>Ga0209121_10005185_pt1 | contig 11895 bp, 10 predicted proteins | sample Cruoilmetagenom3_FD_187292 | JGI IMG/M metagenome (GOLD analysis project Ga0209121, IMG submission 187292) | Oil polluted marine microbial communities from Coal Oil Point, Santa Barbara, California, USA - Sample 3 (SPAdes) (version 2) | ecosystem: Environmental > Aquatic > Marine > Oil seeps ...
CTCCCGGCTACCCAATTTACAGTATCACTTTTTGATTTTTGAATTTTTCTGAGGTTTTTTGAGCAAAAAGTCGGCCATTTTGTTGGCTTTTCACTCGTTCTGCTTCTTTTGTGTCCAAATTTTAAAATTAAAGCTTAGAAATGGCAAAACTTTAATCGCCGTTTTTGGCGTTTTGGTAATGACAGATTAATTTAAATAGTAAAAAGCAATATATAATCCTTATGAATTCAATGGGAGCTAACAAATATGAATCGATAAGTTATAAGGATGTTTTAAAAGAGATTACCACGATTGGGGCAGGTCATGCGGCGGCTGCCCTATCAATTATATACAACAGGCCAGTTTATATCTCTGTTCCCGAAGTAGACGTAATTAAAGTGAAAGAATTGCCAAAGATCCGACCTTCAGATTCCATAACTGCTCAATCGAAAATAAGAATCTCAGGAGATTGGAAGGCTTACGCATTTATAGTGGTAAAGAAAAGCAGGATTCCAATCTTAGTTTCGAAGCTTACGGGACCGACCGAATATGACATCACAGAAGAATTTATCATTTCCGTAATGTCTGAACTTTCAACTATGCTGTTTGGAGGATATTTCAGTGCATTGGGTAATTTTCTGCTTCAATCTGTACTTTTTACGCCTCCCGTTGTGGAGCCTATTGGGAATAATCTCTTAAAAGATATTGAATCCAAGGGGCTTCTTCCTTCAGACAAAATATTACTCGCAAAGAGTGACGTTCTGATCGAAAACGATGAAAAAGCGTCACTGACCTTGTACACAGCGTACCTCCTCAAGACCTTCCATGATATGATGCCTCCTCTATCAAAATGACCTTAGGTAGATGTAGATAAATACTTTAATAGAATTCTTGCCAGTCACATTTTTGAGCGCACGGGACAGCAACTTTTGAGTGCTCTGAGGGTACCGAATCTGCTGAAGATATTATAGAGGAGGTCAAGACTGGATAGGGATACAGTGATAAGAGACTCCAAGGTACGTTGGGTTAGCATTTGAAAAAGTCATAGCTTTGAACTCCCTAAAAGAGAGAGGTTTTTTTGGTAGCGATTTGATAGGCTATGGGACCGACTCTCTTTGAAAATACGCCGACCAGGTACTTTGCCAATGAATCGTCTTCTCCGGTTCTCAGGTTTTTTATGCTAAGTTCAGGGGTGAGCTCTATGTTCCTCTTGAACTGGAGATTGTATTCTGTTATTCCCATCCTGAGTATGTCTACGGTGACTTCTCCCACCAGCTTGGACATTTCCTCAAGGAATGTATGCAGGTCTCCAGATAGTATTTTTGTTTGGAGAGTTTTGTTTCTGAGCTTTGAATAGAGGATGATGCTGGGAATAGTTGCCAAAATTCCTCCGATTGTACTGCATGGGATGCCGTACACGAGTTGAATTTCCATGTATGCTGGCGCAACATCTATGTTTCCGGAGCTAGTAACAGCTGCAAACTCAAAGAGGTTCGTTACGAGAAGGACGCTGTATGCGATTCCACCCAATAATGTAAGAAACCAAAATCTTCTCAGGAACCTTTGGTATATAAGCCCTATTTCTATGTATAGATTGATGGTGAGAAAGCAACTCAGTAGCACGGACACTAGCATTGCGGTGTAGAACAAACCATCGGGATTGGCAAACAGGTTATTGTGATAACCCAGCGCAACCAAGGAAAACAGTATCACACCCATAAACAAAAACAATTTTAACAAATCCCCAGCCGTTTGAATTGCGGCTTCTCCCACAATCTGCTTTTTTATTTTTGTTATGAAGACGAATATGAAGAGAATGGATATGGGCAGTATAATGCTCCCTACCCCAAACAAGGAGGTGAAATAGGGGACAGGATAATAGGTGATTCCAATGATTACTCCGTAGAGTGCTATTAAAGGAATGGCAATGCCAAAATAAAGTGCTATTCTAATTTTCACTCTTTTTTCAATACGTCTGATAATAACGTAAGCTGAAAAGAAAGGAAGCATATAGACAAGTATCAAACGCATTATTTGGTAGAAGATCGCCCACATGATTACACCTAATGAGTTGTTTGTTTATATTTCTTTCTTTTGTTCACCGTATGCCTTCCACTGGCTTCTTTTTCCTAAGATTTAAATATTACTTTCGCTATCCTTTCAAACTAACAAAAGTTAAAACTTCGTGAGCGAAGAATGAAGAATTTGTACAAATCACTACGGGAACAATGGCAAAAACCCAGCAGCAAGCATGGCACAGCTAATTGGGAAAGGAAAACTGAGTGGAGTCACTCCCAGTCGTTTGTGAGAGTTGAAAAACCCCTCAGAGTGGATAGGGCTAAAGAGCTTGGTTACAAAGCAAAACAGGGGTATGTTATCGTCCGTGCTAGAGTGAGAAGGGGGGGGTTAAGAAAGCCTAGAGCTAGAGGAGGAAGAAAACCTTCAAAGATGGGTATCAAGAAGATTACTCCTGGAAAGAGCATCCAGAGAATCGCGGAAGAGAGGACTTCAAAACATTATCCAAATCTAGAGGTATTGAATTCCTATTGGATTGGAGAAGATGGAAAGCATCATTATTACGAAGTGATTCTCGTCGATCCTGCTCATCCTTCAATAAAAGCAGATCCAAAAATAAACTGGATCTGTGACCCATCGAACAAGCAAAGAGTGCTGAGGGGAAAAACTTCTGCAGGAAGAAAAGGAAGAGGGCTGACACACAAGGGCAAAGGTGCAGAAAAGGTGAGGCCCTCAATAAGAGCGAACAAAAAGCTTGGCAAATAGGCCAGGTAAGATTTTCCAGCTGTTCCCGCTGGCTCTAAAAATCGATCTTGTTGCGACATCCTCCCACCACCAAACCTTCGGTTTGGAAGGGGACTTCTTGGCAATAAAGTTAAATAAATCTTTAAATTAGATCGTAATCTACAAACTGATGAATAAACAAGCGGCAAAAGTAATTTCCCTGTTTACGGATCCCTTGCAAGAATCTATAAGAATAAAGGGATTCTCGGAGCTAACCGAACCACAAATAAAAGCGATTCCCTGGATAATCAAAGGGAATAATGTGCTTCTGATCGCTCCCACAGGCAGTGGAAAAACTGAGGCTGCATTTTTACCGATCGTCGACGCTTTGGTTAGGGATAGAGTCGATAAAAAACCAGGAATAAAGGCCATTTATGTGACTCCCTTGAGAGCGCTGAACAGAGATCTGGTTGAGAGGCTCAAATGGTGGTGCAAAAGACTAGACATAAAGCTGGGAGTTAGGCACGGAGACACCCCACAGAGGGAAAGAGAGACCCAAGCTATGGTTCCGCCCGACATCCTCATAACCACTCCAGAGACTCTGCAGGCGATACTACCCGGAAAAATTCTTGGCAAGCACCTCAGATCAGTTCGATGGGTGGTCGTGGATGAGGTTCATGAGCTGGCTTCCGAAAAGAGAGGGTCTCAACTCTCGCTTGCACTGGAAAGGCTTCGATTTCTAAAAGGAGGAGATTTTCAGCTGATTGGACTGTCAGCAACCATCGGGACGCCTGAAAAGGTTGCAAAATTCTTGGTCGGTGGTGGCAGAAAATGCAGGATTATAAACGTTCCTCTAGCGAGAGAGATGAGGCTTAAGGTCTACTTTCCAAAAGCAGACCCTGAGGATTACAAATTGGCAAAAAAGCTCTACACTTACCCAGAGGTTGCAAGCAGACTGAGGCTGATCAGAGGACTGATAGAACAGCACAGATCAACCCTGGTCTTTACCAACACTCGTTCGATTTCAGAGGTTCTGGGAAGCAGATTCAAGGTCTGGGACCTGAACTTCCCACTGGGTGTTCATCACGGATCTTTGTCAAGACCATCAAGAGTTGGAGTTGAAAAAGGAATCAAAGAGGGGAAACTTCAGGGAATAGTTTGCACAAGCTCTCTGGAATTGGGAATAGACATAGGAAAGCTCGAACTGGTTATCCAATACAATTCTCCAAGGCAAGTCACGAGATTGATGCAGAGAGTGGGCAGAAGTGGTCACAGAGTCAAAGGAGTGGCACAGGGAGCCATTGTCGTTCAAGACTCGGATGATGGTTTGGAAGCGTTGGTCATAGCCAGGCGTGCTCTCCGAGAGGATCTGGAGCCCGTCGAAATTCCGGAAAAACCCTTCGATGTTCTTACCCATCAGCTGGCAGGCATGCTGCTTATGAAAAGGAGATGGGGGTTTGAAGAGGCGTTAGACCTGTTAAAAAAGGCGTATCCCTTGAAGAATTTGTCGGAACAAGAGTTTGTCGAGGTTTTGGATTACATGTACACCAGATACCCAAGACTTCTGTGGTTCTCTCCGCAGGAAAGGATTTTTGCGAGGGCGAAAAGGATCGATCCGCTCTACAAGTACTATTTCGAAAACCTGTCGATGATTCCTGAAGAGAGGCATTTTTTGGTCGTAGAGGAGGAGGGGGACAAGCCAGTGGGTGTTTTGGATGAGGCATTCGTTGCGGAATACGGCGATCCAGGTAACAAGTTTATCGAAGGCGGTTCTGTTTGGAAGATACTATATCTCTACAAAAACAGAATCTACGTTAAAAATGAGATCGATCCTCTCGGCTCGGTACCCAGCTGGGTCGGGGACGAAATTCCTGTCCCCTTTGAGGTCGCGAATGAGGTTGGGGAGATCAGAAGATGGGTCGAGCAGGAGATGAAGAGGGGGGTTCCAACAGAGGAACTGATCGATGAGTTCGGTAAAAAATATCCAGCAGACAAAGAGATGTTGAGGAGGATTCTGGGAGAGTTGATTTTGCAGATTGAAGGAGAATACCCAGTTCCTACGGACAAGCTCCTGACGATCGAAAGATTTGAGGAGTATGTAATCCTTCATTGTTCATTCGGACTGAAAGTAAACAGAACCCTGGCACGAATGCTCGGGAGCCTGCTGGCTGACAGGATAGGGGCTTTTGTGCCAATCCAGCAGGATCCATACAGAATAGTGTTCAGGACCGACCTGGAACTAAAAACAATAAGAGAAGCGATTCATGATCTGTCAAGAAGAAAGCCCGAAGGGATCAAACAGATTTCTTTGAATTCTTTGGTCAAGAGCAGACTTTTCAAGAGAAGATTCATACACGTTCTGAGAAGGTTCGGAGCTCTGGCGAAGAACGCTCCAATAGGAGACATAAACCTGGACAATCTGATATCGAGCTATGAGGAATCCGCCGTGTTCAAGGAGGCTGTCAAGGATGCTCTTGAAAAGGATATGGATGTAAAACTTGCCTCCCTCCTCCTGAAAAAGGTTGAGTCTGGAGAGATAAAAATTTCTTTGATAAGAGGAGTCAGCCCGATCGGTAGAGTCGGAGTGGAAGAGCTAAGAAGGAAGACCGATCTGATACCTCCAAAGAGAATGAAGCAGGTGATAATAAAGTATGCCAGGGCAAGACTGCTTGATGAGTCGCTCACCCTGATATGCACAAACTGTTGGAGGTACGCAGAAGCGAAAAAAATCAAAGATGTCGATGAGATCGTTTGTCCCGAGTGCAATTCATCGAAAATAGGCGCACTGAATGAAGAGGAAGACAAGGTTATGAGAGCACTGAGAAAGCGGAGCAGAACAGGAAAAATCTTTAAAGATGCTCTTTCCACGGCTGAGGTTGTTTCGAAGTACGGCAAACCAGGCTTGACGGTTCTGGCCAGCAGAGGAATCAGCGTAAACAGAGCAAAAAGCATACTTGAAAAAGAGAGAGAGTTCAATGATCATCTGATTGATCTCATAATTGAGGAGGAGAGGGAGAGTTTAAAGGATAGATTTTATAAAAGGGGTTAGCTCGCTAGAATCAAGTCTAAAAGCGTTTTTTTGTCGACTTCTGCTCTAGTTCTCCATCCGATGTAAATCATCTTCTCGTCCTCGCCCAGATAACCATCTTTGAGGTACCTATCGATGCTGGGCCCGACTCTCCATCTCGGAAACTTTTCGCTCAAAAGCTCTTCAATTTCTTTTTTGCTGGCTTTTCCCTGTTTGGAAATTAGGAAGGCCAGGGTTGCGGACAGAATCGCAATGTCGTCTATTCTTCTTCCTGTGGCCTTGGGGGGTAAGGGAGTTTTGAGTAGCGCCACAAACCTGGCACCTTCGGGATCTTCTTCGTTTTCTTCTCCGGTTTCGCTGATTTGTTTTACTTCAATCCCCAACCTCTCCAGCTCCAGATTTAGAAGTTTTATTACTTCAAGCCAGTCACCTCCAATAGCTCTTTTCAGTTCCCATCCCCTTACGCCTGGGAGCCTGTGCCTTCTAAAGAACAGAAGTTGAGCTGCTTTCTTCATATTTTTTTCTACTTTTGATTCCTCTTCCATTTTAACCAATCCTCGTAGTCGAGAGAGATCGAAATCGACTTTTGTTTGTCATGAGAAACAGATCCCCTGAGGGGATATAGAAACATGTCTCCAGTTATTGGATCCAATTCTAGAGCCACTTTACCATCACTCACCAGATAACTCGTTAGATATGCCTTTATGACGCTGTCCTTGAATTCTTTTTCGTAGACAAAACTCCAATAATCAATCTTTCCTCTCCGCCTAACCTCTTCAAAAACCTTACTCAATTCCTCATTGAACTTGTTTTTAGAGAGGATGTTGAGCTCAATCAGCTCTTTTATGCTCATGGCTCCTTTTGATTGGAAAGGCAAGGGAAATTCGCTCTTTCTCTCGCGCAGGGGCAGAAGCTGATTCCAGTAATCCAATCCTTCTTTCAGCCTCTTTGGAGTGATTCTGTCCATCGAACAAATTGGATGCCACGAGGAGAAAAAGGCGTCGGCCAGCCTTTCGGGTTCGAGAAATTTTATTTTGAGTTCGATCAGCAGAGGATCTATGAAAAAAGAGGTTGACCTGCTTTTTATCCATTTTCCTTGAAGTTCTATTATTTTGGATATCTCGCTGATCGCTTCTGCATCCAAAAGCAGATCGTCCAGCAGTTTCCAACGTGGCAAATACTGTTTCAATGTTTCGAGCGACCCTCTGACATCCAGGTCAAACGGGTTTGTCCCCTCTTTCTCGATCGTTTTACAAAAATTTATTATTCTGAGTAACTGGTCTTTGCTGAGTTTCATCTGGCTTCTCTCACTTCTGATCTACCATACGTTTTTTGCACAACAATCACATGCACACTTGGGTCGGTTATCGTCAGTTGACTTGGAGTGATAACCAAACACTCTCCCCCCTTCTCTTTGATTGAGGATATTATCAGCTTGTAAATTTCTTCCCTGTTCTTTGGGTCCATGTGCAGATCGAATTCATCAACCGCTGTGAAAGGAGACTTTAGATACTCCTGTATTGACAGGAGAAATGCCATAATGGAAGCGGTCTTTTCACCGCCACTTTGAGTGTAGGAATCTAGCAAAACTAACTCAGAATCTCTGAATCCGACCCAAAGCTCTAGACCCGCACTCTCCACATCTTCCCCATTTACCATTCTGGCTAAACCGTTGGCCCCAATGCTCGATAGAATTTGTTGAAAAGAAGGGTTAACCCTCTCCAAAAGACCTTCCACTGCATCTCTCCAGACCTTCTTTCTCTTGTTTAGTTCTTCCAGCCCTTTCTTTTTGTTTTCTGAAACTATCCTGGATTTTTGTTTAAGTTCTTCAAGGAGTTTTGAATAATTTGAATATATTTCCTCTGTCTCTTTGGGAATGTCGCCAAGAGATTTTATTTTTGCATCGACCAGGTTCAAGTCGTTTTCTACCTCGTTTTGGCTCCTCTCTGTTTCAATTTTCTCTCCAGCTCCCTTGATTAAAGGGGTGAGAGCCACCAACTTTAGGTTAACCTTATCGACCTCCTCGTTTATTTTTCTGACCTCATCCTCCAATTGGCCCTTTCTAAACCTGAAAATCTCGTATTTTACGCGATGGCTGATGTATTTTTCCAAACTCGGATCTAGTTTTCTCTCCAGCTCTCCCAGTTTTTTCCGAATTGCATCGATATCTTTTTTCGTTCTGCTCTTTCTTTCGTGAATTGCCTTAAGCTCGTTCTTAATTTTCTCTTTTTCTTGCCCCTTGTCGAGCTTTTCAGATATCTCTTGTTTCTCCTTCAAGTGCTTCTCAAGACCGACAAACTTCGTCTCTTCCTTTTCGAGATGCAACAGTGAATAAAAGGACTCTCTTGTGCCTACTTTCCACCCATCAAGCTCCTCTCTCAATTTTTTTATTTTTGTACCTGTTTTAATGGATTCGTCTTGGTTGGATTTGAGAGCGTTCTGCTTCGCTCTGAGTCTATCATTCAAGGAACTTAGCGCTTTTTCGTTCTTTATTACCCTTACCCAGATTGCTTCTCTCTTCAACAGTTTCTTTTGTTTGACCAGTTCATTTCTCAGCAGATATTTGTCGTGCATGCTCTTCCAGTATCCGAGGCTTTCTTTTGCCCTTCCCAACAGCTCGGAAAGCGACTCGTCTTCGCTTATTGTTGATTCTAACCTGGACTTTGCATCCAGCAATTTTTCCCTATAGGAGCCGAATCCCACGGCCTCCTCCAAGAGTTTTAGTTTTTCTTCAGACCCCGTCAAACCAAATTGCTCCATCGTGTTCTGATGCATTATTATTAACATGTTGTTTGGATTTATTCCAAATCCCTGGAACATCCTGGAGACTTCCCAGAGAGTTATCTCTTTGTAGTCTGCCTCGTACCAGTAGCTCCCGTCCTTTCTGAGATACCTGGACAACATGAATGTGTCGGAATCGGAAAAACTGATAGGTCTCGAACCGTTGTTTTTATGGTTGTCAAACACCAAAGTGACTCTTGCAATGTCTTTCCCTCTCTTGATTAGATCGCTCAACCTCCTGCCCCTTTCGGTCGAGATTTGGCCGAGAGCAACCGAAATTGCCAACAGGATCGTGGATTTTCCTGCACCATTTGGTCCGCATATTAGGTTAAGCCCTGGCTTTAAGGATATCCTGGAGTACTCGTATGACATGAAATTCTCTAGGATTATCTCGCTTATCCAAACATTTTCCCTAATTCTTTGAGTGTCTGACATCTAACCAAAACGAATAATTGACCTTCTTAAATAGTTTTTGTGTGGCTCAGATAAGTTAATTAATGTTGATTTTATTATATAAACATGGTCCTGGCAGGAAAGATTTTCTTGGTAAACGAAGACGCAGACCTTCAGCTTATGGCCACCAAAATTAAAGACTACAAAGCAGAAGAAAAGAATGAGACCGATAACATCAGTCTGGTAACACAAATAAAAGATTTGAGTTTCATCGGCGATTCCTTGCAAGGTAGTTTCCTTCAAGACGAACTGATCGATGTTTACTACCACGACAAAATCGTTCATATTCCCTCGACTTTGGAAGCTCCGTTCTTCTTCGTAAAGGAAAAAGACAGAATCGTTCTGACAATTTTAGAAAAAAAGGCGAAGGCGAATCAAATTGCGAATCAACTCAGCAAACTTCTTTTCATCACCACTGGAAAAATAGTAGAAGTGGGCATTAGCCCCAAAGTCTTTAAGAGGTTTCACGAAAAGAATTTTGAAGACACAAAAGTAATTTTCTTTGATGATGTTGACCTGCCCAACATAAACAAGCTGTCTTTGTACGGCTCCGCCCTAGGAAACACCTCGCTGTATTTGGACTACCTAAAACACGGAAAGATATGGTACACTGTATTGAAATCCAATCGTTACGGGTTCATTGTGGGCATAACGAGAAAAGGGGTGGTCGTCATTTTCAGCAAGGCCGTAAAAGAAGATTTCATTAACTACATTAAAGAGGAGGTCATTCCTCTGATTATAGAGACTAAGGAAGGATAATTGAAACTGGATATTAAAGACCTTTTGGCTTTTTGCCGAGAGGGCCGCCTCCAAAACTTTGGTGAGGGGAGTTCACAGCGAAAAGAGCCATATTTCAAAGTCTTTGGGCAGGTCCTCTTTTGTGAAATCTATTTCATTTCCGACACGAACGACTTTTTCTTCGGCCTTTCTTAAGAATAGATCTGGTTCGTCCAACGGTATAGACAGGCCGCTAATTTTATAATGCATAGGAATTGCAACTTTTGGCTTTAACTTCTCGACCACTTTCCATGCATTCTCTGCATCAATAGTGAATACCCCACCTATGGGTATGAATAGAATATCAACCTCTCCAATTTTTTTTGCAAGCTCATCGTCAATCAGATGACCAAGATCGCCCGAATGCAAGAAATTTATTCCCTCCATACAAAACTTGAATAGGATGTTTTTGCCCCTCTTGGCTCCACCCGATTCATCATGGAAAGTTGGAAATCCTTGAATTTTTATTCCCTTGATCTTAAGGGATGTGACTTCGTTTATTACTCTAGTGTTTTGCTTTGAAACAGTCCTTACAGAATTATGATCATAATGATCGTGGGAGACGAGCACCAGGTCTGCACCAATCTCAGGCTTTCTTATTCCTATTGATCTGCCGTCATGAGGATCGGTGACTAGCGTAGAACCGTTTGCTATCTCAAAGCATGAATGGCCATACCAGCATATCTTCATCTTTTGTCCCCAAAAAGGTTTCTATACTGTTTTTATAATAGTAATCATTCTATAAATAAATTTGCAAGAAAAAGGACATGAAACAATGCCAAAAACGACCTCATGGATAACACAATAAAAAAAATGCCGCTGTGGCTCAGAGGTAGAGCGACTCCTTGGTAAGGAGTAGGTCGGGGGTTCAAGTCCCCTCAGCGGCTTTATGCCTAAAGTTTAAATCTCTACATGAGTATTATTATTTATGGAGCGATTCAAGAACGACATCTTAAAGCTGTTCGAGACGAGCTCTCAGATCCTTTGCTATGGAATTCCACCCGCATGCCACCTGACTGCTGCGAACACGTGTTTAGAATCAGTAGCAAACATAGCTCCGTGTGCGTGCATTAATTCAATGGGAAACACGACCGCTACAACAGCTCTGTCAATCATGAACAGCTGCGCTCGGTGACCTGGCTCGGAAACATCTACGCTGCCCAGTGCGGCTTCCTCGCTTCGGCTTGCGACTCTTACTCACCGACCGTCTGCATCAGCGGGATGGCAACGACCTGGTTCAACTTCTGCGGCTCGATATGCCAGGAAACATCTCCGTTCTTCATGGTGCAGTGCTTATTCACAAGAGTGCTCAACCTGCAGCAAAACGTGATAGTTGGATGCTGTGGCTGTCAGTGGCTGACTCCATGCTTTGATACGCTAAACAATTGCCTGGCTAATCCCTTCGGGTGCTGTCTTGCCACCCCATGCACTCAAGAATTACCAATTCCAGTAACCCTACCAATTATTCCAGAAGCTCCACCGGCTTAAGCAGCTAAAGCTAAAGAACTATAGTCAAAAGAAAGGAGAATGAGAAAGATGAGCTCAAAAATTGCGAGCTTGGTTGGGGTAATGTTTGTTGTAGCTCTACTGTTGGGCATGCGTGGATACATCTGGGAAAGAGAAGCTGAAAAAAGAGAATCGAAAGAAAAGACTTTAACAGATGGATGGGAGTGGTATGCGAATGAAGACTACAAATATAAGATTAAATATCCTTCAGCTTGGGAATTAAGTGAAAATAAAGAAGAAAATCGATTTAAAGTATGTTTTTTCTATCAAACTGCCCCTACTGAGTACCTATTCTTCAACATTACTGGCATTAAAAAAGGACCAAGGAATTGTTATATGTTAGGCATTAGACTTCCTAGTTCATTTATCGAAATCCTAGAGAGGAATGAAAACGCAACTCTGGGAAATTTGCCTGCGTCGAAAATAGTTTACCTTATAAAATATCCAAGTAAAGCTATGGAAATGAATATTTGTGCAAATACAAAATATTTTACTTATAGTATAACTTTTTTGCACCTATTTCAACCTATGAAAAATATGAAAATACGGTTATTGAAGCAGTTAATTCTTTTAGCATGTTAAAATGAAAATTTATAAAGTTATAGCTATTTGCCTCACTCTTCAGATTTTTT
>Ga0209121_10005186_pt1 | contig 11895 bp, 10 predicted proteins | sample Cruoilmetagenom3_FD_187292 | JGI IMG/M metagenome (GOLD analysis project Ga0209121, IMG submission 187292) | Oil polluted marine microbial communities from Coal Oil Point, Santa Barbara, California, USA - Sample 3 (SPAdes) (version 2) | ecosystem: Environmental > Aquatic > Marine > Oil seeps ...
CGACCGCGCAGCGCAAGCGACGCTGGACACGGCCGCGCAAGCGATCACGCTCTATGATGATCTGTACGGTGCTTATCCAACGCAGGGGTTAGTCATCGCGCAGAATGCTTATGCCGGATCAATGGAGTACTCTGGGTTGGTGAGCCTCAGCGATCGGGCATATGAGGCATATGTGGATAACCCCGGGGCGCTCTTGGTTTCCCTGACCGCGCATGAGGTTGCGCACCAGTGGTGGTATGGCGCTGTGGGGAACGATCAGGTGCACGAACCTTGGTTGGATGAGGCGTTTGCCAAGTACAGTGAGCAGCTCTTCTATGAACGCTATGTGCCGGAGTTGGTAGACTGGTGGTGGGACACGCACGTCTATCGCTACGATCCTGAGGGGCCCGTGGACCGTACGATCTACGATTTCGGCTCTACGCCGGAGTACTTCAACCAGCTTTACGGGCAGGCGGCGCGCTTTTTGGGCGACCTACGGCGGCAGATGGGGGATGAGGCATTCTTCAAGTTTGTGAGAGCCTATCGCCGGCGGGGGGAGGGCAAGCTGATGACTGGCGAGGACTTCTTCGACTTGCTCTTCGTTTCCACGGATGAGGATCTGCAGCCGCTGATCGATCGGTACTTCGAGACGGTGCCGCGGAGGTGAAAGAGGGTTGTCAACCGGGCAAGATCCGTATAATCAGGAGTGTTGGTCAAGCAAATGCGAACTCCGGGAGCCTCTTCCACCACAGGAAGGGGCGTTGTGTTATTGGGCGATCTGGGTGGGGATGGAAATTCTGTCGTTGGTCCTGGGTGAAACAGACGATGCTAGAGATTGACGCGAGCTGCGGTGAGGGTGGGGGGCAGATCCTGCGGTCTGCCTTAACGCTGTCCGCGGTAACCGGCAAGGCGGTGCACTTGTCTAATATCCGCGCCAGCCGTTCCAAGCCGGGGCTACGACCGCAGCACCTATTGGCGGTACGCGCGGCGGGCCGGGTTTGCCGTGCTTCTGTTTCGGGGGATGCGCTGAACAGCAGCGACGTCACCTTTGAGCCGCGGTGTGACCCCACATCAGGCAACTTCCATTTCAACGTGTCAGATGTCGTGGCGGGTGGGTCTGCAGGCTCGGTCACGTTAGTTTCTCAGACGCTGTTTCTGCCTTTGGCCCTGGCCGAGGGACCGTCTGCGGTGACTTTGATAGGGGGGACGACAGTGCCGATGAGCCCCCCAGCGCTCTATCTTGAGAAGGTCTATCTGCCGGCGCTCTTCAATATGGGCGTGCGAGCCACCTTGGATCACCTGGTATGGGGATTCAACCCAACGGGTCAAGGGGAGTTGTCGTTCACGGTGCGTGGCGGCGCGCGACTGCGCGGCATTCGTCTGGCTGATCCCGGGCCTCTGCTCCGGGTTGAGGGGGTGGCCTTCGCCGCCAAGTTGCCGTCTCACATACCACAGCGTATGGCCAACCGGGCCCGCTCTGTATTGAAGGATATGGGCATTGAGGCCCGCATCGTGCCGCAGCACGTACCCTCACCGGGGTTAGGCACCGGGTTGTTCTTATGCGCGCGCTATGAGCATACGCAGGCCGGATTCCTTTCTCTGGGGCGCATCCGGCTGCCCTCAGAGGCGGTCGCGGAGATTGCCTGCCGAGCTTTGGGTGCGCATCATCGTACAGGAGCCGCTGCAGACCCTCACCTCGGTGACCAACTGGTATTGCCGGTAGCGCTGGCCGAGGAGCCCTCCTATGTGACGGTCTCGCGGGTGACGCGACATCTGTTGACCAATGTATGGGTGGCTCAGCAATTCGGATTTGATGGCGTGACGGTGGGGGGGCAAGAAGGCGAGCCCGGTATCCTGAGATCTGTGGTGTGCTAGGTCGCATTGATGCTTACGCTTCACGTAGGCTAATCTGGCTATAGGGAGTTTCTATGCTTGAGTTGATATTCCTTGGTACTGCCGCTTCTGCGCCCTCGATTCAACGTGGGTTGCCGTCACAGGTCGTGCTCTATCAAGATGAGCGGTTCATCGTTGACTGCGGTGAGGGGACACAGCGCCAGATCCTGCGCAGCGGGTTGGGGTTTCGCCGGCTGAACCGGGTGCTCTTGACCCACGGGCACCTGGACCATATCCTGGGACTGGGTGGGCTGATCTCGACCTTCTCTCGATGGGAAGCCGTCGAGAATATGGAGATCTACGGCGGGCGGCGAGCCCTTGATCGGGTTAGAGATCTGATCTTTGGGGTTGTGCTGCGGGGGGCACGTCCTCCGGTCAACATAGAGCTCATCGATGTGCAGCCGGGTGTCCTTCTGGACAGCAACGAGTTTGAGATCCGAGCCTTCCCTGTGCGGCATAGAGGGCCGGGATGTCTGGGCTATCGATTCTCTGAGAAACCCCGGCGTCCCTTCTTGGTAGATCGGGCTGAGGCCTTGGGCGTTCCTGCCGGGCCCGTTCGCCGTGACCTGGTTAATGGTCAACCCGTGACCCTGGCCGACGGGCGGGTGATTAGCCCTGAGGACGTCATGGGGCCGGCACGCCCGGGGCTCTCGATCGCCATGACCGGGGATACCGGCCAGGTGGAGAACCTTGTGGAGGCGGTCCGTGGTGTGGATCTGTTGGTCTGCGAGGCCACCTATCTGGTCCGGGATGTGGATATGGCGCGCCGTTTCGGCCATATCACGGCTTCGGAGGCGGCCTGGCTGGCGCGTGAGGCCGGCGCCCGAATGCTGGTCCTGAACCATCTCTCCCAACGGTATCGGGTTCGCGAGATCTTGGATGAAGTGGCCGGAATCTTCGAGCCGGCCGTTGTGGCTCGAGACTTCGATCACTTCACTGTAACCCGTGACAGGATCATATTGTCCAACCATCAGCTGAGTAAGGATGTCAATCTGTTGTCAGAACGACCTCATGAAACCGCGGATAAGTAGCTACGACGCTGTAGAGTGGACATCCCTATAACGTCTGCTACAATGAAAAGCAACCCCCTTGATCTTCCTTATAGCTAGGGGAATGATCTCAGATTGGCTCATTGTGATGGAGGAGGAGTTCAGATGAAACGACGTGTGCTTGCTTTAGTGGCATTGGTCCTCGTTGCGTCGATGGCGTTGACGGCGTGCGGTGCCGGCACCAGCAAGTCCGAGGGGCCCTTCAAGGTAGCCTTTGTGTATATCGGGCCACCAGGAGACTTGGGTTGGACTTATGAGCACGATCGCGGTCGCAAGGCGATTGAGGCCGAGTTCGGTGACAATGTTGAGACCACCTACATTGAGAATGTTGAGGAAGGCCCTGATGCGTCACGGGTCATTCGCCAGTACGCCCAAGAGGGCTACGATATGATTTTCGCCACCTCATTTGGGTACATGGATTATATGTACGAGGTTGCGGAGGAGTTTCCCGATGTCATCTTTGAGCATTGCTCGGGCTTCAAGACCCTGGATAACATGGCGACCTACTTCGGTCGCATCTACCAGCCGCGTTATCTGGCCGGTCTCGTGGCGGGCAGCATGACCGAAGTGGACAGCATCGGCTACGTCGCGGCCTTCCCTATCCCTGAGGTAGTTCGCGGTATCAATGCTTTCACCCTGGGCGTTCGCGAAGTCAACCCCGATGCCGAGGTGCGCGTGGTGTGGACGAACACCTGGTACGATCCCGTCAAGGAGCGCGAGGCCGCTATTGCGCTGCTGGATGCGGGCGTCGATATCGTCGCGCAGCACCAGGACACGACTGAGCCGCAGAAGGCTGCTCAGGAGCGTGGTGCGCTCAGCATCGGTTATGACTCCGATATGCACGCTTTCGTGGGCGACACCGTTTTGACCAGCCCGATCTGGAACTGGGGCGCCTACTACGTTGATACCATCAAAGCAGCGATGGACGGCAACTGGGAGACACACCAGTACTGGGGCGGCCTGGAGGATGGTGTTGTGCAGTTGGCTGACTACAGCCAGAAGGTTCCGCAGGATGTGCGTGATCTCGTCGCGGCAGCTCAGAAAGAGATCATTGATGGTAACGATGTTTTCTGTGGCCCGATCATGGCCCAGGACGGTAGCACGCTGGTTGCTGCGAGTGAGTGCATGAGCGATGGCGATATGTTGGGTATGGGCGTCTTCGTCGAAGGCGTGGTGGGTACGATTCCGGAGCAGTAGACGTGTGACACTAGAGGAGCGGAACGTGCGTTCCGCTCCTCTTTTTTGGTATCTGATGCATCTGTAACCCAAGAAGCGGAGTTCTCTGCCTCTTGGGTTTCAAGGTATGAGAGAAGATGGCTGAACTATGGTGAATCGCGACACAGGAACAGGGTCTGACGTGCCGGTGCTTCGCATGCGAGGCATCATCAAGCGCTTCCCGGGTGTCCTGGCCAATGACCGCGTCGACCTTGACCTCTTTGCGGGTGAGGTCCTGGCGCTTTTGGGTGAAAATGGCGCCGGCAAGAGCACCTTGATGAATGTCCTGATCGGTCTCTACCGTCCGGACGCCGGCGAGATCAGGGTTCAGGGTCGCCCCGTTGAGATTCACTCTCCCCGCGATGCATCCGGTTTAGGCATCGGTATGGTGCATCAGAACTTCAAGCTGGTGTCCACTATGACGGTTGCCCAGAACGTGATCTTGGGTCTCCAGGAGCTCCCCTTTGTTCCGAACATGGCTGAGGTGGCGGCCCGGATCAGCGAGCTTTCCGATCGCTACAACATGGAGGTCGACCCGCAAGCCTATATTTGGCAGCTCAGCGTGGGAGAACAACAGCGCGTGGAGATTCTCAAGCTCATCTATCGCGGTGCCGGTATTCTGATCCTGGATGAGCCGACGGCAGTTCTGACGCCGCAGGAGGCGGAAGAGCTTGGCCAGGTATTGAAGGTGATGCAGTCTGAGGGAAAGTCCATGATTTTCATCACGCACAAGATGGGTGAGGTGATGGCTTTCTCGAACCGGGTCTGTGTATTGCGGCAAGGACAGTTGGTCGCCGCCAAGCGTACTGTTGAGACGAACCCTCGGGAACTGGCGCGCCTTATGGTGGGTCGCGACGTGCTTTTCCGGCTTGACAAGGAGCCTATGACACCGGGGACTGTCGTCTTGGAACTTCGTGATGTACACGCCGTGAACGACAAGGGCCTCCCAGCTCTCCGCGGGCTCTCTCTGACCGTCCGGCAGGGTGAGATCCTGGGCATCGCCGGCGTTGCCGGTAACGGACAGCGCGAACTTGCCGAAGTGATCACAGGGCTGCGTGAGATCAACGAGGGCAGTGTCCTCATTAACAGCCGTGATCTCACCAACTGTTCTCCGCTTGCGGTCATCAATTCCGGTGTCAGCCATATTCCGGCGGACCGGATAGGCGTGGGAATCGTAGGGGACATGCAGGTGGCTGACAATATTGCGATGAAGGGCTATCGGAAGTCCCCAATGGCCAAGCACGGGCTGCTCAACCGGCAGCGGATCATAGACTTTGCCCGCGCTATGATCGATGTCTTCCAGATTGCCACGCCTACCCCACAGACGTATGTGAAGTTCTTGTCGGGCGGCAACATTCAAAAGACCATTTTGGCGCGCGAGATCGACGCCTGCGCGAGCCTGCTGGTTGCGGTCTACCCCTCGCGCGGTTTGGACGTCGGTGCGACAGAGGCTGTGCGTCAGCGGCTGATCGAGCAGCGCGATGCCGGCCGAGCCGTACTGTTGATTTCTGAAGATCTAGAGGAGTTGATCTCCGTTGCCGACCGCATTACTGTGCTATACGAAGGCCGGTCGATGGGGTTCTTCCCCGCGACAGAAGCCGAAGTGGAGACGTTGGGATTGATGATGGCCGGGGCTCAGAATGAAGCCCTGGCCACTGTCGGACGAGAAGCTTCCGACGCTGTTGGTCCCGACGCCTTGGCTCGACCAAGTTGACCGCGAGGAGCGCCCGAAGATGAACCTGATATTGAGAAAGCGCGAATCCGTCTCAAGGCGAGCGGCAATTCTGGTGCCGCTGATTTCGTTTGCCGTTTCATTGCTCTTCGGTGCGCTTCTGCTGGCTGTGTCGGGTGCAAACCCCTTCGTTACCTATGCTGCGATGCTGCAGGGGGCGGTAGGCTCGGCGTATGGCCTGAGTGAGGTGCTGGTCAAGACGATCCCCCTAATCCTGACCGGTCTGGCAGTCTCCCTGGCCTTCCGTATGCGCTTCTGGAATATCGGGGCCGAAGGTCAGTTGACGATGGGGGCGGTTGCGGCTGCCGGGATGGCGCTCTTCTGGTCGCAGGGCCTGCCGGACTGGACCATCCTGCCCCTTTCGATCCTGGCGGGTTGTGTGGCGGGGGCGCTGTGGGCCGGGATACCGGCTGTCTTGAAGGCTACCCTCAAGGTGGACGAGACGTTGACCACGTTGATGATGAACTACGTGGCGATTCTTTACTCGGAGCATCTCTATTACATCGCATGGCGGGCAGAGGGGTATAACTCCGGCACCGAGCGTATCACTGAGGTCGCGTGGCTGGCTCGCTTTGCCGGACGTGCGCATACTGGCCTGTTCTTCGGCCTGATCCTCGCAGTCGCGCTCTGGGCCGTCTTCCGCTACACGCGGTGGGGATTCGAGCTCAAGATCATCGGCTCGAATCCCACGGCTGCTCGCTATCTGGGGATCAGCATCGCGCGCAATATCGTCGTCACGCTCCTGATTTCCGGCGCCATCAGCGGATTGGCCGGTGCTGTGGAGGTCTTGGGACTCTCCCATCGTCTGCAGCAGGGCATTTCGGTGGGGTATGGGTATACCGCGATTATCATTGCGTGGATGGCGCAACTTAACCCCCTGGGCGTGGTTTTTGTCGCCTTCTTGATGGCGTCTCTGCTGGTCGGCGGCGATCAGATCCAGATGAAGATGCGGCTCCCCGCATCGGTGGGGGTTGTGCTCCAGGGAATGCTGCTAATTCCGATGTTGGCCGGCAGTTTGTTCCGGGAGTTTGCCCTGGAACTGCGCCGCCCCGGAGAAGAAGTGGCTCAAGCCAAGCCCGTGGAGGTGGCGTGATGGGTGTTCTTGCGCTACTCACATCGATCATCACTATCACGCTTCGGGCCGGGACGTCGCTGATCTACGGTACGATTGGCGAGACGTATACCGAGCGTTCAGGGGTTCTGAACCTCGGTGTCGAGGGGATGATGCTCTCCGGTGCCGTCGCGGCGTTTGCCACGGCCTACTACAGCGACAGCGTATGGTTGGGACTCTTGGCGGCGGCGGCGATGGGGGTGCTGTTGGCTTCCATCCATGCTTTCCTGACGGTATCAATGCGCGCCCGACAGGTCGTCAGCGGATTGAGCATCACGCTCTTCGGGACGGGGCTGGCAAGTTTCCTGGGAGAGCGTCTGGGGCCGGAGTCCAATAACTACAATCTGGTGGGGATGGTGGGTCCGAAGTTTTCGCCCATCGAGATTCCACTGCTGAGCGACATTCCCATCCTGGGCGCCTTCTTCAAGCAGGATATCCTGACCTATTTCCTCTTCATTCTCGTTCCGGCGGCGTGGTACTATCTCTACAAGACACGCAATGGTCTGAACCTGCGCGCGGTGGGTGAGAATCCGCAGACGGCGGACGCGATGGGCATTGACGTGATCCGCACGCGCTACATCTACACGATCCTGGGCGGCGCTCTGGTGGGGTTGGGGGGCGCACATCTCTCGCTCGCCTATGCGCCGGGCTGGACCGAGAACATCACGGGGGGGCGTGGTTGGATCGTGATTGCGCTGGTCATCTTCGCGATGTGGAATCCGGCACGCGCGGTGCTGGGCGCCATGTTGTTCGGTGGCATCAACGCCGTCCAATTCCGCCTCCAGGCCGGCGGCACCACCATCCCCTCCGCATACCTGAACATGCTGCCGTATGTGATGACCATCCTGGTACTCGTCGCGATGACCTGGTGGGAGACGCTCAGTCACCTCGTTGGCGCCCCCGCGGCATTGGGACAGCCGTATATGCGTGAGGAGAAGTAGTGAGAAGGCGACTAAGCGAGCAAGCGAAAGTGCGAGCAGGCGAATAGCTGGACCCGTCTGCCGATTTGTCTATTTGTGATTTGCTGATTTGAGGGAGTCTATGTTTGATAATGGTCGGGAGATTCCGGTTGAGTGGAAGCCGCAGGCGACATCGCGAAATTGCTTTGTCTGCGGACGCGAGAATCCTGTGGGACTGCATATCCGATTCTATGAGGATCTTACCAATGCTCGTGTGGTCGTGCCTTTGATGATCCCTGACACCTATCAGGGATACCCCGGCATTGCCCACGGCGGCATCCTGGCGACGATCCTGGACGAGCTCTCCGGTCGTGCCTTGATGATGGGAGCGGACGATGATGTCTTCTGGGTGACGGCAAAGCTGGAGGTCCGCTATCGCAAGCCTACACCGACGGAGACCGAACTGACGGCGGTCGGGTGGGTGGTGAACAAACGCCGTCGTACTGCCGAGGTAGCCGGAGAGATCCGTCTGCCTGATGGCACGGTAACGGTCGAGGCGACCGCTGTTGTGGTGCTCCCGCCGAAAGACACGCTCCAGCGATGGGATGAGGAGAGTGAGGGGTGGCGGGTTGAGGGTGTGGGCGACTGATCTTTGTGAGTGGAGGAGAATATGCTGCGCAATCTTAAGCACTACAAGCGACCCACCAAAATTGAGGACGCTGTCGTGTTGGTGCAGTCCAATGCCAACGCTGCCTATCTTGGCGGTGGCGCGTGGACCGTGGCACAGGGAGACCCCTCTCTTGAATTTGTGGTTGACCTTCAGGACTTGGATCTTGACTATGTCGAGGCCACCCTGGAGGGAATCCGGATTGGGGCAACGGCATCGCTGCAGGCCCTGATCGATCATCCTGATGCCGCCGTTCTGGCCAATGGCCTTCTGGCGCGCGCCGCGGGACTTGTGCAGTCGCGAAACCTGCGTGAGCAGGGCTCTGTGGGCGGTACCCTGATTGTTGCAGATGCTGCCGAGCCATTGACGACGGCCCTGCTGGTGCTGGATGCCGAAATCCGCTATGCGGATCCGGTGGTGCACAAGGCGCCCTTCATGAGCTTTGTGGCCTACCGGGATCGACTGATCAAGACTCGGGCGCTGATTACGGAGCTCCGTGTGCAGCGCCCGCCTGCCAAGAGCGCGGCTGGCTTTGAGGTCGTGGGCCGGTCGCCCAAGGACAAGCCGATCGTGTGCGCTGCTGCCTACATCGAGGTGGATGAGGGCTTGCCGAATGTGATCCGCGTGGCCGTGGGGGGCGCGCACGCCCAGCCCGTCCGGTTGCACAAGACCGAACACATATTGAGTGGGCAATTCCCGACGTCGGACAAGGTGACGCAGGCTCTGGCGCCGGCGCTCGCTGACTTGTCGCCCGTCGCGGATTTCCGGGGAAGCGCCGAGTACCGCCTGTCGATGGCCGGCGTTCTGGCTCGCCGTGCGATTATGGGAGCCTGGCAAGCCGCCCGCAGACTAGCATAGGGTGGATTCAGAGTAGACGCCATGTTCGCGCGCGCGTGCGCGCGCACACCACGCGAGTATGAAAATGTATGAGCGCGTAGTGGGCCTAAGGGCTTTCATCCCGAGTCTGCTCGGGCGAGGCCTTAGGGCCTTCTCCGAGTCGCGTCGGGTTCTTGTGCGTCGTAAAGGTGGTCATTTCCGAAGTAGACGTCATGCGCTGGCGTGCACCATACAAGCATAAAAATGCGGCGCACACAGCGGAGCGCGGACTGGGGTCCGCGCGAGCGCGATGAAGTGGGCGGGCATGGTACCGCAGGTGGTTGTTTTCGAAGTCGACGGATCCGCGGTCGGCGCAAACGGCTGGTATGTGACCGACGGCACCTCGGGGCTGATAAATAGAGTTGGAGGATGTTATGGCTGAAGGCCAAATTGATCGTAAGCCATTGGGCGAGACCTATGGCGGACAGGCTGTCATGGAGGGTGTGATGATGCGCGGCAAGTACAATGCCGCGATCGCAGTGCGCCGTCTCGATGGCGAAATCGTCATTAAACAGGAGTCTCTGAGCGGTCTCTACCGCGGTCCTGTCAGTAAGATCCCCTTCTTGCGCGGGATGCCGCTTCTATGGGATTCCCTGGGCTTGGGGATGCGGGCGCTCTTCTACTCGGCTGAGGTCGCGGGGCAGGAAGAGGATCCGGACTTCACCATGTCAGGTGGCCTGGGCATCGCGACCGGTGCACTCTCAATGCTCTTGGGCGTCGGATTGTTTATGGTGCTGCCCTCGTTTATCGCCGGCTTGATTGTGCAGGAGGAGGCTTTCCTCTTCAACGTGGTCGAGGGCCTGATTCGCCTGGCGCTCCTGATCGGCTATATGGTGGCAATCGCCCAGGCTGAGGATATCCGGCGGGTCCTTGCCTATCACGGTGCGGAGCACAAGACGATCAATGCGTACGAGGACGGCGCTCCGTTGACCGTGGACGGCGTGCGACCCTACTCGCGGCAGCACCCGCGCTGCGGCACGGCTTTTCTCCTGACGGTTGCATTGATCTCTGTGTTGGTCCTTGCGCCCCTGGGACGCCCCGCGTTCCTGGTGCGTATCGTGACACGCCTGGCGCTGTTGCCGGTTATCGCGGGGATCTCCTACGAGATCCTGCGGTTCACGGCGCGGAATCTGAACAACCCGTTGATTCGCTGGATGATCGCGCCCAACCTGGCGTTACAGAACCTGACCACACGCGAGCCTGAGGACGATATGCTTGAGGTCGCCATCCGGGCGCTGCAGTCGGTACTGGTGGGGGAGCGCGAAGCTGCCGCTGCGGCTTCTGCGGAGGGACCTTCTACCACAGCATCTTCTACCGCGGATTAACCGCGGATAGTTTGTTACTAACCTTGCGAGGGTTGAGCACAAGTTGCTCAACCCTCGCAACGCTTCTACGCTTCCGGCTTGGTCGCCCGGATCAGGAAGAAGGGCAGGTGAGCCACCTGTGACCAGGTGCCGGTCAGTTGCTGAGCAGCACGTTCGGCCTGGTCGAGTTGTTGCTCTTCCTCCTCGGTCAGAGGCAATTCCCTCAGAAAGCCGAAGCGCGCCGGGTCCGCGATGCTCAGGGTGTCGAAGAGCGAGACGCTGACAGCAAAACCCTGTTCCTCGAGCATTCCGGGCAGTCTGCGCCCTATCCAGGGGTCGGCCCCCGCGCGCTCAAGGGCCTGGAGCCACAGATCTCGCGTGGCGATCGCCTCGGGGTACTCGATCATCCCACCGTAGTCCGGCTCCAGCGCGACCAAGACCCCGCCGGGCTCGAGCGCACGCCAGACTTCCGCGATGACTTTCCTCACGGGGGAGATCCACAGCAGTGCCAGCTGTGAGAGGATCAGATCCAGCATCCCGTTGCGGAAGGGCAGGCGCATCCCATCCGCTGCCACACGGTGCGCTCCGTCAGTTCGGCCGGCTTGCAGGGCCTGCAGCGAGCGATCCAGCCCGATCACCATGCCGCCTGCCCGGCGCGAGAGTTCCGGCAGGACGCTGCCGGTGCCCGTCCCCAGGTCGAGGACCCTGTGCCGGCGTGCGATGTGGACGCGCCGCAGGAGCTGCGCACGTGCCGGGGCCAGCCAACCGGCCTGGAGTTCCAGGAGCTCTGGGGAGGGGAGCGAACCAGGCAAAGATCCCCCTGAGGAGGGATCTTTGCGTAAGCTCCGGATCATCTGTGGGCCCATTTCACCCTTGGTGCAACCTACTACTACGAAAATAACCACTACTGCGAAAATCACCACTTGCCGCATCGTGTCGGCCCACTTCGCCGGCTCACATCTACCTCATCTTGCTCACGCCGGAGCCCACTCCGGCGTTCTGCGCGCTACATTTTCGTCCTTGCGTGGTGAGCGATAGCACATGTGGTCTACTGCGAAAATCACCACCTATGCTCCCACTCCGCTGGGGCCGGCGTCCCTCTGCGGACCGCGGGCGTCTCGCCCGCTCTGCTCTTTGTGTTGAGCGCTGCAAGTAACCATTGCGAAGCGC
>Ga0209121_10005189_pt1 | contig 11891 bp, 11 predicted proteins | sample Cruoilmetagenom3_FD_187292 | JGI IMG/M metagenome (GOLD analysis project Ga0209121, IMG submission 187292) | Oil polluted marine microbial communities from Coal Oil Point, Santa Barbara, California, USA - Sample 3 (SPAdes) (version 2) | ecosystem: Environmental > Aquatic > Marine > Oil seeps ...
CTCATTTCTCATTTCTCATTTCTCATTTCTCATTTCTCATTTCTCATTTCTCATTTCTCATTTCTCATTTCTCATTTCTCATTTCTCATTTTGATATTTATAGATTCCCCGGCCGACTCGTTTGATGATCCCTTTTTGAAATGCGTTAAAGATCGCGTTCCTGATTTTTTTCTTATCAAAACCGGTCTTTTGTTTCAAAAAGGCGACGTCGACGCCTTTTTTTGATCGTTTTATGATATCGATTATCTGTGCGGTATCTGAGAGTTTGTCGGCTTTCTTTCCGGTGCTCGATTTTTTGGCCGGCGCTTTGACCACAGGCGGTTTTGCGCCCTTTTTCAATCCGGAGGCTGCGCGCGCGCTTCTGCCCGGTTTTTCCCCGGCGCGGGTTTTAACCGCGGTCTTTGGAAGATCAAGATCGATATTTTCTTCCATGTCTATGCCGAATACATCGGCAATATCCGATTCGGCAATAACCCTTGTGCTTTTCTTTTCCGCTTTTTTAAGCAATTTTTGCGTCTTGTCTTCCACTGCCTGGGTTATCAGGTCGGCCATCTTAACTTTTCTTAGCTTGAAAAACAGGCCCGGGTCTTCGTCCAGCCTGGCTCCTATGCCATACAACGCGGCCGCCACGTGCTTGCACATATATGCCCAGTCGGGGCAACTGCAATCGAATTCGATCTCTTCCGGCGAAGGGAAAATGCCAACACCCCGGGCCGTGAATATTTCGCCAAGCGCTTTTGGGAATTTTCCGGTCAAAAGCTCCTGCAAAGAATCGAGTTTCCCTTCACAGGCGGTTTTAATCTCCCGCCATACCTTCTTACTGACAGCCTTTATCTTGATGCTTACGGAATAAGGCCTTGATCTTGATCCCTGCACCAGGGCCTCAACCCTGCCTGAATCTATCTGAATATCCAGCACGGCGCCATGCCGGACATAACTGCGTCCACGGCCTATGCGATTGCTGTAATCCGCATACCGTTCAAGATTAAGGTTCCACGATTTGCCCCACCATGTCCTTGCAATCGACCTTCCTTCAATGGAAATCGGTCTTATGTCAGGATTCTTCTTTTGGAGCTGTTTTAATTTTTTGACTGCCTTTGCCCTCTTCTCGGCGACAGATACATAAGTCGGATAACCCCAATAACTCATAATCACCTCACAATGTTAACTGAAAGAGATCGATCAACTCATCATTTTTCATTTCCGTTATCCAGGCATCACCGGTGCTTGCAATAACATCCTGTGATAACTTGGATTTTTCTTCCAGCATCATATCGATCCTTTCCTCTACGGTCCCTCTCGTCAGGAATTTGTGAACAATAACATTTTTCTTCTGTCCAATCCTGAATACGCGGTCGGTTGCCTGGTTTTCCACGGCTGGATTCCACCACCGGTCAAAATGGATGACATGGTTTGCCTCGGTCAAATTCAACCCGACTCCTCCTGCCCTCAAAGAAAGCACCATAAAAGGGGCATAGCTTTGATCCTGAAATTGCTCAATAATCTTCTTTCTTTTGCCTACAGCCACACCCCCATGCAAAATCAGGCCTTTTCGTTTAAATATGGTTTTTAGAAAATCATGCAGAGGTTCGGTCATCTCTCTGAATTGCGTAAACACCAGGACCTTTTCTCTTTTTTCATATATTGTTTCGCAGATTTCACGCAGCCTTAAAAACTTGCCGCTCTCTTTTTCTTCAAATCCTCCTGTCCCAAGGTATTGATCCGGATGGTTGCAGAGCTGTTTGAACTTCATGAGAGAAGAGAGGATTATTCCCTTTCTTTGAATCCCTTCCGTCGCGGCAATTGTCTCTTTTATATTCCCAACAAGTTTTTTATATAAGATGACCTGCTTTTTACTGAGGGGGGCATATGTCTTCATCTCAATCTTTTCAGGCAGGTCCGATATAACCGACCTGTCGGTTTTTAAGCGCCTTAAAATGTAAGGGCTGATAACCCTGCGCAGTCTTGAATAGCCCGAGGAGTCATGGCTTAAATTCTTTGAAAATTGCTTAAACTCTTTGACATTGCCTAATAATCCCGGGTTTAAAAAATCGAATAATGACCATAAGTCCGACAGCCTGTTCTCAATTGGGGTCCCTGTCATTATTATCCTGTTGCGGGAGGTCAGGCTTTTTATTGCTTTTGCCTGCTTTGTCCCCGGATTCTTGATAGCCTGGGCCTCGTCTAAGATGATATAGTTCCACGCATGGGATTTAATCCATTCATATTTTTGAGCAAGGGCATAAGTGGTTATGACAAGATCAAATTCATTCAACCGGTTTTTGTCTTTGGACAGCCCATTTTTTCCTGAATTTGCTCCGGGATGTGCGACAAGGAATTTGATTTCAGGTGAAAACCGGCCGATTTCATTTGCCCAGTTTGAAATAAGGGATGCCGGAATTATCAGGAGACTTGCCTGGTTCGGCTTATTTAGATTTTTTTGATCAGACTTCAGGATATTTAAAAAGGCCAGTGCCTGGACGGTCTTGCCAAGACCCATATCATCTGCGAGACAGGCTCCAAACTGCAATGAATGCAGAAAATAGAGCCAGTTCAATCCCGCTTGCTGGTACTTTCTGAGCTCTGCTCTGAATCCCTTATCCGGTTTTACCGAAGCAATCAGATCAGGATGGAGTAATTTTTTGATGACCGATTCCAGCCATTCCCCATTTGAGACACCGCCTTCTATCTTTGTTTCCCTGCTGCCGGGAAGCTTTTCAGGCGCAAGCTGCAGCCGCAGGGCATCTTTCAGGCCTATCCCGTCTGCCGCCATCTTTTTTGCCTTTTCATAAGCATCGAGTGTCTGTTTCAGCCTGTCCGGATCCACAGCCACCCATTTATTTTTTATAAAGGCAAGGCCTTCTGATTCGCTCAGCAGTTGTCTTGCCTCTTTTTCTGAAATGCGCGTATCCCCGAGATACAATCGAGCGTCAAAATTCAGGATTGCATCCATGCCCACAAAAGAGGGCATTGAATCGCCAACACTGAAATTCAGTTTTATGCTCGATGTGTTCCCTTTCCACCAGTTGGGAATCCGGCACAAAATACCCGATTCTTCGTAGAGCGGAATCTCCTTTAAAAAAGAGAATGCCTCGCCCGACGTCCAGGCAATGGGGTGAAACAATTCTCCTGTCTCGGTGAGATTTGTGATCAGAGGACTCTTATTCGCGGCGAGATAAACCGTTGCAAGGAGCTCTAACAGCTTTTCACTGTTGTTTCCATACTCCCGCAATGCGTGTTTAAGGGGGAGATGTTTGGATTTGCCCTTGCTGCTTAGCCTGGTGGAATAGGTTGCCATGAAGGCGAACGGGTATTCGCTGCCTTTATTTTCCACAAGATGAAAAAATACCCTGCCCACAAGATGCGCATTGGGGCTGTAGGCCCTGATAAAATCCTCGACGGTTCCGTCATACGATTTAATGGCGCTGGTGAATGTTTTTGAAAGTCCTGCCCATATATCCTCTAATAGCGCCGCGTTTAAGTATTCCGAACCCACCATCAAGGGGGCGCATTCTAAGCGCCTGGCCAGTTCATCCTCTTTTATAGAAACCTTTGCCTTATGGCGTAAAATCTCCAGATCCGGCGTCCGGATTAGTTTTTTGATAAATAACCCGGCAAAATTACGCCAAAAATCGAGGGAAGGGGGAAGGATTACCTGATGGTCGCAAAACCCAAGGAACAGAAGCCATAGATCGGCACCGTCACAAAAACGCCTGTATATCTCTTTCTGCAACAACCTGCCGCTTTCGTTTACCGGCTCTTTTGTGTCCGTCCATTCCGGCTGTATAGAGCCGTTGGGCATAATAACAATGTTTAATTCCTGTGAATCGGCCATTGGTATATTAAAATGAACTACTTATAATTTTCTATTTTGATATTTTCATGTGATCTGCGCGTATCGTGTCCAGCTTCTGCTGTTCCAGGTGGGATCAATTGCGGAAAGCTTGTCATCGCCTAAGGGTTTAAGGCCGCATTTGAGAGCGAAATAACGATGAAATGCAAGGCATGGCGTAAGCTCCGGATGAAAGACGGTTACGAGGATGTCGGAATTCTCAGCGGCCGCAATATAATCGTCCCGCCGAAGCAGCACATCTACGCCGGCCCCTGCCCTGGTAATTTTCGGCGCGCGGATAAAGGTAAGGGGCAGCGGCTCCTGTGCCACACGAGGGATAAGGGCATCACAGGTAAAACTGTCCAATTGACTGCCAAAGGCATTCCGCCGGATTTCAATATCGATAAGACCGAGACAGGAAGGTTCGCCGACGATGCTTTTGGCAAGCAGAACGGTGCCCGCGCATGTTCCCCAGAGCTTTAGCCCGCGCTGAAATTCACGAAGAATAACTTCCTTGACGCCGAATATGTCAAGCAACCGGAAAAGGCAGGTGCTTTCGCCGCCCGGCATGATCAATCCTGACAGGTCATTAAAATCCGAGGGATCTTTTACCCGCACGCCGCTGAGTTCCAGGCGCTCCAGGTGGTCGAGATGTTCGACAACATCTCCCTGCAGATCAAGCACGCCAATCGACGGCATCGGATGTACACCTCCCGCCAATTACCAGCCCCGTGTAGATAGGATCTGCTTTTCCGGAATGTCGGAAATTTCAAGGCCGGCCATGGCCTCGCCTAATCCCGTTGAAGCCTCCATGACTTTGGCTGGATCGTTATAATATGCCGTCGCCCTGACGATTGCCCGGGCGTGTCTAACAGGGTTTTCCGACTTGAATATCCCCGACCCTACGAAAATACCGTCACAGCCAAACTGCATCATCAGCGCCGCGTCGGCCGGCGTCGCAATACCCCCGGCAGCGAAGTTTACAACCGGCAGTCTGCCAAGATCACGGACCTGCAACGCGACCTCGTAAGGAAGGCCATTGGCTTTGGCAAAACCGGTAACCTCCTCCACCGGCATGTTTGCAAGCTGTCTTATCTCGCGATTAATCGTCCGAATATGGCGAACCGCCTCAACCACATTTCCGGTTCCCGCTTCTCCTTTGGTGCGAATCATGGCTGCCCCTTCGGCTATGCGACGCAGCGCCTCGCCAAGATTACGCGCTCCGCAGACAAAGGGAATCTTAAATCCGGTCTTGTCTATATGGCATTCCTCATCGGCAGGTGTCAGGACTTCACTCTCATCAATGTAGTCGATTTTCAGCGCCTCCAACACCTGGGCTTCAACGAAATGACCGATACGCACCTTGGCCATTACCGGTATCGAAACCGCCTCTTTAATCTCCGCAATGAGCCCGGGATCGGACATGCGGGCAACGCCGCCCTGACTGCGTATATCCGCCGGAACACGTTCCAGGGCCATAACCGCCACGGCTCCGGCCTCTTCGGCGATCTTCGCATGCTCCACACTGACGACGTCCATGATGACGCCGCCTTTCAGCATTTGAGCAAGCTGAACATTCAATTCATATCTTTCCTTATCCATCTTGGGATACCTCCATCAGCAATCTAATTCCAATTGTAACATTCGTCAAGAATAATTCTCCCGTGGTGTCACGTCTTCACACTACGAGACCTTTGCAGAATGTTCAATTTTGTTCAAGTTCAAGGAAGGCGAAAATTTTAACCACAGGAATATATTGGATATTTTGAGGATTAAAATTTGAGACTGATGCAGAAATTGGGCAAAAGGGGACGTTATGCAAAGGTCTCACTACCACCTACTTCGCACCTTGACACCATACTCATGCAAGTACTCCTTAATCTCCGAAATCTTGTATGTCCCGTAGTGTACCATAGAGGCGACAATCGCCGCATCGGCCTTCGCCTGACCAAACACTTTTAAAAGGTGCTCCGGCCTTCCCGCTCCACCGGAGGCAATTAGGGGGATACCGACATTAGAGGAGATAAGGCGGGTAAGTTCAAGTTCATATCCGTCCTGCGTCCCGTCGGCGTCGATGGAATTCAGGCAGATCTCACCCGCTCCCAGTTTCTCCGCTTCCTTTGCCCACCAGAGGGCGTCTATCCCCATAGGTTTCCGACCACCATGGATAACGATTTCATAACCTGACGGTATCCTGATGCTTTTGTCCACCTTTTTTACATCCATTCCGAGGACGATACACTGGCTGCCGAAGGTCATGGCGCCGTCATGGATCAATCGAGGGTTCTGAACCGCCGCCGAATTAACGCTGACTTTTTCCGCTCCCGCCATGATAACCGATCGCATATCCTCAACCGAACGAATCCCTCCGCCGACTGAAAACGGGATAAAAATTGTCTCTGCCACGCGACGGACGACATCGATCATGATATCCCGATCATCGGATGAGGCGGTTATGTCGTAAAAGACAATCTCATCGGCGCCCTGATCATAATACCGGCGCGCAACCTCCACAGGATCGCCTATATCTATATTACCCTTAAACTTGATTCCTTTGGTAAGCTTGCCGTCACGCACATCGAGACAGGGAATAATCCGTTTGCTTAGCATTCTCCCCCTTTCCATCTGCAGAAATTACTCAATATCTTAAGCCCCGGCCGCCCGCTTTTCTCGGGGTGAAACTGGACTGCCGCCAAATTCCTATAAGTAAGCGCCGCGCAAAAACGCAATCCATACTCTGTCCATCCTGCAACCAGTTCCGGATCGGCAGGCGCCGGATAATATGAATGCACAAAATAAAATTCCGAGCCTTCAGGAAGCCCGTGAAAGACAGGATGATTTTTCCGGAAGTCCACGTGATTCCAGCCCATATGGGGAATCTTCAGTTGCAGATTTTCCGGAAACCGTTTGACATTGCCGGCCACAACCCCAAGACAGGCGGTATCATTCTCTTCGCTATGTTCAAGAATAACCTGTGTGCCCAGACAAATCCCCAAAACCGGTTTCCCCCCTTGAACGCATTCGGAAAGCAGATGATCCAGCCCTCTTTGACGGAGGTTGGCCATCGCCTCGCCTGCCGCGCCGACACCGGGAAAGATAATGCGGTCCGCCCTTCGCAATTCATTTAGGTCGCTGGTAATCAGGCAGTGTTCTCCTAAGTAGTGAAGGGCGCGGGCAACACTCGTCAGATTACCCGCTCGATAGTCGACAATAGCAATCATGCCGCGAATTCTCTCTCAATCCGTTCCATTGCTTCATTTAATCTTTCATCGGTCACAGTGAGTGATATCCTGATGTATCCTTCGCCATGTTTTCCATAAGCGGCTCCCGCCGCGACTACCACGGCGGCCTTGTCAAACAGGAGATTGGTAAATTCCAGCGAACTCATCCCGTCCGGCACTGGAACCCAGAGGTAAAATGTGCCGGACGGGGGTTTAAAGGAAATTCCCGTGCGGGCCAGCGTCGTTAGAACCAGATCTCTCCTGCGCGCGTAGATGCTGAACATATTCTCAATATTTGCCGTTTCATTTTTCAGGGCATGTATACCCGCATACTGGATCGGGTTGAATATGCCGGAGTCGGTGTTTTCTTTTACCTTGCTCATAGCCGCGATGATATCAGGGTTTCCCATGGCCATCCCGATTCTCCAGCCGGTCATGTTGTAAGGTTTGGAAAGAGAATTCAATTCAACTCCCACCTCCTTTGCCCCTGCCGCCGACAGGAAACTTAATCTCTCCTGTCCGTCAAATGTCAGCTCACTGTAAGGATTGTCGTGACATACGGCAATGTCGTTCTTTTCAGCAAATTCCACTGCCAGATCAAAAAAATCCCTCGTGGCACAGGCGCCGGTGGGGTTATTGGGATAATTCAGAAACATCCCCTTTGCCCTTTTGACGATATCGGCGGGGATATCATCAAAAACCGGCAGGTAATCGTCTTTCGCCAGGATCGGCATGGGATATGGTTCTCCCCCTCCTATGAGTATGCTCGATCTATAGGCCGGATAGCCGGGATCCGTCATTAGCACGACATCCCCGGGATTTACAACGGCCAGGACAAAATGGTGGCAGCCTTCCTTGGAACCGATGAGGGCCAGGATTTCATCAGAGGGGTTTAACGCGACATCATATCTCTCTAAATACCATCGGGCAATCTCTTCCCTGAAGGAGAGCATTCCCTTCTCCTCATCTGTCGGATAACTGTGATTTTCCGGGTCGCGCGCGCGTAAGCACATCTCGTCAATAATAGGGCCGGGTGTCGGTTCGACGGGATCGCCAATGGCGAGACTTATAACATCCACCCCGTCGGCCTTTGCTCTCGCTATCTTCTTTCTCAACTCCACAAAAAGATATGGAGGTATCCTGGTCAATCTATCCGCTATCTGCAACTTACTCCTCCTCGGTTCAGTTTCTGGTTTTGAGTTTCCGGTTTCGAGTCTATGGCCTAAACAGCCACCGATCTACGCTGATCATCACTGATATTTTTTCTTTTTCTATCATTTTATCACATATGCAACTACTAAAAGTAATATCTTTGTATTTATTAAACCTGTCTGCGTTCATCTGTGTGAATCTGTGGCTGAATAGTTGCTGAAATTTAATACTCGAACCTCTAATATTCCCAGAGATGACCCTGATATACAATCCTGACACTTCCCTTTAGGTAAACATTCTTAAAGCCGCTGTCCGTTTTATCAAAATAGACCTTCAGCGACTCGCCGCTTTTTACCCATACGTCAACGGGTGAATCGGCCAGATTCTTCCATGAAGAGATCAAAGCCGAAGCCGCGGCGCCGGTGCCGCAGGCCAGCGTTTCATCTTCAACACCTCTTTCATAGGTTCTGATCCTGATTGTGTTTCTGCCTGTGACATAGACAAAATTTGCGTTGGTCCCCTCAGGCTGATATATCTCATGATAACGGATCATCCGGCCATAACCCGTTACATCAAAAGACTCAAGATCATCAACAAAGCACACAACATGCGGAACACCTGTGTTTATGCTGTTTACGTCATATAATTTATCCTGAACGGCAATGGTATAATCAGTTTTTATGTCATGTGGATCGGTGAGTCTCAGCTTGACAACATCTCCCTTTACTTCGGCGCTGATGATGCCCGCTCCGGTTTCGAAAGAGAGGTTTCCTTCGGCAATGCCCAGAATGGCGGCAAAGCGGGCGGCGCACCTTCCGCCGTTTCCGCACATCTCCGCATCGCTCCCGTCCGCGTTAAAAAAGCGCCAGCGAAAATCGGCCATGCCGGAGTTTTCTATAATAATCAGACCATCCGCCCCCACCGACGTTTTCCGTTCACACGTTTTTTTTACGAATTCTTCTAAATTCCCGGCGGGAAGTATATTGTCTCTGTTGTCGATGAGTATAAAGTCATTCCCGCTTCCACTCATCTTAAAAAATTCTATCATAACCAGGATCCCGCGGCATCATATGATGCACTCGTAAAAAGCTCCGCTATGCCGCTACGTCGGCATTATAATGGAAAGTAACTTGCAGCATAGCTGCTCAGGTATCAAACGACGGGGTAACTACTCAGGTTGCCAGGTTCAAGGTTAAAAGAGTTCTAATTAAATCGATTCTGTCGGGAGGGCATAAAGCCCTCCCCTACATTTATTCTAAAAAAATTCGTAGGGGCGGGGTTTATCCCCGCCCGATATGGGCGATTAGGGTCGCCCCTACCCAGATTTCTTGAGATATTACTCGATTCTCTTCCTTCAACCGTTGAATCCCGAAGCTGCCATCTCTTAATTCTTGATTGTACATCATTTTTTTGCTAATTACAAAAGTTCCTGGTGACTATGGATACTCTACATATCAAAGCTGGAAGAGTTGCGTGCAAGATGATCAGGGATGGCGGCTTGGATTTTGATCGTATCGCCGCCTATGTGGGGCCGGCTGTTGGTCCAAGATGGCTTGTGGCCGGCGGCTTTGATCTGACCCTCCTGGAAAATGAAATATTAGGGCAATCGAGACCTTTGCTTTTAGCCGGCTCATCCGCGGGCGCATGGCGTTTTGCCGCCTGGGCGCTGCCTGATCCCGTCAAGAGTTATCGCAATTTCATGGACGCATATATCTCCATGAAGTATGATAATAATGATACCCCACGTACCATTCAACTCGTGATACGCAATGTCATAGACGCTTATATCGAGGATGACGCGATCCCATTTGCCCTGGCGAACAAAAGGTATCGTCTGGCAATTGCGACGGCGCGCGCCAGGCACATTGTCGCCTTTGGCGCGAAGTTTCTGCAGGGTCCAGGTCTGGCGATCTGTTTTCTGCTCAATGCCGTGAATCGTTCTTCGCTGTACAGGTTTTTCCAGCGGGTGGTATTTTATAGCGGGTACCGTCCCCCCCATTTCTGCATTGAAGATGATTTTAGCGGAGAGGCTATCCCGCTTGTCGAGCCGAATTTCAAGGCCGCTGTTATGGCATCCGGGGCTATCCCGCTTGTGGTTTCCGGCTTTAAAAATATATACGGGGCGCCAAACGGGATATACCGTGATGGTGGATTGACCGATTACCATCTTAACAACAGGTATGTTACGAGAGATGATGATATCGCGCTCCTCTTCCACCACCAGGGGCGTATTATACCAGGCTGGCTGGACAAAAAGCTGAAATATCGCAGGCCGTCCGACAGTTTCCTGAAAAACGTCTTAATGGTTTACCCTTCAGAAGACCTCATTCAGAAATTCCCGGGCGGCAAGATACCTGATCGCGAGGATTTTAAAATATATGTTGATGATCCGAAAACCCGGATAAAAAACTGGCGGCGCGTTGTTGACCTTTGCGCTCCGTTGGGTGAGCAGTTCCTCGAACTTGTGGAGAGCAAAAAAATACGACACATCGTAGAAGAAATGTAGATCCGGCAGACGGCCTTTACATGTGAAATGGTTGATAAGGTTAACAAATTACCTTTGGCAAGCATACGGGAAGTTGCGGCGCAACTTGGAATTGCGACCTGCCTGGAGTTCAGCCCGAAGACGCTCATTCCCCAGCGGAGGATAAGAGACCTCTGTTTTGAGAATAAGTGTGGAAACTTCGGCAATCATTATATGTGCCCGCCTCATGCAGGCACGATAGAGGAACATAAAGACAGGCTGAAAAAGTATCGGAATGGCATATTGCTCCAGTATTCTAAACCACTCGATGTAAATAATGACCGCGGGGGTATTAAAAAAACCAAAGTGGATTTTCACCGTAAGATTCTTCAATTAGAAGACTTTTTAAAGAATAAAGGCATGGAAGATGTCTGGGGAATGATCGGTGGAAGCTGCGGCCTGTGTGATGAATGCCTGGCCAGGTTCAGTCGGCCCTGTCCTTATCCTGATAAGGCCAGGATGTCATTGGAGTCGATAGCGGTCGACGTCCTCGCGCTGTTGGATAAAAGCGGTCTGGACAGTAAGTTTTACCCTGACAGGATAATATGGACGGGCTGTGTACTCTTTTGTCGAAGTTAGCGATCGGTTTAGCGTATTTTATTGATTTTGAACGTATAAAGTGTGCTTTTGAGCTGTCGTAACCAATGGGGGGATTGTGGTCTGATCATCTAAAGCCCTGTTTTTCGTAATGAAAGGCAGGGCTTTTGTTTGTGGAGAGTCCTTAATAATCAAAATCAGACCTGTTAACCATCAATCTGTATATACCGGGGATACTGGTATTGCAGACAACGTTAACACGGAAGTTATTACAGAATTTTAGAATATTCCCTCAATACAGTAAACACGGTGATGATAACGCATAACCCGGCGAATCTAATTCGTGACCTCTAAGCTACGGATTTGGTATAAAATTTGTTTGTTTTTAATGATAATCAGGAGTATTTTAACAAAGGGAACAATCAATGGGTATTTTCCCCCTTATGTCCTGTTAATATGGAGATAGATGGAATTAAATCAGTGCTATAAGGTTAATATCATGTAAAATGTTCCATCTATTAACACTGTTATGTGTTCAGAGGTAAAAAATGAAGGAACAAGATAATAAATGTTGTCTCTGTAGATTTTCCACTAAAGACCCAATTACAATAACATGCTCATCTAT
>Ga0209121_10005190_pt1 | contig 11891 bp, 6 predicted proteins | sample Cruoilmetagenom3_FD_187292 | JGI IMG/M metagenome (GOLD analysis project Ga0209121, IMG submission 187292) | Oil polluted marine microbial communities from Coal Oil Point, Santa Barbara, California, USA - Sample 3 (SPAdes) (version 2) | ecosystem: Environmental > Aquatic > Marine > Oil seeps ...
CAAGTCTTCTGCCATCAGAAGTCACAAATTTCGCAGATGTTGACCGTTTTGATGGCTTGGTGGTTTGGACGAAGCCTGGCTATACGTATAATGCTACAGCCATCAAACAGTTTGCCCAAACACGAATTGTTATTTCGCATGTTTGGGACTTCTCAAACATGCTGTATCCGAGCCTAAAGGGAAGCACTCAGGTAGTAACAACCAATACGGTTACATATGTTAGGGACTGGGGTAACTTCCGCAATAGCGATTTGGTCGAGATGCGCAACGAAACTGGCAACACCGATCAGTTGACCACGGTTTCAGCCTCGGGCTTGGCAAGCTTCGGCAATGTAAGCCAGATCGCACGTTATGACGCCGACAGAATCGCGTTCTTCCACATGAACGGCGCGACGGTGGAAAGCGGTTTCTACGTAATGGATCTTCACGCAACCACGCCTGAAACAGAGTGGGCTGGAATCTGGCATCTTTTCCCCGCGATCAAGATGATTAAAGATTTTCCAACAGGGAAATATGCTCGGTGGATGGCTAACGGGTTGAGTTGGTGGAATTTAACGCGGGTATATAATTACATTGATATTCTGGTGAGTGAAAATAATGATGTTTTAGAGAAATGGGTTATAGGTAAAAGCGTTGAGGGGCGGAACATAACTGCTGTAGTCATTGGCGAAGGTAACAAGAACGTAATTATTGATGGATCTATACATGGAAACGAGGAGACCGTCACTTTTGCGTGTCTTCGTATAATTGAGTTGTTGGTCGATAACTATCGCTCTGATCCACGGCGGCGCTCAAGGCTGCTTAACGACTGGAGGATAATCATTATACCAGTTCTTAATCCTGATGGTTTTGCTGCTAACACTCGAAGAAACGCTGATGGGAAGGATCTGAACCGCCAGTTTCCACCAGGTGCAGAAACTACTGAGCCTGAGGCTTGGGCGCTTAGGTACTTGATGGGCAACTACACTCCAACAGTTTACGTTAATCTGCATACTGGTTACTATCATTATCCCAATTGGATGATGTACGGACATTATGAACAGGATCCAAACCGAACTATTACTGTGGAGGCTATGCGTCAGGCAAATGAGACTTTTGCATCGTTGGGGCATTGGGGATGGTTTACAGAGCATGACAAGCACGTGTGGATTGGGAAGGTGCAAGCTATTGCTGATAGTGGATCCGACTACAACAGTATGGCTGTTGCATACGCAAGCTGGCAACATAACGCTTCGTGTATGCTTCTTGAAAGCTTCGTTTGGAGTGACGCACATGGTGCAAGACAAGGATTATGGGCTATGGACTACTACTGCGCTCTCGTCTTAGCATTCATAGAAAATAATGGGCGTTTACAATAAATAAAGTGTTAATAGACTTGAGCGCGCGCTAATCACATTGAAGTATTCGAACTCACAGTTAAAGGAAAATCGTTCGACTGCTGTTAAGGGTAGAATCACATTGGAAAGAAAGATGTGCTTGCTTTCGTTGGTTGTGATAATTTCGTTCGTTGTAATATTGAATATTTCCAGTTTAGACATTCCGGACATTTCAAGGTTGCAATTCGCGGTATCTATACAGTCCTGTGGAAATCTCTGTTATTCTAATTTAGAATTGATGTCATTTCCTAATCCATCTAAGATCAACCAACCTATTGCTATAGTTGGTAATCTGACGACCACAACGGGTACTCCTTTATCGCAACGGAACGTGATAATTCAGTATTCAGAGGATTCTTTAGAGTGGACGAATCTATTCGAAGCTACCACAGATGATGTGGGCAACTTTTCTTTAAGATGGTCGCCTTCTCAAGAAGGGCAACTTTACATCCGAGCTAGTGCAGGTGCAAAATACGCTCTTGTAGAGCATGTAGTTGCAAAATATATAGTGGCTGTGGATGGTTCTGGGGACTTTGCAAGCATTGAGGAAGCAATAAAGGCCTTACCTGCCAATGGAGCCGTAGTTTACGTTAAGGAAGGCAACTATTCTATGACTAGAATGGTGAATTTAGTGGAGAGGTCTAACACAACGTTGATTGGTAGTGGTTATAAGACTGCAATAATAAAGGCGAGAGGTATAACATTCAAGATTGCTAATGTTTCCAACTTAATATTAGAGAGAATTCATTTTCATCATTCAAGTAATGACGCATATACCGCCATTCGCGTTGAGGGAGAAAACGATGGCATAATCATAAGTAAATGTTGGTTTACGAGAGAGAAGCAGCCAGCAAGCGCTGCTACCGATTTACTTTATTTCGATGCTGCAAGCTCGACACAGAATCTACTAATCGGGGACTGTTATTTTGAAAATGCTCAAATAGACGCTATGGCAATCAAGAAAGTGAGGAATTGCATTATAGAAAAAAACAAGGTCGTGGACTGCGCTACTGACTACTATGCGATAGCCTCCGGAGTGACTGTTGATAGGTCTTCAAACGTGACCATTAGAAAAAATTACTTCATAAGAACCGAAAATCAGAATATGACGGCAATTAACGTGTTTGGCAATTCAATCGATATCATTATTGAGAAAAACGAAATTACTAGTATGTTACGTGGAATAAATATAGATGAGGCAGAGAACATCCACGTGCGGAGTAATAGAATTGTTAATAGCAGTGAGGTTGGTATTAGAGTGGAAGATGCATTCAAAGTTTTGATAGAAAGCAACTATTTTGAGACAACTGCTGCAGATACGACAGCAGTCTTTGCCACTACAATTCAGGATTTAGTCATCATTTCAAACACAATTCAGCAAAAAGGTAGTGGCATCGTGATTATGCATAGCAATAACATCATGGTAGATAGCAACAGCATAGTTGGTGGAGCAATATTTGTTCGAAGCAAGTCTTGTTTAAGTCTGTACAATTGTACCGAAACTGAAGTTTCCGAGAACAAAATTATGAGATCATGCTATTTTGGACTTGGTATTTATTTAAGTCCAGAAATAAACGTTGTTGGTAATAATATTTCTGGAAGTATGTTATCAGGGATATATCTGTGGCGTTCAAATTATTCGGTCATCCAAAGCAATGTTATCCAAAGTAATGGTCAATACGAATTATTCAATTATGAAAGAAATGGCATAGATGTAGCCGATTCTTGCAATTGTACTATTCAACAGAATCATATTTTCGATAACCAAATCATAAAGACTCAGCAATTCGGCTTAGTTGAAAAAAGAAGTAGCAACCACAACATAATCGTTCTGAATGATTTTAGATTCAACGCAAAAGATGCAATGAAGATTATAGGGACGCATACGGTGGCAACGGACAATCTGACATAGAAAATATTTATGTAGATACTAATAGACTTTTAATAGACCTCCGTACCAACGTGAGTTTGCTTTAGATATCACCTTTTACACGTCTTATTTTCCCAGCTTCATTGGATTTGGAACACAATAACCATTGGAACTAATTATAGCGGCACCCTAGGAAGAGTGTTGAAAATATTTTCTGAACTTATTTCATTCATCTTTGTTTTTATTTTAACCTTTTCGTTTTGCCAAGTTTCTAACATTTTTAAAAGTGCCTTAACAATCTTATCGGCTTCCATCTTATACCTGATATCAAAAAAGTAATCTAATTGGTCAAAATCCCTCAGCAACTCATAGTATTTTGCAGCCCATCCAATCACCAGAGCAGGGACTCCGTTCTTATATGCATGAATTATGGAATGATAACGAGAAGCTATCACAAAATTAAACTGCTTTATTACATTCTCTAATTCGATAGCATTTAAATCGTTCTCTATAACTTTTACATGGCTATCTGTTGGAAACATATTTCTTATTCTGTCTATTAGCACTAGATCCTTGTAAGAATAACGTAACAAATAAACTGTCCTATTTTTTTCTATCAGCTTCTCTATTAGTGTCTTATAGACAATGTAAAGCTCTGTCTCATTCGCTCTCTCAAATACTCTAAGGTTTGGAATGATACCTACGGAATTCCGTTCGATTTTTACATCTGTAAGACAGGGAGGATTTTTGTATATATTTTTAAGATAGTATCTCTCACCTCCGAGTACAATATCATATCTTTTTTCTGCATCCTTTCTAAATTTCTGCAAATTTACAAATGAATCCTCTTCTCGAAGATATATTTTTCTAGGATACTTTAAGTACAATCTCATCATAGGGATTAGAACAAGTTTTAGTAAAGGATGATAATTAAAGGGTCCGATGGATTGAGGTAAGATGTAGTATGGTACGGAAAATCTCCTAGCAATCATTATGTCTAATAAATATGATAATGACGTAAAGAAACCAAATTCAGAAGTTAACCTATAACCACTTACGTCAGTGACAAAATACGAGTTTTTCAGTATTCTTTTAATATGATCTATATCTCGCTCGGATACTGGTTCATAGTAAGTTTCATTTTGGAAGGAATGGTCTGTTAGGATCCTATATTTAATGCTTAGACTCCAGGGTAAAATCTTAAAACTGTAATTCGCTTTCTCTTCTCGGGGCCGGCGATAATCTCCCACTTCGGAAAATAGGTATATGTCTTTCTGTGGAAATTTTCTTCTAATGTGATCTATAGCAGTAAAACTCATCGCTTGGGCACCCTTATTGAAAAACTGCCCGCCCATTATGATAACGTTCTTTCTTGCGGATTTGTCTAACATATCCACCTTAACAGAGCTGAGAGAGAAAAAATCTTTCAAAACTAAACATCCAATATGGAAACATGCAGTGGCATATCTTAATGCCTTTTTAGCATATTCACCAACCTTGAAAAAAAGCGAGGACAACTTTATCATATTAAGTTGATAATTCTTTCCCCAATGGATGCGTTTTCTCAGCATACAGAGTTTCACTGCACGCTTTCGATCGATATTAAATTTGGGATGATTGCGAAGATCATTATTTTTGATAAATATTTTGGAATATTCTACATTGGTTTTTTTACTCATTAAACGCTGAGACTTCCTAATCTCGTCTATACTAGCCTCCTTTAAATCAAACAAGTATGAATACCTTTTCAGTATTTGTCTACCTTTCTCAGTTCGCACGATAATGCTCGATTTTCCATAAAAATCTTCCTCCCCCTTTATGTAGCAGTCGCCAAACGAGATGTCCGCAAGACGGTTTAATTTGTCCGTGCAGAATATGCACCTTTCCAATTGAAAATATGGTTTTACTCGCATTCTCACATTTCGATCAATGGTAAATTCTCTACCAGAGTTGAAACAAGCCTTGGAGTGCCCTGGCCAGCCCCCTTTTTCCTTCGATCTATACTCGAATCTCACTAATTTTTCATTTTTCTCACTGTAAATATCTTTGATGAATTTAATAAAATTGAAACTCAAGGTTTTATCACAAAATAAACCCAAAAACAAGACGTTCTTCTCATTGATGTTCTTTTGCTTTAAATATTTCTTAATTCCCAAAATCTGACAGGGGGTCCCCACGATGATATATTTTTTGTCATCAGCCTTAGATAGAGTGGTTATAATGTTGTATATAGAAGCAGGAATGTATTTGGATTTGGCAGATCTTATTATCTTTTGTATATTGGCTGTAGACTCTAACCTAACAGGTTTTCCTGTAAACGTATCAAAGGGTAAAACAAATGCTCTGTCATATTCTTTCTTTTTTATAAGCTTAGCAATCAGTGTGGTGATTACTCCCCCACTTGTTGCGTTTTTTCTTATACTGATGTCTTTGCTGTATGCAATGTAACATTCTAAAGAAGAACCGTCAAGATCTTCTTCGGTTAGTTCTTTTTTAAAACATAGGTTGAAGGGGTCGACATCAATGCTTGGACAGACATCTAAGCATAGACCACAATGCGCACACTTAATATCATCAACCTTTGGAAGGAATTGTCCGAACCTAAATTCCATCTCAACAGCGCTTTGTGGACATATAGCAAGGCACGCTTCGCAAGAAACACATAAATTTAACCGTCTCGTTTTCATAACATTGGGACGCTTCATAAAATAGCCCAGCAAACTATTTTTTTGTTTGAACTACTATAAGAAAAAGCAGGGGAATTTTAAAGTCTGGTTGACGCTAAAATCCCAAATTTTAGGGACAACTTCTATTTGTTTATTCTAAATAATTTAGCGCGTCCATCAGTGTATATAATGCTGAAAGCTTGTTCTTGTAGTGCAGAGGATTTCGGGGGAATTATTTGGAATCCCCAAGCACTTCCGGATATTGGTTTTCCATCCTCAACTATTAATAGGTATTTTGTGTTCCTTTCCTGCATTCTTACAAGAAAATACTCTACCTCCCCTGTTTTAAGTAAATGATAAAGAGCTATCGCATCCTTGTCTAAAGGTTCTGGAGCTACGTTATTATTACTATAAAGCGACACCCTAAAAAAAATGTACGCAGTATAATACACGTCTCCAGTTAAAATCATCGGGTTTTCATTTGAAGAACATGTTAAGAGAAACTCAGATACCGGCGTTACATTATGAAAACTAGAAGGTTTTGCAATCCCATAGTACCATGCTACTCTAAATGATCCCCAGCAACCAAAAGAAACGATCAGCACGGTAAACATAGCGACTAGCTTCTTTTTATTGAATCGTAAACGTTTCCATGGCATACTCAGAATGTGGAGTTTTCGAGCACGTCTCAAAAATACCCGTGTTGGCGTCTTATATCGAACGATCAGTCCTTCTATGAGAAAGAGTAAAGCAATCAAACCATACTTTTCTGCATGCCGGAAAGGGTAAAAGGAACCGTAAAGCAAATAACTAAACTCAGCTAATGAGCAGAAGAATGCGATTAAGAGAAAAAAGAAAGTTATCTTATGAATGATTGTATGTTTTTTTAGTCTAGGTCTATATATGAAAAGACCCACAGGTATAGCTATTATTGACGCATACTTTATAGTTAAAGTGATTTGTCCAAGTATGGTTGTAAGAGAATCCACCTCTCCGAGCCTAGAATATAACAGTGCTTGCGGACTTTGAGTTTCAATCCTCAGCGCAATTTTAGCATATTGAATCATGTTGTTCATAAATGATCCAAAATTTATTGTACGAGCGAAATTCGTGAAGAATGGATTGCAAATTAAACATAATGTGCCAATAACGAGAGAAGTCAACCAAATAGTTGACCGCCTTATGAGAAGACCTTTTGGCTTGCTAAGTGATGGAATAAAAAACGCTGCAAAACTTGTGCTTACAATCATGCCAATTGTAAATACTATGACAGACACGATTGATACATAATAAGTATATCCTATAGCGACTGCAACTAATATTAATAATGCAACCATGGAACGTTGTGGACGACCCCTTAAACACTGAGAAAAGAATAAAATACAGGAGAAAATAAATAGTGCAAGGAAAGCCTCTCCCAATGTAGCTCTACCACAGTAACCACCACTCAAGTGATTAAACGTTAAAAATGCGTAAAAAAGAGCTGAGAAAAGTAATCCGTAGGTCTCAGTATTCTGTCTCGTACAGAGTACTTTTCTTGCCAAAATAAAATATATAATACTGGCTAGTCCAACTATGGGAAGAAATAGTGCATATTCTTTAGGAACACCTGAGACGAGAATTATTATTGAGATTAGCACGGATGGAAGAGGAAAATCAGTTTCAACCATAGTGGATGTTTTCCAGTATCCGTTAGTTAGCTCGTAAACGGAATTTGTTAGCGAACCACTGTCTAGTATCTTGATAGCATAAACACTGGGGGGAGCGGCATACGTGCCCACGTACCTGAAGATTAGCGGAAAACTCAAAGATATGCTGAATGTGAAAATTACAATGAAGTATGCAAGCAGCTTTATTTTCTCCTCACCATTGAGAACCATACCATTTCACACCTCATCAGTCTTTTAGTTACACACATGATATGTTAGCTCTAAAATTCTCATTTAAAAACTCAAGCCGCCCATGTTAAAAGGTTGACGAATTTCTTGATTGTTTTTTCATTACTGAATTTTTTCTTCATAATTTCTCGGTTTCTTACTCCTAGGTCAATTATTGTCTCTTTGTTCATGTCTTTAACGTGTAGCATTGTTGTAGCTAATAGCTTAAAATTGCCGGTTGGGAATAGATAGGCATCACAATCCTTGGTAACTTCTGGAATTGCGCCAATCTCTGATGCTATAACTAATCTGCCACGAAGAAGAGCTTCAACCGCCACATATGAGAAAGTTTCGGGCCAAATAGAAGGAACAACAACGCAGCGAAGCTTTCTATAAAGTTTTTTATATTTTTCCTCATTCAATCTACCATAAAGTGTAAAACCATATTTACCTAGGACATCTTGGAATGACTTGGAAATTGGAAAAAAATTTGTGGCATGAATATTCATGATATTTCCCTTATTAATATTAACCCATTTAGCGGCCTGATATATCAAATGAAACCCTTTTAGATAATTAGGACCCCCAAAATATCCAAAGTTGTCACCCTCAACATCCATATGCGAAATCGCAGGCAACGGATTATATATCTTGTAAGTTTTTGATCTAAGAGAAGGATCTGCTTTGACAATGATATTCCTATGTGTTTCTGAAACGCAGATTACAGCATCACACAATCTTAAAAACTTCCCTAGAAGAACACCCACTGTTGAGTTAAGTGCTACGGAGTACATACTTTCTAAAAAATTTCTTCCCCGCATCTTTTCCCAAGTATAAATGCATCCAAAGGAACAGAATCCCTTTTTCCTAGCACATATTTTATCTTCAAGCATGTTATAAAGATTTGACAACGGGCATATCGGAATATAATCATGAAGATGTACGACAACAGGTTTTTTATATAATTTCGCAAGAGGAATTGCTGAATACCAAAATCTCGGTATGTAAACCACATCGGCTTCCTTTATTAGTTTCCTCATAAAAGAAGAAAAAAGAACCCCCACTTTCTCTAAAATTGAATATTTAGTACTAGTGGCTTTTTCAAACATTGGTAGCCGATAGATCACCAGATTCTGCTTCTTAAAAATCTCTGGTTCCTCACCGAATCTATTCGTAACAACAACGACATTAATTCCCTCCTCACTCAAAAGTTTAGCATATAAGTAAGTAGCAAGTTCAGCTCCGCCTCCATGAGGATAGAATAGTTCACTTAGAAACAAGACATTCAATATCAAAGCCCCGAATTTCTAATAATCTAAGAACAAAAAATCTATCAGTGCAAAACTCAATTTCTTGAATGATGTTCGACACGTTCAGAGGCGTCTTCCAGAACCTTCACTACTTCAAATGCCTCTTCTAACGTAACAGGAGGTTTTTCATCATTAATCATGCTCTCAGCAAACAAACGTATGCACATCTCATGCCCATCGAACCACCGTCGGGACAAAACATTTAAAGCGTTTTTGAACGTCGAAGTGAAGAGCTGCAGCGCTTGCCTAGAAGAATCCACGGCTTTACTGAACCTCTTTAGCTTGATCCGGGGCAAAACGCTAATCGTCGCATTTATTATATCTAACCTTATTATGCCTTCTAGACCAAAAAGGTCAATGAAAATGGAATATCTTGGAGCGTTGAAAGAAGCATACGTTCCAGCAAGCTTTTCTCCAGCTCTAAACGTTGCAAACAGTTCATCGTATTTCATCCAAGGATATTCACCGATCTTAGCAACTTTGATGTTCTCCAGTTTGATTTGACCTAAAAAGTTTCGCAATAAATAAATTGGGTGAATCAGCATTTCAGAGAATCGCCCGCCTGGAAGGCGATGGCTCCAATGATCTTTATTGGCAGTCATCGGCTCATATTCAGGATGAAGTATGCTTATATGTGCAGCAATAACTTCTCCTATGCGCCCTTGTTTCACAATTGCATCTGCCTTCAAAACTGGTGGTTCAAATAACCAGTTATGTATTACACCCGCTTTTCTGCCCATGGCCTTTTGGCAGTCGACAACTTCCTTTGCATCTTTAGAACTTATCGTCAAAGGCTTTTCAATCAACACGTCAAAACCGCTCTTCATAGCTTGAATCGCTAAGTCTTTATGAGTCTTTATCGGAGTGCATATATCCCATAGAGTAATTTCATTGAAATCAATCATTTCAGATATTGATGTAAAGCTTTTGGGAATCTTCCAATCTCTAGCAGCCTTTGCAACAGCTTTCTCATTTGTGTCACACACAGCCACAACCTTTGCGAAGGGAATCCTACGCCAAGCTACAAAATGACTTTTTGATACATAACCACAACCAACAATAGCCACATTAATCTTAGCCAACTTCCACATCACCTTTTTCTATGGTTTTATTATCCTCTCGTTCCTTTCAGAGATTTACATTAAAAAGTGAATATAACGTATTAATTCTTCCTTTCTGAGGTTTTATCTATAATCGAGCTTACAACGCATAAATAGTTTCTAGCCGCCTTACAACATCGTTCCAGTCTAGAATTTTTCTCGTCCACTTTTTCATTGCTTGTTTACTCACTCCATTATCAAAAATTCTGTTAATGAGCATTGCCAGTTTATTTACATTGATAGGGACACCTACGCCAAAACATGTTTCGTTGTCCACCCATTCACTTAAAGCAGAAGTGTTAGCTACTATGCAAGGTGTTCCAGCAGCTAATGCCTCAGCGACAACAAGCGAATACGCCTCATATCTAGATAATAGAACAAATACATCAGCATCCGCGTATTTTTGCAGAAGCTCGCGCCTCTTCAAATTATGGTAAAATCTGATTCTATCGTAAACATTTAGCTCCTTTGCACGCTTTTCTAAAAAAGGTTTGAGAGGCCCATTACCAACTATCTCTAGAACAACATCATTCGCCAATTTTGGCAAAACTTCAACCAAGTACTGAGCACCCTTATAGCTAGTTAGATAGCCAACAAACAAAATCGATCTAAAATCGTGGTTTCGTCTCTTCAAACCTGAAAATTCGCTGAAATTAACTCCGTTTGGTATCACAATAACTTTTTCCGAATTAATTTTGAAATACCTAGTTATGAGCGACCTCTCAAATTCAGACACCGCAATTATCTTGTCCGCCTTTCTCAAGGTTCTCTCTCCAAAACGCTTCAGCAGCCTAATCAAACAGCTTCTGAAAGGGGAATGCCCGGTACCATGAAAATGCGTTGTGACAATGAATTTCTTGCCTTTCGCCAACGTTGAAAGGTGAAGCGGAAACGCATGATAACCATGCCCGTGAACAACATCAAACTCGACCTTACGGAACCTTAAAAGCATCTCCCAAGAAAAAAAGTAAGCGTTGCCCGGAGCATAACATCTAAACCTCTCCACCTTCACCCTGTTTCTCACCTCATATTTCGGAAACCTCGCCCCATAATTCGTTGCATAAACCGTCACGTTATGCTTTCTAGCGAGCCGCTGAGAAATGTTTTGGACATGCACTGAGATACCACCCGCTTCTCCATAGAAATCGGGGCAAACCTGCAGAATCTCCATCTTCAACAACCTTTAAACTTTTCAAAAATGAGCAACAAAGCCAAATGGATCAAGTCACGCTTTTAACTTCTGAAACGACTTTCCTGAGCTTCCCGCTCTTGTCCAAGGGAATGTCATCCACAAACTCAACCTCAAACTTGACCTCAGAAACGCCTACGTTCAACATTCTCCTGATGTGCGCCAACAATTCAGCTTCCATAACCCTTTCAGCTACAGCACTGTTCTTCTTAATAATAAACTGGAAAAAGTCGATTTTCTTCTGAACGATACGGTATTGACCAATATGCGGATAATACTTGTAGAACTCCATGATCCAGCCAAAAAGAAGCGGTGACAACACCCTTCCATCAGGAAGAACAACCAACGAGTCTTTGCGACCCTCAATCACCTCCATCAACGGGAAAGCTCTACCGCATGGGCATTCAGTTTCCTTGGAAGCTCTACCTAAGTCACCCGTTGCGTACCTGATGAAGGGCATGGCATGGTTGAATAGGCTTGTACAAACTATCTCACCTGTCTCG
>Ga0209121_10005191_pt1 | contig 11890 bp, 11 predicted proteins | sample Cruoilmetagenom3_FD_187292 | JGI IMG/M metagenome (GOLD analysis project Ga0209121, IMG submission 187292) | Oil polluted marine microbial communities from Coal Oil Point, Santa Barbara, California, USA - Sample 3 (SPAdes) (version 2) | ecosystem: Environmental > Aquatic > Marine > Oil seeps ...
GGGGGTGTACTAAAAAGGGCAGGTCATACGGAAGCTATAGTTGATATTGCAAAGTTAGCGGGTTTAAAGCCATCAGGTGTTATATGTGAAATTATGGATGATGATGGTTCGATGGCAAGACTTCCGAAATTAAAGAAGATTGCTGAGAAATTCAATTTGAGGATAATATCTATAAAATCACTTATTGAATATAAATTGAATAAAACGAAATTTGTAAAAAGGGAAGCAGAAGCAGAATTGAATACAAAATATGGCAATTTCCATATTATTGTATATTCCAATGATATAGATAATAAAGAACATATTGCTCTTACAAAAGGTAATGTGAATGGAAAGGAAAATGTTCTTGTTAGAGTTCACTCCGAATGCCTAACGGGTGATGTTCTTGGAAGTATGAAATGTGATTGTGGAGATCAATTGCATACATCGATGGAGATGATAGAAAAAGAAGGTATGGGTGTTTTGGTATATATGAGACAGGAAGGCAGAGGAATTGGGTTAATAAACAAAATTAGAGCCTATCACCTGCAAGATTCAGGATATGATACCGTTGAAGCTAATGAGCAATTGGGTTTTCCTCCGGATATGAGAGATTATGGTATTGGTGCTCAAATATTACATGATATAGGATTAAGCTCTATAAGACTACTAACAAATAATCCAAGGAAGATTATTGGATTAGGTGGATATGGGCTAAAAATAACAGAAAGGGTTCCGATAGAAATTAGCCCGAATAAATTAAATATTAAGTATCTTAAAACTAAAAAAGATAAATTAGGTCATTTTTTAAAAAAAGTATAAGAGGAGATAATATGATAATAGAAGGTAAATTTGATGCAAGTAATTTGAAATTTGCTTTTATAACATCTCGGTTTAATAATTTTATTACTGAAAAATTGGTTGATGGAGCAAAAGATTGTATTATTAGACATAATGGAAATATCGAGAATATCGATATATTAAAAGTCCCGGGTTCTTTTGAAATACCTCAAACAGCAAAAATTGCAGGTGAAAGTGGGAAATATAATGCAATAATATGTCTCGGAGCGATAATAAGAGGAGAAACACCCCATTTTGATTATGTATCTGCCGAAGTATCAAAAGGTATTGCAAAACTTTCTCTTGAATTGAAAATTCCTGTAATATTTGGTATTATAACTGCTGATACTATTGAGCAAGCAATAGACAGGGCAGGTTCGAAGATGGGAAATAGAGGTTTTGATGCTGCTATGACAGCGATAGAGATGGCTAATCTTATAAGAGAAATTAAAGAATAATTATGGGATCAAGAAGAAAAGCTAGAGAATTAGCTCTTGAAGTCCTATATAGATATGATCTCGTTAGTGACAAAATCGAGGATATATTTTTAGACATAAAAAAGCGTGAAGACAATAGCGATATAATACTGTTTATGCAGAGAATATCAGAGAAAGCAATAGAAAATATTGAATATATAGATTCAATAATCGAAAATATTGCAATAAACTGGCGTTTAGAGAGAATGACATATATCGATAAAAATATTATGAGACTTGGGATTGCAGAAATACTCTTCTTTGAAGACATTCCCATAAAGGTAACGATTAATGAATATATCGAGATAGCAAAGAAATATTCAACAAACCAAGCAGGTAAATTTGTAAATGGTATATTGGATAAAGTCGCAAAAGGGGCATATAATATTAAACAATGAAATTTGTAATTATATCGGATATTCACAGTAATATTCAAGCACTATTCAGAGCAGATGAGACATTCGGGAATTATGATAAGCTGATATCTCTTGGAGATATAGTAGGTTATGGACCAAATCCATCGGAATGTATAGATTGGGTTCGTAAAAATGCTGATATATCATTAATGGGAAATCATGATAGTGCTTTGTGCGATATAAGCAATTCAATTCATTTCAATATAAATGCCAGACAGGCAATTGATATAAATTTCAATATGATTAATGAGGAACAGAGACGATATCTCTGCAATCTTCCACTAAAGGAGGAATTTAATGATATTGTTTTTGTACACGCAAGCCCATCTAAACCTGAAGCATGGGAATATATTTTAGGTGAAGAAAAAATATTTTATACATTAAAATTCATGAAAGGGAAATTTCTTTTTATAGGTCATTCACATATCCCTTTTATTGCAGAATATAAAAATGGAAGTATGTTCATTGCGAAAAATACTATCAGTATTAAACCCGATGCAAGATATTTGATCAATGTAGGAAGTGTCGGACAACCGAGAGATGGTGATAATCGTCTCTCATATTCCTTTTTCGATAGTACCAGGAAAGTAATCGAAATTAGAAGATTTAATTATGATTATAAAAAAACACAGGAATCGATGAAGGGAAAGGATCTACCTAATTTTTTAATTGAAAGGCTGGAACATGGGGAATAGAATAAAAAATATTTTATTTAACGCACTAAGGTTTTTTATAGCTACACTTCTTATGTTTTTGATATTAAGGAGTATCGACTTTGTTCCAATATTGGGGCGTATCAAGACTGTTAATTTATTATGGTTATTATTAGGATTTCTCTTAACACTTTTTTTAATATGTTTAAATGCTATTAGATGGAAAATCTTACTTAAAACACATAATGTAAACCTTTCTGTCTGGAAACTGTTCAGGGTTTATCTAATCGGATTTTTTTTCAATAATTTTCTCCCTTCATCGATTGGTCTCGATACCGTTAGAACCGTATATCTCAGACAACATGGTTTAAAAGAGGTTGCATCATCTGTAATTATAGAAAGATTTATAGGTGTAATATCCCTTTTCATATATATGTTTATTGGTTTTATGTTTATAGAAAGAACCAAAATCGATTTTAATATTATATTATATTCAATGATTTTTTTACTTGTTCTGATTTTAATGTTTTTTCTCTTATTCAATAAACGAATAGTATCGGTTTTTAAACCACTTGTATTGAAAATCAGATATAAGAATATCGGAAGTATGGCAATTGAATTTTATAAAACATTTCTTGAATATGCAAACAATAAAAAAGATCTGCTATTAGCTTTATTAACATCATTTTTAATACAAACCGTAGTAATATTTATAAATATTACTATAGCTAAAATGTATTATATTGACATAGGAATAGTCCATTTCTTTTCATTTATTCCTATTATAAGCGTATTAAGTATGATACCTGTTTCGATTAATGCTATAGGAATAAGAGAGGGGGCTTATGTATATTTTTTTACAATGGCAGGAATAACAAAGGAAATGGCACTTCTAATGTCACTTTCATTTTTAGTGGTAACAGCAATGACAAGTCTAATCGGAGGAGTGCTATTTGTCTTTGAAAAAGGGAATAAAAAACTTGAAAAAAGTAATAATAAATGCAGATGATCTTTTCCTTGATAAAGAAATAAATAGAGGGATTGGAGAATTAATCGATATTGGAATCGTAACATCAGTGTCTGTAATAGTTAATCTGGAGTATAATAAAAAGGATTTTTACAATTTTCATAAAAATCATCCCAATGCTTCGTATGGAATACATATCAATTTAACAAATGGCGTACCTATCACACAACATAGTTCAGTCTATTCGATAATAGATAATACCGGCATATTTTATGATACTAAAAAATTTATTTATCGAATACTTCTAATGAATGTTAAACATCTTAGAAGAGAAATTTCAAGTCAAATATGTAGATTTATTGATTCCGGTGTACCCCTTAGTCATATTGACTCTCACGATCATATTTTCTGGATTTCCGGTAAGATGAGAAAACTTCAGATTGAATTTGCATCAAAATACCGTATACCTGTGAGATGTCCGGTAGTTACGGATATAGAAAATAAAACATTTTTATTTTTTATATTAAAGTTATATTTAAGAATTCATAAGAATGTACTTAGAAGGTATATCAGAATGCCGGGGAATTTGATTGATATCTTCGGAAGCAACTCAAAGAAGAGTAGTATAATGAAAAATTTGTTAATGGTAAATGATGGTATTTCGGAAATATTGACTCATCCCGGATATTCATATAAAAGAAAATTTAAACACCGCGAAAGAGAAATTGAAATATTGAAATCTTTGTGGTTTACAAATTTATTAAAAAGTTATAATATTGTCCTTACAAATTTTTATGATGTATAGGAGTAAGTTATGAAAGCAATTGTTACAGGAGGAGCTGGATTTATCGGTTCGAATACTGCAAGGTATTTATTGAACAAGGATTATGAGGTAATCGTTATTGATAATCTTGAAACAGGTAATATAGATAATATTCCTGATAATGTGAAATTCTATGAAACTGATATATCAAACAGTAATGTGATAGATATATTGCAGAATGAGAAAGCAGATTATATTTTTCATTTTGCAGCACAGATTGATGTTAGAAAATCGCTTGAGAATCCAATATTTGACCTTAATACCAATATAATTGGGACTATAAATATCCTGGATGGTATCAAAAGAGCAGGAAAAGGTAAAATTATATTTGCATCATCAGGTGGAGTAATGTATGGAGAGTGCGAAACTCCAAAGGATGAAAATGAGAGGGAAAACCCTTTATCTCCATATGGTATTTCAAAACTCGCAGCTGAAAAATATATCAGATGCTATAGTCAGTGTCATAATGTTCCATATGTAATACTTAGATTTGCTAATGTATACGGACCATTCCAGAGTAATAAGGGTGAGGCTGGTGTGATTGCAATATTTATCGAGCAGATTAAACATAATGAGAAATCACAAATATTTGGATATGGAAAGATGACAAGGGATTATATTTATGTTAAAGATGTGGCTAAAGTTGCATATATTACAGCACTGGAAGTAAATAAGGAAATTATAAATGTAGGAACAATGAGAGGAACGGACAATATAACAATATATAAAAAGATTGCTGATATAATGCAAAAAGAATATGATTATGAATTGAAAGAAGCAAGAAATAGTGAACTAATATCGAGTATTGTCAATAATCAAAAGCTTGGAAAATATCTTAGTTTGTCAGAATTAATAAACATTGACTCAGGTTTAAAAGGGACGGTTGATTGGTATCTTAGTCACGATTAGTAGGAGAAGTTATGAGAAATTTCAAATTAACATCAAAGAGGATGCTTTCAGTAGAACCATCGATTACATTAATGATAACAAGTCAGGCACTTGATATGAAAAATGCAGGGGTAGATGTAATTATACTTTCTGCTGGGGAACCTGATTATATCACACCGGAATATATCCGAAAAGAGGCAATTAATGCTATTAATAATGGATTTACACATTATACACAGACTTCAGGTATTCCTCAATTAAAAAAAGCTATTGTGCAGAAATTAAAACAGGATAATAATTTGGATTATGATATATCGGATATAATTGTTTCTACAGGTGCAAAACAGTCAATTTATAATGTTGTCGAATCAACGATAGATAGTGGTGATGAAGTTATAATACCTTCACCGTATTGGGTAAGTTATCCTGAAATGGTCAAATTATCGGATGGAAAGCCCGTAATAGTTAAAACGGAAAAAAATAATTTTATGCTTTCTGCCGAAGAACTTGAAAAGAATATAACAGACAGAACAAAGATAGTCCTTATTAATTCACCCAATAATCCGACAGGTGTTGTATATGATGAAAAAACATTAAAGGAGCTTTCTGAGGTAATTGTAAAACATGATCTGTTATGTATATCTGATGAAATATATGAAAAAGTCACATATAACGGTGTAAAACATATTAGTATTGCATCACTTGGGGAAGATATAAAAGAGAGAACTATCGTAGTAAACGGTTTTTCCAAAGCATATGCTATGACTGGCTGGAGAATAGGTTATGCAGCCGGCCCAAAGGAAATAATCCAACAGTGTATAAAACTGCAAGGGCATTCTACATCCTGTCCTTCTTCTATTGGTCAGGCGGCAGCTCTGGCTGCTATATCAAGTGATTCTCCTGAAGTAGAGGAAATGCATAATACATTTAATAAGCGAAGGATATATCTTAAGAATTATCTTGATAAAATAGATAGTATCAGTTATGTTGAACCACTTGGAGCATTTTATTATTTTATTAGAGTTGATAATTTATATGGGAAAAAGGGAATAAGTGATTCCGTTTCATTTGCTAAATATTTATTAGAGAAAGCTAATATTGCAGTTACTCCGGGCAAAGCATTTGGTAATGATAAATATATAAGAATAAGTTATGCCATATCAACAAAGGATATCGAAAGGGCAATAATAAAATTTGATTACATTATTAAGGATTTAAGTGAATAAATTTATAGATAAAGCGGTGATCAAGGTTATTTCCGGCAAAGGGGGGAATGGCGTTGTTCATATGCATAGGGAGAAATATGAACCAAAAGGCGGGCCTGATGGTGGCGATGGAGGGAAAGGAGGGGATGTTGTAATAATTGGAAATAGTAATTTAGCCACACTTAGAGATTTCAAATATATTAGGAGATTTAAGGCTGAAGATGGTGGGAATGGTTCTGGGAATAACAAACATGGTAAAGATGGTAAATCGATGTATATCGAAGTCCCCACTGGTACAAGGATCTATGATAAAGAATTGAATGTTATGCTATTCGATGTCTTAAAGCATGATGAGAAGAGAATTGCTTTATATGGGGGAAAAGGGGGAAGAGGCAATACTCATTTTAAATCTTCTGTAAGGCAGATGCCTTTATATGCCGAGGATGGAAAACCAGGTGAGGAAAAAGTGCTTGAGCTTGAATTAATGATGATTGCCGATGTTGGTCTTGTCGGATATCCAAATGCTGGCAAATCTACTTTCTTAACCGCAGTATCAGGTGCTCACCCGAAAATAGCAGATTATGAATTTACTACACTGATTCCTAATTTGGGAATATACACAGATGATAAAATAAATATTACATTTGCAGATATCCCCGGTATAATTGAAGGTGCTCATCAGGGGAAAGGATTAGGTCTTGATTTCCTAAGACATATATCTCGTACAAAATTCTTGCTTTTTATTGTTGATATTTCAAAAGCAAATCCTGTTGATGATTATAATCATTTGATAATGGAAATATCACTTTATAACAGGCAATTATTAAGTAAAGAAAGACTAATCGCTCTTAATAAAATAGATTTAGTAGATAAAGTAATAGTCAAGGAAACATTGTCTAAATTCAGTGATAAGTGCTACTTAATTTCTGCAAAAAACAAAGAGGGGATTGGGGATATCATTAAAGATATTAAAAATTCACTATATGAAAAATAAGTTTCCATTACATCTGTCATTAATAAAAGATATTTCCGAAAGAGAAATTTTCAATCTAATGGAGAATTTTTCTTCATTTTCGGATATCAATAATGTAGAGATACCATTCCTTAGTAAAACTTTAGGTATTCGAGATAGAACAATTAATATGATAAGAAGAAGAGAGGTAGATAAAGAGAGTATAGATAGATTGGAAAAACTTAATGTTAAGATAATAACATATAAGGATAGAGATTATCCTAAAAGATTATTAAACTATGAACCATTTCCTCCCATAATATTTGCAAGGGGAGATATTTCTATTTTGGAAAATAAGAGCATTGCAATGGTAGGCAGTAGACAATGTTCGTATTATGGCAAGGAGATTGCAGAAAAATTTGGAAAAGCATTGTCAAATATGGGTATTGTTGTCGTTAGTGGTATGGCACTTGGGATCGATAGGTACTCACACGAGGGGGCGTTGAAGAGTAGTGGGAAAACAGTAGCTGTACTCGGGACAGGAATCGATGTAATTTATCCGGCATCCAATCGTAATATTTACAAGGAAATTATTGAAAATGGATGTGTAATAAGTGAATTTCCACCGGGAACAGGTCCATTTAAGCAAAATTTCCCATTTAGAAACAGAATAATTGCAGCTCTTTCGAATGGAGTTCTGGTTGTTGAATCAGCTTATAAGAGCGGTACATTCAAAACAGTAAAGTGGGCACTTGATTATGGTATAGATGTATTTGCGATTCCTGGTGATATTAACAGAATAACCAGCCAGGGGACGGATCTTTTAATAAAAGAGGGGGCAATTCCGGTAATATCACCAAATGATATAATTGAATATCTTGGAATTCCTTTAGAGAAAAGCACAAAAGAGACAAGCAATAAAAACGAAGAACTCAAAGATGATCTTAAAATTATATATAATAAGATCAAATCAATGCCGGTTCATTTTGATGAATTGTTAGAAGAGACCGGATTGTCTATCTCAGAACTTTCTTCCATTGCTATTCAACTTGAGATGAAAGAATTAATTAAAAAATTACCGGGAAACTATTTCAGGAGAACATAATGGGTCTTTTAGGCGCTCATGTAAGTATATCAGGGGGGATATATAATGCTATAGAAAATGGGGAAAAATTGGAATGCAAATCAATACAGATATTTACAAAAAGTCAGATGAGATGGGAATCAAAGAAGCTTGAGGATAAGGATATCGAGTTATTCAAAATCAATTGGGAAAAATCCGGAATCGATATGATTTTATCTCATGATAGTTATTTGATTAATCTTGGAAGCCCGGATAAAAATAAATTAATGAAATCAATTAAATCATTTAAGGATGAAATATACAGATGTAAATTGTTGGGTTTAAACGGGCTTGTATTTCATCCGGGGGCTCATATGGGAAAAGGGGAGGGATATTGCATATCTAAAATTGCAGAAAATCTTAATATTATAATCGAAGAGATGGGGAATTCCAATATAAAATTATTGATTGAGACAACCGCTGGACAGGGAACCAATATAGGGTACAGGTTCGAACATTTGAGAGATATAATGGATTTGGTAAAATATAAAAGTTCAATAGGTATTTGTATTGACACATGCCATATATTCGCTGCTGGATATGATATAAGGACAGAGAAGGGATACAAAAAAGTTCTTGATGAATTTGATACTGTTGTTGGAATAGATAAAATAAAAGCTTTTCATCTCAATGATTGTAAGAGTAAATATTCATCAAGGGTTGACAGACATGAGAATATTGGCGCTGGCAATATAGGTATTGAGTCGTTTAAGTTTTTGTGTAATGATAAGAGATTTAAAAATTTACCAATGATACTTGAAACCCCAGGGGGAGAAGAATATTATAAAAAGAATCTTGAAATCTTGAAAGGATTAATTAAATAAACACTTTTATGGTTCTTTACTGTTAATAGTTGCTTTGTTCTCTATTTTTAAATTTCATATTTCAAAGATTCATTTGACATTAAATATTAATAATTATAAAATAGAATTATGGAAAAGTATAGAATGTCCATTCCGGTTTTTATCGGCATTATTTTTATTGGTATAATAATCTGGGCATGGACATCATATAATAATTTGAACAAAAGAATAAGTATTACTGAAATTTCGATTATAGAGGAACAAACAGCATTAAAAATAGAAGAATGTTTTAAAATCAAAATAACTGCTATTAAACAACTTACAAACCAATTAAACCTACTTGAAGAATTTAATAAAAAGTACTTTATTGAAAATGCCAAATTATACTATAAGAATTATGAGGGATTTCAATGTATAAATTGGATCAATAAGAGTGGTATAATAAAATATGTATATCCTTTAGAAGGTAATGAAAAGGCATTAGATATAGATCTACATAAACATTCCGATATTAGATTTAAAACAATATTTCTTAAGAGTGAAAGAAGTCAGAATATTAATATATCATCTGTTATTAAACTTCAACAGGGCGGATATGGAATTATTATGGATTCACCATTATATATTAATAAGAAATTCAGTGGTTATGTAAATGCTGTTTTCAATATAGAAAAATTTATTGGAACTTCTATCAATGAAAATATGAGTAAAATATATAATATTTATGTATTACGCGATGATAAATTATTATACTGTAATAGTAAACAACAATTCAATAAATCATTGGAGAAGAATCATGGGACAATATTTAAGCTTCATGATAATATTTTCAAACTTTATATTACAAAGCAATACAATAAATCTCATAGCAGTGTTTTTATCAGTTTGGTTTTTATAATGGGGATTGTATTATCATTATTATTGACATTATTTATATATCTGCTTATGGATAGAATTGCTCTTCATAAGAAGGCAACAAAAGAAATCTATGAAATGTATAAAGTTCTTGATACATCACAATATGAAAAAAATGAGATCATTAAAAACAATCCCGATGCAATTTGTTCCTTAGGTATCAATGGTAATATAATAAGTGTGAATGAAGCATTTTTAAGAATAACTGAGTATAGAGAGGAAGAGATAGAAGGAGAAAATATATACAATCTAATTGTAGAAGAGAATAGAGGTGAATTCAAAAAGATGATAGATAATATATTGGCAACAGGCAAACTGAGTAAACAAAATGAATTTGTATTTATTTCAAAAACCAATCAGAGATTGCATCTTGAAATAAATACAATTCCGATATTGAAAGATAAATGTGTTTCTTCATTTTGGATATTCTCCAGAGATATTACTGAATTCAATAAATTGCAAAAACAGGTATATCAAGCAAACAAGATGGAGGCACTTGGAAAATTATCGAGTGGTATCGGACATGATTTTAATAATTTATTAACCGGAGTAGTAGGATATTCCGATTTGATTCTTAGAAAATCATCTGAAGAATCAAATGTTAAGAATTATGCAAATATAATTAAAAATACAGGATTAAATGCTAAAAGGTTAATAGGCGATCTGATGCTTTTTAGCAGAAAGCAAAAATTGGAAACGAGTATTTTTGATATAAATAAATTGATAAAAGAGGAACATGAAATGCTTAAACAGATAATAGGTGATGAAATAGAATTGAAAATTTCACTTGATAAAAACCCTTGTATTATAAAAGGTGACAGAGTAAAAATACAGAATGTAATCTTAAATCTTATTGTTAATGCAAAGGATGCAATATCAGGAAGTGGTTATATTTTAATAAAAACCGAGCATTCATTCAAGCATAAGTTTATAGATGGAGGGGCTAATAGTAAAAATCTAAAATGTGTAAAAGTAACGGTTAGTGATAATGGTAGCGGTATGACTAAGGATATAATTGACAATATATTTGATCCTTTTTTTACAACGAAAGTGAGAGGGGAGGGAACTGGTTTGGGTTTGTCAATTGTCTATGGTACGGTAAAACAACATGAAGGGGAAATTAAAGTAACCAGTGCTATAGGTGAAGGAACAGATATCAATATCTATATACCGGAATCATTAAAAGACACAATTAAAACAAAGAAAAAACATCAGGAGGAGATATATTATGGTAAAGGTAATGTTCTTTTAGTCGATGATTATAAAGAAAGTTTATTGGTTACAAAAATGATGTTGGAAAACCTTGGATACAATGTTACAATATCGAATTCTGGCGAAGAAGCTATTAAAAAATTTTATAAAGCTAAAGGAGATTTTAAAATAGTAATTACAGATGAAATAATGCAAAATTTAAGAGGACATGAGATGATAAAAATATTGCAGGAAAAACAGAACATTAAAACACTAATAATATCGGGTTACATTGGTGAGAATAAGGAAATTAACGATATGGGATTAATACTGCTTAAAAAACCATTTACTATAGAAGAGTTGTCCAAACGGGTTTATGAAATTATAAATGGGAATGGTAATTAGAATATGGTAAAGAGAGAGATAACCAAGAATTCACCAATAATAGAGGATAGACATCAGCCGAGAAGGGAGGGGGAGATCAACCACGAATTCACAAATTTATAACGAATTTCACTAAGAGAGGGGAATGATTATTGCTTTAATTACACTAATTTAAGCCAATTTCACGAATGAGAAGGAGATATTTCTTACATTGATTACACGAATTGGAGAAAAATTACAAATGTGTCATCCTGAATTTATTTCAGGATCTGATA
>Ga0209121_10005192_pt1 | contig 11888 bp, 8 predicted proteins | sample Cruoilmetagenom3_FD_187292 | JGI IMG/M metagenome (GOLD analysis project Ga0209121, IMG submission 187292) | Oil polluted marine microbial communities from Coal Oil Point, Santa Barbara, California, USA - Sample 3 (SPAdes) (version 2) | ecosystem: Environmental > Aquatic > Marine > Oil seeps ...
AAATTTCGGAGCTAATTTCAGGTCAGCTTCACCACGATTCAATATTCCCCACGGCATCGAGTTGAAAGCCAGGAGTGCTTCTCCACCAGTGTTAACCCTCCCCGCGATATAAGACAGGGATTTATTTAAGCTACCAATAAGTTCTGCTTTAAGAGAGGTGCAAATCTGTTTCACCTCTTCATAAATCTCGTCCACTCCACAGCCGGTGATGATATCGTGGAAGGCAATGTATAAGATTTCCTCCCATGCGTGACGCAATTCACTGGCAGGGTACTCAGCGCCGAGCAGCCAGGCTATGGTGGCAAATTCCTCTGCTTCCATGAGCAAGTTCTCGCATTCCCTGGAGCTTTGCACTATCCACAGCCGGCTGGTGCAAACTTGGGGAAATACATCTACAAGTTCATTGTCATACAGTTCTCCCTCCACCATCTGAAGTTTCTTCTCCGTCCTTTCCAAGCGCTGGAAGAATTCCCTGGGAGTAGCAATCTTCATTTCAATAGTGGAATGAGCTTTATTCCAATCCTCTACTGCCTGAGGAATTTCCACCTGTGGAGGCATTGAGCCACTCCCACAGGGCATCAGGATATGAGGGGTAGCAGCATATTTATCAAGGCCGCTGAATGATTGCTCTAACTTATCCAGGTCAAGCCCAGCCCTATAACCGAGGGGCATCCAGTGAGTTAAGATGTTTGTCCCATCTAATCCCTTCCAGATGAACTCGCTTTGTGTTATTTCCGCTTTTGCCCCTCTCCTGAAAGCCAGCCACTTATACCCAGATTTCCTATAAATCTGAGGAAGCTGGGCATTCATGCCAAAGCTATCCGCACACCAAGCCACAGTGACATCTACAGCGAATTTCTCTTTGCAGTACCTCTTGCCAAAAAGTATCTCCCGCACCAGCACTTCACCAGCAGGAAGCATAGCATCAGGCATGAGATACTGCCCATCAACTATTTCAAGCTTTCCCTTCTCTATCATCCTTTTCAAGCCTTGCCAAAGCTCAGGATTCCTCTTTTCCATCTCCTGAAGCAGGAAAGTCTGTTCCAGAGAAAATCTAAATTCTGGAACCGACATCAGGCCCATGACTTCCTTCAATATCTCTTCATTTATTTTAAGATAGTCCTCTTTAGAAAAAGCCCAGGCAACGTCATAATGAGTATGGGGCACCAAATATATTGTTTTCATTTCAGACTCCTATTATTTCTTAATCCCAAAAATTTGCCTCAATGGTTTTATCAGGCCAAACTCTAACACCTTGAGGTAATTTACTACCTTTTCCAATCATTACATTGTCACCTAAAACACAGTTATCCAAAATCTCAGCCTCATCACTAACATAACAATTGGAGGCGAGCACACAATTCTTAAGCTTAGTATCCTTGCCAATTTTACAATCCCTCCATAACAATGCCCCTTCCACTAAAGCACCTTCTGCTATCTGGCATCCTGGTCCTAAGGCAACAGGGCCTTTTATTACACAATTTTTATCAACAGTGCACCCCACACCAATCAGCACCGGCCCTTCAATTCGCGTCGTGGGATGCAGGAAACCTTCATTCTCAAATTCCACACCCCCATTGAAATAGCGACAGAGCACATCATGGTTTAGTTTCAGGTATTTCTCCGGCGTACCTATATCAATCCAATAATCCTCAAATGGGTAACCATAAATAGCTTGTCCTCCTTCTATAGCCGCAGGGAAAACATCATGTTCAAAAGTGAAGAAGACCTCGGAGGGGATATAGTCTAATATTTCCGGCTCCAGAACGTAAACGCCGGCATTAACCATATTGGTGATTACTTCCTCACGTCTTGGTTTTTCCTTGAAACATTTGACCCTGCTCTGGCTGTCTATCTCCACTACCCCATAGATAGTAGGGTCATCTACAGTAGTCAAGGCTATAGTCATACGAGCCTTTCTATCGCTATGCAAATTCACCATATCAGTCAGGTCAAGGTCAGTGAAAATATCGCCATTAAAAACGATAAATGAGCTGTCCAGAAATTCTTCAGCATTTTTTACCGCCCCTGCCGACCCCAAAGGTGAATCTTCCAGCAGATAGTTTATTTTCACTCCAAACTTGCTGCCATCACCAAAATGATCCATAACTTGCTCAGACATATAGCTTAAAGTCAGGATAATATCTTTGACATCGTGTTTCCTGAGATAACCAATAAGATGCTCCAGGAAAGGGTGGTTTAATACAGGCACCATTGATTTAGTTGTATTACAGCTAAGCGGGCGAAGCCTGGTCGCTTTACCACCAGCTAAGATAATAGCCTTCATTACTTCATTACTCTACAAGGTTCTTAAGGCTTGTCTTTCTTAGAGTATATTTACAGAAATCACAGTAACCTCTGTCCGATTTTAGAAGCCCCACCTAATATCATTTCCCCTTCGGATAGCGATATCTAACTTCCCTTTTGCTAAGATTAAACCACGGGTGATAGCTAATAATAGCGTCCCTATCCAATTCACCATTAATGAAATAATTGAAAATCCTCAGATAATCTGCCACCCTGTCAGGCATAAGGAAGTGTTCCCTGATATAGTTGTGAGCTTTCCCCCCTACTGATTTCGCCATACGTGGGTTTTCTAATAAGCGAATTATTTTTTTCGCCGCCTTTTTTGCCGAAGTGATAAAGAACCCAGTTTCGCCTCCTCTGACTTGGAGGGAAATTGCCCCCACCTCCCTGGTTATCACAGGTTTGCCTTTCCACATTGCTTCAGCAATAACCAGTCCAAATCCCTCCTTAATAGAGGGTTGCAGTATAACTCTTGCGGCTCTTTGTAAAGCATTGACCTCTAAAGCACTAACCTGCACATCTTCAGGAAGTTTAATAACATGAATATCAGAATCCCCTTTTGCCTCGCCACAAATCTGGCTAAAAGTCATCTCCCCTTCGGGGTCATCCGAAGCCATGCCTCCAGCTACTACCAGCTGGCAATTTACCTCCCTTTTAACCATTTTATACGCCTTGACACTAGTCTCAATGCCCTTCCACGGGTCAAATCTACTTATCTGAACCAACAAAGGAACCCGAGAATCTATCCCATATTTCTCCAATACTCCAGCGATCTCATTAACACTTAGCTCTTTATTTTTCGTAGAAAGTGGGTCAATAAAGGGTGGAATTATATATTTCTGTAAAGGCCAACAACGTACTACATAATGAGCGCTGGAGAAGACAACAGCGTCATAAAAATCTGCCCAAAATGTGATGAATTGCCACAAGCCAGGATTAGTTTCCAGTGTATTTTCCTCTACGTCTATATGGCTCCTCCACAACCACTTTTCGTTTTTCCCCTTTAAATAACGTGCCAACCCAAGTGGCTGTGGATCGTGTACAATCGTTATGTCTGGGCTGTAGTTTTTGTAATCCTCAGCGTAGATATCGGCGTTTTCCTTCAAAGCACGGTAGTACTCTCTTATCATGCGAGGGGTGAGAACGCCTTTCTTGCCCTGTAAAAGATTATGGATACTTTTCGTCACACGGTAAAAGGATTCTCTACCAGACATGACTTTCCATTCATCTTCCACCCCTAACTGGTTTAAGAATGGGACCTGGGAATAAAGCATCTCGGCTACGCCGCCACCCACTGCCGTCGAGTTAACTTCCAGTATTTTAACCCCTTTAAGTTTTGTTGCAAGTTTCTGTAGCTCCTCCATCTTCTCCTCACCCACTATAGAGACATATTCCTCAATAGAAGGTACAGAGAACGGTTGAAGCCCTTTTCTTCGACTATATACACTACCATTCTCCAGAGGCAGTTTTCCTTTAACTTCTTCCTTAACCAGTTTCTTTATTTCGTTTTCCATACTACTTATTCAGCTTGATAACTCCTCCTAGCATACTAAGAAATTGATACACCTCGTTTGGTGACCGTAAGAAATATGAGGCTTCAGGTTCAGCACTTTCTTCGCCCACAAAAATAGAAATCCCATTGCCCTTATTCACTACGCAAAATCCATCATAATCGGTTACATCATCACCTAAAAATATTACTAACAGCTTGCTCCCTTTAGCAAGTTTCTTGTTAAGCCTCTGTACGATAAATTCTATCGCTTTTCCTTTACCCCAATCCACTACTGGCCTTATATCATATGCCTTCTTGCTCGGCGTAATTCTTATTTTGCCTGAGCTAAGGGATGGATCGACAACGCGATGAAAAATTTTGTCCACTTCTCCTAACTGTACTTCATCTACAAGTCGATAATGCAAACTCAAGGTTAACCCCTTATTATCCACTCTGGCCCCCCTGATTTTAACCAAGGCCTGGCTTAGCTCTTCACTTAACGAATTCAGGAAAGGCTGAGTCTTTCTTGCAACAGGATTAACAAAACTAAAATCAGGTCCCTCTATTTCCAAACCATGGTTTCCAACATAGGTAATATTATCGACACCTATTCTTTCTCGCAAATCTCGCAGAGTTCTACCACTTACAATCCCCAAAGTCATACAGGAATTACCAGCCAAACGCTGCAAATATTCTTTCACCTGTAACGATAAATTGGCCAGTTCAGGTTTTTCTACGATGGGAGTTAATGTACCATCATAATCACTTAACAACAGTATATGCTCTGCCTCTTTAATTTTTGTAGCGATGGCATCCCAGCAAGAAAGAATATTTTTCATATCAATTCTGCCGATGCTGAAATTATATCCGCAGCCCACTTATAGATGTTATTTTCCTTAACTAGTCTCCTTTTTCTTCGCATCCGCTTATATCTCTCTATTCTAGGCATGACCAAAGCTTTCTCTATAGCGGCCGCGAGCTGATCAACCGTATAAGGATTTATTAACAAGGCGTCACCAAGCTCTCCAGCAGCTCCGGCAAAGCGGCTCAGCAGTAGAACGCCATCATTATCATGCCGACTAGCAACAAATTCCTTAGCCACTAAATTCATGCCATCATGTAAAGAACTTACTATACACAAATTTGCCATGCTCATCAGAGCTACTATTGTAGTTGCAGGCAAAGGACCAATCATGGTGATTATAGGTTTCCAATTTCCCATAGCATACTTTAGATTTATTTTTTCCTCCAACGCACTTATGTTTTCCGCTAACTTCTTGTAGCTCGGAATATCCATGCGACTGGGTACTGTAATCTGTGTGAAAACCATCTTGCCCTTATATTCCGGGTACTTCTCAAAAAAATGGTCTATAGCCATCAACCTTCGGGGGATCCCTTTAATATAATCCAACCGGTCGATACTAACCCCAATAAGTTTATCACCCAGGTTTAGTTCTCTTTTTAATCTTTCTATTTCCTCCTTTACATCAAGCTCTTGAGCCTTCCTGGATATCTGCTCAAAATCCACACTTATAGGAAAAGGGCGCACTTCTGTTTTGCTTTCACCAATGGTAATTTCGGCTTTCTCATAGTTAACTTTAGAGCCATCAATAACTCTATTCACTGTGGTGAGGAAGTTACGACAATGGCGTACTGTATGAAAACCCAAGAGATCATTTCCCAAAAGGCCAATTAATATTTCTTCCCGCCAAGGGCAACTTTGGAAAGTTTTTTGTCTTGGCCAAGGGATGTGCCAAAATTGAACCACAATAGTCTCTGGGCTCACTTTTTTTATTAAGCGCGGCAGCAAGGCAAAATGATAATCCTGAATAAAAACTATTGACCTTCTACCCCTTATTTCCTCCAACACACTCCTAGCAAAGATTTCATTTACTTTTTTATAAATATTCCACTGAGCCTCATTGAATATAGGCTTAATCTCAACAGCGTGACACAGAGGCCAAAGGGCCTGATTGGAAAAACCATAATAGTAGTCATTTACCTCTGTATCACTTAGCCAAACCCGTTTCAAAGTGTAAAAAGGCTCCCCTGGAGGTACAATGAGTTTACTTTGAGAATCTACCATATCCCTATCAGCATTGCCACTACCATGGGCTACCCAAATACCACCTATAGCAGAGATTACTGGCTCCATTGCTGTAGTCAGCCCCCCAACAGCAGTTTCACATTTAATTTCGTTACCTTGATAGCTATGAATATAGGGTTCGCGATTAGACACGCATATGAAAAGGTAATCAGACAACTTTGCTTTTGCAAATTGGGATAAACTTTCTCTTCTCCATATTTGTTTCATTGTTTATGCAGCCATCCTCATAGCTTTACAAAACGTCTATTTACCTTACCATAACCTATGGGGAATATCCAAGGCAGTCGCACAAAATTAAGGTTTAGAGCTCATCCACCAAATCTAGCTTAAAGGGATCGGTAATTTTCATTTGACAGCGGGGGAATTTTCGATACCAATGATAATCAAAGAGACGTCCCCATGCGAATATGGAAGAAATAATGTATCATTACACAGCATCATAAAATGCCCCAATTACGTATAGCCAATCCATAAAAAGGAGAAAAAATGACGAAGACAATAAAGATCATACCTTGTCTTGATATAAAAAATGGGCGAGTGGTTAAAGGAGTGCAATTTGAAAACCTTAAGGACGCACGCGACCCCGTAGAAGCGGCAGAAGCCTACTGTCGAGAAGGTGCTGACGAGCTAGCATTCCTCGATATTACTGCCACCATTGAGAATAGAAAAACAAGATTGGAATGGGTTAAGAAGGTAGCAGAGAAAGTTACTATCCCTTTGATAGTAGGTGGTGGAGTAACGAATGTCGAAGATATGAAGACGTTGTTTGATCTTGGTGTAGACAAGGTTTCTATAAATACTGCTGCTGTTAGTAACCCTGACTTTGTGAGGAAAGCAAGCAAGGAATTCGGCCAGGACAAATTAGTAATCGCTATAGATGGGAGGAAGAATTCGGCGGAACATGAACTGCCCAGATTGGAAGTAGTAATAAAAGGCGGGGTAAAACCCACAGGAATAGATATTGTAGATTGGGCAATGCAGGTAGAGAAATTAGGAGCAGGTGCAATTCTGCTTACCAGTAAAGACACTGACGGAACGAAGAACGGATATGACCTGGAGATGACTAAGTCTGTAGCTGAAGCAGTTGAGATACCAGTTATCGCTTCAGGTGGCGCAGGTAAACTCGAGCACCTCTATGAAGCTGTAACAATCGGTAAAGCATCGGCAATTCTGGCCGCCTCGATTTTCCATTTCAGAGAAATATCAATACCCCAAGCAAAGCAATATCTGAAGGAAAAAGGCGTAATGGTAAAAATATAAGAACAATATGCTGCCCCAACCCAACTGCAGATTGTCTTCCGTTTGATCTAGAGCTATAATATCCAGGATTTTTATAAAATGGAGGCGCCAAAGTGACAGAACAACTAAACCCATTCAAAATAGCACAAGCGCAATTAGACAAGGCTGCGAAGAAACTAGATTTAGATTCGCAGATGCATGTTTTCCTCAGAGAGCCAATGCGTGAGTTGTCAGTATCCATACCTGTTAAGATGGATGATGGCAGCACGAAAATATTCAGAGGCTTCAGAGTTCAATATAATGATGCCAGGGGGCCAACAAAAGGGGGAATAAGATTTCACCCGAAAGAAACAATCGATACAGTTCGTGCATTATCAGCATGGATGACATGGAAATGCGCCGTAGCTGATATCCCCTATGGGGGTTCAAAGGGAGGCATTATCTGTGACACAAAACATATGTCCCAGGGTGAAATTGAAAGGCTATCCAGGGGATATATAGATCAAATAGCGGGATTCATTGGCCCAGAAAAAGATATACCTGCGCCAGACGTTTACACAAACCCACAGATCATGGCCTGGATGATGGACGAGTACAGTAAAATAAAGGGCTATAATGTTCCAGGTGTGATTACAGGAAAGCCCATTCCGCTAGGAGGTTCTCTGGGCAGAGGAGATGCCACCGCAATGGGTGTGGTCTATACCATCAGAGAAGCTGCCAAGGTTCTAGGCATTGATCTCAATGGCGCCACTGTTTCCATTCAAGGATATGGCAACGCGGGATACAATCTTGCCAGGTTGCTTACAAATCAAGGGTGCAAAATCATTGCAGTTAGCGATTCCAGGGGCGGTATCTTACATGAAGGTGGCTTAGATTGGAAAGCAGCAAAAGAGCATAAGGATAAAACTGGGTCTGTTATTGGTTTCCCTGGAGCAAAACAACTGACGAACGAGGAATGCTTAATCACTAAATGTGATTTCCTGGTACCTGCAGCTTTAGAAAATCAGATAACAGGGAAGAATGCCAATAGCATAAAAGCCAAAATAGTTGCCGAAGCTGCCAATGGCCCCGTGACACCGGAGGCCGATGAAATACTCTCCTCAAAGGGCATTTTCCAAATCCCAGACTTCCTTTGCAATGCTGGAGGAGTAACAGTTTCCTATTTCGAGTGGGTTCAGAATGTCTATGGGTACTATTGGTCTGAAGAAGATGTGTACGAGAGACTGGATAAGAAGATGACAAAGGCATTCTACGATGTATACGAGATGGCCAAAAAAGAAAGCGTTGATAATAGAACAGCCGCTTATATGGTCGCAGTAAACAGAGTCGCCGAAGTAGTTAAACTTCGTGGGTGGATATAGCAGACACTTCCGAACAATTTAGCTTGCTCTCAATATCCTAGCACCGGAGTAATTCTCTTCTGTATTTTTCCGGTGGAGCATCGCTTACCTTAGCGCAAGTCAATATGAGCGTCTCGGCTTGAGTGAAATCCAAGTAGGATTAGTTTTCACTTCTGTGGCTATCATGCAGTGTGTCTTTGTTTTCCCTGCCGGAAAGATATCAGATAAATCAGGAAGGAAAATCGTTATCGTGTCGGGAGGAGCAATAACTACAGCAGCATTTGTTTTGTTTACCCAGAGCTATAGTTATCAACTATGTATGCTTAGCGGAATAATACTAGGCATAGGCAGGGGACTCGGCGGACCAGTTATCAGTGCTTATGTTGCTGATATCGCCCCATCTGAAGCTTACGAGCATACTATAGCATTATACCGTACTATTGCTGACGTAGGTTTCCTAGTAGGACCTATCCTTTTAGGTTGGCTCAAAGATACTCACGGGATAAATTTCCCTTTCTTTCTGGGCGCGGGGCTTCTCTTAGGAGCAATAATTCTATTCGCTATATTAGCCGATGAGACAGTTAATCGCGAGAGAAACCATAACAGCAAACAGGCTGAAAATCAATGCTAAAGCGGCAAGGGAAACTGCTCTGGAATATCTAGAGACAAATAGCCACAATATTTTAGAGGCGGCAGTACAACATGACTGCCGCCTCTAATAACACTTCTACAGATTAGTGTTCCTTATCCTCCGTCGACAGCGTTCCATGAACCGAGCCAGTTCTTCACTGGCAGAGGATTGCCGTCTATGTCAGCAAAAGGCTTTGGAGGATCTACTTGTTGAGTTAACAGCGTGACTACAATACTTATGGTAAGGCTAATTAGTATCGTTGGTATGGCTACCATATAACTTGCATCGTCAATTCCATATACTGGAAGATAACGAATAGTAAGTCCAACCTCGAAAGCAATAGATGCAATTATATAGCTCCAACAGCCGTAGTTGTTGTATTTCTTCCAGAATATACCAAAAGCAGTGGGAACAAATAGAACAACAAGTGTAAGTGCGTAAGCCATACACATTAGCCAATAGACGGTTTGGGCAACCAGCGCAATGAGGGCTGCGACAAGAATTGCCACTGGCACCATTGCCCTTGTCCAGGAAAGCATTTGCTTGTCTGTAGCCTTGGGCCTGATTGCCAGCTGAATATTTCTTCCCCAAAGAGAGGCGGCAGCTAAAGCAGCGCTATCACCACTGCTCATAAGAGCTGCTATCAATCCAACGCTGACAAATATGGCCAGATATGGCGACAAGAGCGTTGTAGCCATCCATGGGAATATTTGCTCCACTGCTGCTCCTGTAAATGTGGGGTTTATTTCCCACGCAGCTATTCCTATGAGAGGACACATCATTCCAAAGATTAAGTATATTGCCGAGGTAATCCAGCAAGTGCGGACTGCCGTCTTCTCATTTTTTGCTGCCAGAATGCGCTGCCAAAAGTCCTGAGCAGCGACAGTTCCAGCAAGGCCGATAGACGCCCAGGCTACTGCGTAATACATCCACCCCTCAATTCCTGTGTAGTAGAGATAGCCGGCTTCACCTCCTACAGGCCACATGGCAAAAGGAGGGAGCCCCTCTACATTACCAGCGTTGGCCACAAAGGATCCCCACCCTCCTACAGCGTTGATAGCCGCAGGGAAAACAATAAGTATACCTATTATTAGTAAGACCATCTGAATAAAGTCAGTAAGAGATACGGCCCACATGCCACCAAGATAAGTATAGACACAGGTTACTACAGAGGCTATGACTATAGCCATAGTCAAAGACATGCCCGTGAACATACTAATAACAGCGCCAAAGGCTACAAGTACAGAGCCTAACCATATGAGTTCGGAGCATAGAGACACAACAACCGCATTAGCAACTCCCGCAGCTTTACCAAAACGCGACATAAACATATCCGCGGGGGTCAAATAACGAGCCCTGCGGAACATGCGAACGAAGAGAAAGCCCACCAGGATAAAGGCTGGCACTGAGGAAAGAGGGTCCCAGATTATCCCCTGCAAGCCCCAGGAATAAGCCTCGGAAGTTGCTCCCATTACCGCACCACCGCAGAACCATGTAGCTACCAGGGTACCTACCGAAAGCCACAGTGGAAGTCGCCTGCCAGCAACTACGAAATCAACCGATCCCTTTATCCTTTTCGAAGCATACCAGCCTATGCCTATCATTATTAGCAGGTAAACAATCAAAACTGCTAATGCCTGATTCGAATAAGCGAATTTCTCCACTTTTTAAACCTCCTTTCGTAAATTTGAACCTTGTCTTAAATCGGGAGACAATTTCTCCGCTGAAAGGTGTTCATGGAGGAATTCTCAATTCCATCATCTTCGTCCCTACAGATCTTATTGCTTAAAATAGCGCAGAGGAGGTGGAAGATGCTTAAGGGGAACCCTTAACTTCATCGCCCACCTCCTCTTTAGTTTTATTGATTTAGATTGAACTTGTTACTTTAAGTTCGGCATAATCTTCCTGATGACTGCCAAAGTTTTCTCGATATCCTCTTCGGTATGTTGTACAGAAACCGTCCAATGTTCGTCTGTGCGAGGTGCTATCCATACCCCATTATTTACTAAGCCATACCAATATTTTGTGAGCATATCAGCGTCATAGTATTTTACATTGCTTCTAAAATCATAAATGTCATGCTCTGTAAAGAAAACCATGCCACAGGGGCCCATGCTATTAACAAAGCCAGGAATGCCATTATCCTTCATTGCCTTTTTAAGGCCATCTGCTAATTTGTTTTCAAGCTTAGTGGCACGTTCAAGATTTTCCTTGGTCAGGACTTCTCTTAAAGCGGTTATACTTGCCGCCATCGCAAGTGGATTCGCACTATACGTTCCTCCATGGGCAACATCTCCAGCCTTTAGATGTTCCATAATTTCTCTCTTCCCTGCAAATGCACCTAAAGAAAAACCACTGCCAATGCATTTGCCAAGCGTAACTAAATCTGGCTTTATGTGATAATATTCGCATGCCCCACCCCAGGCTACCTTAAATCCTGTCTTCACTTCATCGAATATCAATAACACATTATACTCTTCGGTGAGTTCGCGTAGTTGCTGCAGATACCCATCCTTGGGAGGAATCAATGCACAGTTCATCATTACCGGCTCCACTATCACCGCACATACTTCACCCCTGTTTCTCTTCAAAGCATCTCTCATCGCATCTATGTTGTTGAAAGGAACAACTATCGTGCCTTCTGTGACCCCTTTGGGAATCCCTGTAGAGTGCGGTACCGTCGCAGGGCAATTTTCAGGACCAGCTTCACTTAGCTCAGGCTCTACGCTTTGTAGCAGGTAATCGTGCATCCCATGATAACAACCTTCTATT
>Ga0209121_10005193_pt1 | contig 11888 bp, 6 predicted proteins | sample Cruoilmetagenom3_FD_187292 | JGI IMG/M metagenome (GOLD analysis project Ga0209121, IMG submission 187292) | Oil polluted marine microbial communities from Coal Oil Point, Santa Barbara, California, USA - Sample 3 (SPAdes) (version 2) | ecosystem: Environmental > Aquatic > Marine > Oil seeps ...
CCTGTAATCCATACCTCCCTCCAGGTCTTTCAGGACAGTATCGCAGCTAAAGCTGACCGGCTAAAGCCGGTGGTTTAAACCTTATGATGGAAAATTAAATAGGGTTTTGGCCTATTTGACAGGCACGCCACTGTCTGGAATTGCATCAAAATCCTCGGATGTTATCTCGATCACATCCGCTGTCGAAAGATTTTTCTGCTTCAGCCAGCTACCATCTGGAATCCATGAGCGTACGCCGCCGGTGACATAAAACCAGCCATCTTCTCTGCCACGACCTGCAGTCTTATGTACCACTTTTTCGTCATATTTGTGGGCAACATCATTAAGTTGCATGATGGGCACCTTGGATTGAAGATAAGTAATTGCAAATGGTGGGGTGTAGCGCGTCCCATTAACTGTCGTTATTACATAATCCGCCGGGAAGTGCGTAACCCATGGTGCAGGATGTAACGCTACTTTGTACCTCATACCATTTGGACCACCTTCACCCCCATTTTCATAGGCTTTTTTTATTTCATCGTAAAATGTTAATGTTGGCAAAACTTCAAATCTAGGCTTAGCGAATTCAAACAAAAACGTGCCATTGCCTAGGTATAAGGCAATAAGGCCACCTGCAAACAGATTCCCAAATACTCTCCTAAAACTATTATTGTTAGCCCCAAAACCTGCTGATAACGCGGAAGCAAGCACCAGATAAACAAACATTGTAAGTCCGAAGTAATAACGATCGAGATTACTTGTCTGATAATGATCCAGCATTGCTGACAGACCTGGGCGCGACGCTATTGTAAGCACTGTACTCACCACTAAGACAGCAGCAGCACTTATTAATATAAGCTTTTCTCGCTTCACTCCCTTGGTCAGCCAGGCTAACATTATGATGGTAATGAGGAGCAATAAGCTGCTTGTCATATTATTAAAGTGTGAATAAACCGGAAAAATAATCGGGTACAAGAATGATCTGGCGACAATCATTTCCGGAATATTTGATAGAGCAATGTTTCCAGCAAGAAAAGAGTAATCACCCCTGTCACGCAATAATATCCAAAGGCCCGTCAGAAATAGCATAGTTAATAGTGCTATGGCACTTCGAGTGCTGAAACGATCCAGGAATTTCTTGAGCCAGTCAAATATCCCGGAATGCCCGCAAGTTCGCCAGTGTTGCCATGCCTCTGCACCGAAAGCAACGGCGATCAGCGGATAACATAAGGGGTTTGTATTAGCACATAAAAAAAGCATGACATCGGTTGCAACAACTTGCTTGCGCGACCCGTCCCGCAGGGAATAACGGCGCCAGATAAGCAGGCAGAACGCGAGAAACAGAAAGACAAAACCGATATTGCTTAGTCGCCCAAGCACCTCATAGGAGCTATCCCCAAGCGGCACCAACAGCACCAACAACCAGAGCAACAAGCGCGCTTCGATGCGTAGTACGCCACGCAAAAGAATGAGCGGAGCAACGGCCAGCGCCGCGTAAAACAGCATAGAGATAAATGAAACGAAATGCGGCAGATAGGTCAAATTGTGGCCGAAAAAGATGGCATTGCATAACTGCGCCAATGCCATTAATAGCACGTTGCCGAAAACGAAATAGTCCCCCCTTGCATTAAACAGCATGTCGAGGAAACCCCGATTGATGAGACCTGCGCTCCAGCTGCCATCTTCCGCATAGAGTACAGGAACAAAAATGGAGTGCGCATTACGCAGGTAGAGGATGATCAGGCCAATGGCTAGAAAACCCAACCACTGGGAGCGGCCCGGTTCCGGCCTGGCTTCATTCGGCCCTCCTCTTGCGAAAGGTAAATTGCCACTTAAACCGTAGATGAGCGCCATAAAAACTGCGATCAGGCCAAGCTTACCTGACGCTATCCACAGCATGGAAGTGAGTGCAAAAGACCTTATCGAAACAATCTCTTGGAGATTCGCAAAGACGCCGAAAGGGTCGTTAGCGCCTTGTGCCGGTGCGATAACGATCTCACCATTTTGCGAACTGATCTTGTCGAGCTGGTTAATGGTGACAAAGTTGCCTGCACTGATGTCACTAACGCCCGCGCCGGAAATGATTTTAAGCTTGCTGATCGTGACCCTGCCGCCCGCTTCAATCAGCGGCTTAAGACCAACCAACTCGTAGCGCCCAGCACTCAATGGGAAACTGGCGGATTGGTGGGTGCCGCCCTTAGGGAAAGCCAATGACCAGCCGGGGTCGGTCAACACGCCGTCTTTAGTGTAGAGGACTTTCAACATCCCCGGTTGCGTACTACTGGCATCTAAGACAAGTAAGCCTGAAGGTTCTTTTCGCATCTCGACATAGGAGAGCGCCAGCACACACACAACCGCACCCAACAGAAAAGCAAACCAGGCGCGCATGTCAATTTTGACGCTTTTAAATACTGAAAGTCGCATGTTATTTTATTAGCACGAAATAAAATTCAATATTTTCTTCCCCTGGTAGAGTGGGGTGCACGAAATCGACTGTCCAGCCTGTCTTTCTAACATGCCAATCAACTAGCTTCTCAAAGGATTCGAAGGTCCATGCATGGTGGTGCAGATCACCGCCTTCAGCTTGTTTCTGCGCAGCATAATCTTCAAGCTTTGCATCAGCTGGTATCTCGAAAGCCTTTGTGTAGAACTCTTCATAATGTTCAAGATCACGCTCACGCGAAGGTGTTTCATAATCTTCAATTAAATGTTCAAGGGTTGTTAGTGCACGTTTTCTGTCAAAAGTCTTGGTCATATCAGGGACGATTAAGACCAATGACCCGCCAGGCTTTAGCGCTCGATAGCACGAATCAATTGCCGCTATCGGATTGTTGGTATGTTCAATTACATGGCATGCAACGATGAAATCTAATGACGCATCCGGAATGCCTGCCAAAGTTTTTATATCAGTGACATAATCTGGACGAATAAGATCGTGTGCCTGTTGGCCAGGATACATAACGGCCTTTAGTGATTCATATGAAAACATATCTGCAAAACGCACATTACACCCAAGTGGCACAGGAAAGGGTGATGCACCAGCTCCGAACTCAACACCTGTGCCGTAAAGGCATGAGGCTGCAATCTCTCTAACATCAACACTAGATAGTCCTGGCTTTCCCAGATCCGATTTATTATAAATTGGTGCTATTCCACCGTTTAGAAAGCAATAGATAATTTCAGGTTCCACATCTAAGACATCAATAGACCAATTAAAGCCATTTCGTTTTAGCCATTCACCATCTCTAACCCAGTGTCTATGGCCTCTATCAACGTAAAAGACTTTATCTCCAAACTCAGATATTGGTGAGCGGAGAAGTACTCCAGGCAAAGACTCTTTAATGTTCAAGTCACTCATGCTTACAAGCTTTGAATTATTAGTGAGCATTGAGCGCTTGGCCCTTCCAATTCCAGATATGAATAAACCAGAAAAGCTGCCAAGACGGGTAAGTACAGAGTAGAAACGCTTAGCAAATTTAGTTAGAAAGAGGTAAGACTTGTGAGGCATAATTGTTTTCTACTTGAGCTCTAATTACGTTGTCGCAACAAATGAACCACATATAAGTTGTATATTCTGAGGGGCTAAAGGTGGTTCCAAAATAAACTTCGCGACTTCGCTTAGGCTACTGTCCCAGTCACCGCTATCTTCGAAAATATCCTTAGTCGCACGCTCTCTAAGAGGGGCTAATTCATCATAGTGATCTAGCGCGTAAGATAGCGTAGCTGCTAAGCAAGAAGCACTTGGGGCTGATAGCAAGCAATTTTCGCCATCCTTTAACAGCCAGGTATTAGCCTGATTAAAGTTGGTTACAACAATCGCACCGCAGGCCATTAATTCAAAGGGCAAATAAGACGGATGCTTGGTTAGCATCATAACAAAGCCAGCATGACAACTACGGTAGAGATTAGCCGTTTCAGCATAGGGCAACATGCCAATAGTGCGCACCACATTACTCAAACCATACTCTGCAGGGTCCCAACCAGCGCCTGCACATATAATGTCAATTTCATCGCCATACTTATTTTTTAGTCGCTGTAACGCGGCGGCAGCCAACTCGAATGCATTACGTGGAGCGCCTGGGCGGGCATAGTAGAAAAGTCGTTTGGGTGATGATTGTTTTATTTCTATGCCGGGATAAAACACGGTTTTATCAATAGTTGGTTTGAGTACTACTGCACAGCCACCGTAGTCGCGCTCATAGATTTCTTTAAGCGATTGCGTGTTAGCTATACCATAAAAGCCAAAGCTATAGCTCAGTTCAGCTTGTGCATAAGTGCTGCCCGCCGGATAAAATGCCGGCTCGAAATCCTGAATCATATAAAACTTGTAGCCAGTATTCTGAACGCCGAGTAATACATATGCGGTTGTCCAGAGAGTTGCTACTGAGTAATCCGAGGGGGGGATATTAATAATTGCTTCTGCAGTATCGAGCACAACCACTTCGGCTTGTGACAGCGCTGGAAAAGCTTTCGCAATATTGGCACTTACTTCGACCGCGCTAGCCGCGCCGCAAATTAAAATTCTTTGCTTGATTCCTTGGGTACGTTGCAGATATTCAGCAAGGCGAAGTATTGTCATGATGCCGCCATAGAAGGCATTATCAAACTGGGGAAGATACCAATTACATATTCTATCCTTAACGTTGGCTGTAACTCGCCCTGGGTGTTGCTGTTGTTGTCTCATCTGTTCAGGAGTGCAGTCAATGATATTCGCAAGCTGCAATGCATCGCGCGTATAACCCTCCCAAGTTGACGTCAAAGGTGCGCCACCACACCCAGGTATCCGCCGCAAGACTTTGCGAACTGCGTTTTTAAAACCCTTTCTCATGATTTGAGCCTTAATGGACTGACCCGATCAAAGGCCGGGTTAAAATAGGGGTCGGAATGGAATAGATAACCGTCATTCGGCCAGGTTTTCTCTGGCAAGCGACTAAAGTGTACACGGGCAAACGGGTCGACCACCCCCCTTCGCCCCTCAGAAGACAGCTCTAGACAGAACTCTACAAAGTTGTCTCGGCTTCCGTCATTGGAAGCGAGCCTCGGCAAAACTCTACGGGCATCACAAGTTTTAACAGCTATAGCATAAGGCGAACATGCGAGTGTATTTCTATACCAAAGCGGGCCACCAAACCATCCGAAGGTGTGCAGAGGAGCACCACTGAAGAGTGGAGCCGACTGGTGATCCTCACTTACCACCCGCCCGGCTTCGTAAACGGTAGTGCTATCAAGACTAAGCGCGATAGCGCTCGCCCAGGTAATATCAGGGTGCTGGGCTACCCAACCACTCAGCTCTTCTACCAAGGTTTCCGAAATCCCCGTGGTATCGCCAGCTAGGAGTAGAGTAGTCTCTGCACTATCTCCCGATAATGCCGCGCCTAATGCCGTACACCAATTAGCATTTTCAACTTGTGTGAATGAAATACCATTTTCTTGCCAGACACATTTAAAGGCATTGAGAGCATCAGTGGCTGGTGAGCTATGAATCACATGGATACGACGTATAGACTCTTGCTTTACCGCCCTCAATACATCTAGGCCAACCACTAACTGTTCTAGCGTGCCTTTCTGGTAGATCACGACATCTGTGGAGCCTGCTTGTACTGGCCAGTTGACTTGATACATTCCCTCAGGGCTCGGCACCACTGTGGCAGCAAGTCCGCGCCTCATAAAATAATCCTGTTGTGACTTAATTTGCCCCATCGCGGCATAAGGCTTCGCAGCGAGACCTGTAGCCGTCGATGTTGGCAGTATTCGCCAGTGGTAAAGGATAGACGGTACACGCGCAATTTTTTGTGTCCGCTCAGTAATACGGAAAAACAGATCCCAATCTTGTGCACCGTCAGTTTCAGGGCGCCAACCACCAATTTCTCTAACCAAGCTAGTTCGAATAACATTCAAATGCGTGAGGTAATTAACGGAATGAAGCATTTCAGGGCTCCACTCAGGCTTAAATAACGCGTTTAAGCGAACCCTCCCGTCAGCTGTAATCGAATCCTTATCCGAATAAATAAAATCCAACTCAGGCGCTTGCTGTAGCCGCTTAACAATTTCAAAAAACGCCCATGGCGCTAGGGTGTCGTCATGGTCAAGCAGGGCAATATACTCACCTTCAACTAAATCAAATGCCGCATCTGAATTTCGAGAGATACCTCCATTTTCAGAAAGTAACTTAACTCTATAGCGCTGATCGCCATTACAGCGCGCCTGCAAAAGCTCCCATCCAGCAATATCATCAATATCAGACCAAACGATACAAGCTTGCCAGTTAGAATAAGACTGACACTCCAGGCTACCAAGGGTCTCCTCAAGTACGTCTAGGGGTACTTGGTAAACTGGGATAATCACACTTATTAATGGTTTATAACCATAACCCGCCACTTCAACTATTTGCGCCAACAGCCGCTCTGCCGTCGGCTCAAATTTCTCAAACCATGCATCTAACTTAGGATCATCGCCTTGGATTTTTGGCAAGTGCGCTCTTGGGTCACAGTCCATCAAATATCGAGTGGCAGCTCGCATACTGCGCTTCCGATTGCACATTGCTCTGACACGAGAAGTTACACGAGTATAAGTTTTTAATGCCGTAATTTTCGGCCCCGAAATCGCTAACGATGTAAAGAATTTTGTTATTAGCGATACAACTGAACCACGCTTTGTACCAATAGGGGCCATCCGTGCACGGTAATTTGTTATTACACGGCCTATCCTTGCACCGAATGTTGCCCGTTCAGCATAAAGATTCAAAAGCTCTGAATTCAGCGCTAATTGCTGCCTACTGAAACTAGAGAGTTGGCCATCACGTTTAACTAATGCTTCATTGAGACTACTGATCTGATCATCACTATTAACCAATGCTTCATTGAGACTACTGATCTGATCATCACTTTTAACCAATGCTTCATTGAGACTACTGATCTGATCATCACGTTTAACCAATACTTCATTGAGACTACTGATCTGATCATCACGTTTAACCAATGCTTCATTGAGACCTTGAATCAGTTCTTCGTCTGAGGGGTACAGCCGGGTTGACCAGACATTGCCGGATTGATCTAACACCTGATCATCACAATGGATAAAGTCATTAATATATTTTTCTACTCGAGCATCTTCACCCGCAATTTTTCGCTGCCCCAGCTTATTACAAGAGGGCAGTGATTTGCGAATAACACAAACAGAGTTAATAAATTCAATGGAGTGAATATGGGTCAACACTTCTTCGTCAAAAGACACGCCATAAGTATTAGCAAAACTGGCCAGTAATTCTTTTCGAGCCCGATTAACCCCCCAATGTTCATGGTTAATAATATCCACAAGCCGCTTGAAAAAAGTTATTGACGAAAACGGTGAGAAAAGCCCACCTTCAAATCCTTCCCAATAACTACAGTGCATATCTTCCACAACAAATATCCCACCGTCAGCCAGATGGGAAAAATAACGAACAAAGGATTTAATAATATCAGAAGAGCAATGCGAGCCATCATCAATAACCAAGTCATACGCTGGGCCGTGTAAAAGTATAGCCCTCTCAGTATCGTCTGAATTAGCATCTCCAATCACAATGCCTATGCGCTCATCATCATAAGTAAGACCCCCGCAATCAGCATTGACATCACAACCAATCAGGGCAGTTGCGCGCGGAAAATAGTTAGCCCATATTTCCAGTGAACCGCCATTCTGCACACCAATCTCTAGCAGGCGAATATTTTGATTTCTAAACTCGGCAAATAACTGATCATACTTACGCAAATACAGCGACCATTTATCCGAAATTTTCCCTTGATGCGCCTGATATAACTCTTCAATATTTTTATTATCAATTTTCAATTTTTAGCGCCACTTGTTCAAAAGGTATACCAACCAAACCCCACCGAATCTTGCTAGAAGTGACAGTAAGGATAAGAGCATCATGAAGAAAATGATGCTGCACATGATCATAAAGACTACCGTCTGCGACCGATGCCATAACCGCATACTCCCCGTTGGGTAGCATAGGCAAGTGAAAAACAAACTCTGCACAAAAATTTTGTTTCGCCTCAACAGAAGCAGGTTTTACGTCTGTAAACGGCAGTGTGTTTTCCCCAAAAAGCTCCTGTCCCAAACGGTCACGAACGGTAAATCCAAGAATAGGGTTAGCTAACCTCTCGTTAGCTTTAGCCAAAATTGTAACCTGAACTCGCTCGCCTCCCGTGAATGCTTCCGCAGGAGCATCACCCAGCCGAGAAAGTTGAACAGAAAGCAAGTCTGCAGCCCCCGTTTTCCATCCTTTCGCGCCTGACATATTATCTTTGACAGATAATTTTTCTTCATAATCACTATTATGAGCAGCATTCTGAACCGTATCACTTTCTATTTCTTTTACCTTAGAATTATTTTTTATAGCACTAAGCTTAACCTCGTTGCCATATGCTTCCTGCAAGGTATATTGCAAGTATGCTTCTGCAACCACCTTAGAAGCCCCAATCATTTGGATACTGCCATCACCTAGCCAAACCCCATCCTTACATAGGTTTTGCACTGAGCCGATATCATGACTCACAAACAGAAGCGTGCCACGCTTCTGGAAATCCCGAATATAACGCATGCACTTTTGAGTAAAAACAGCATCACCCACAGCAAGCGCTTCATCAATTACTAAAATATCCGCATCGACATGTGCAATTACCGCAAAAGCTAGGCGAACAAACATTCCGCTGGAGTATGTTTTAACCGGGTATTCGATGAATTCACCAATATCGGCAAAGGCTGCAATATCGTCAAAGCGAGAGTCGATCTCTTCAGTGCTTAAGCCAAGCACCGAAGCGTTCATATAAACATTTTCACGCCCGGTAAATTCAGGATTGAAACCGGAGCCCAGCTCAAGTAAGGCGGCGATGCGCCCATTGGTTTGAATGTTGCCGCTAGTGGGGTGGAGTGTGCCGCAGATCATTTGCAGCAGGGTAGATTTACCACTGCCGTTACGCCCGATGATACCAACGGTTTCGCCTTTTTTGACCTCGAACGAAACATCGTTAAGCGCCCAGAATTCACGAAAGTACTGCTTTGGCGGCCGTCTAAACAGACGTCGCAATCGGGGCACAATAAACTGCTTAAGGCGGTCACGAGGGTTTTCGTAGATCTGGTAGCACTTGCCCAGCCCTTGTACGCGAATAGCCACCTCATCAGGTAAATCCGGATCAGAGGACATCGGCAAATCCTTTTCTGGTTTTTTGGAACCAGGCAAAACCTACCCACGCCACGACTATTGCAGCAGCAGTGTAAATTCCCAGACCAGACCAATTTGGCATGTGCCCCCAGATAAGCACCTCTCGTGCCTGCTCGATGATAAAGGTCAATGGATTAGCCATAATCAATGGACGAATTTCTTCGGGAAGCGCCGTTACCGGGAAGAAAATTGGCGCAAGAAACAGCATTACCATAGTAATAATGCCGATGGTCTGCCCTACATCGCGCAGGAAAACACCGAGGGAAGCCAATATCCAGGCAAGGCCTAGTGTGAGAATAACTAAGGGCAGAAGGATCAGGGGGATAAACACCACAGTCCAATGTAAAAAACCATTAAATAGCACAAAGGCTAAGAGCAACACACTAAGACTAATAAGACCGTGGAATAAGGCTGCCCCCATAGTAATAACTGGCAGCATCTCCAACGGGAATACTACTTTCTTGACATAATTCTGGTTGGCAAGAATTAAACCGGGAGCCCGATTGAGAACTTCAGCAAACAGCGCATGAACTATTAGCCCTACGAACAACACAACGGCAAATTGGGTCTTAGTCTCTTCCCCACCTATTCCCCATTTAGCCTTAAATACAATGGCAAAAACAAAAGTGTAGACAGCCAGCATCAGCACTGGATTGATAAATGACCATATCAACCCGAGAAAGGAACCCTTATAGCGTCCAATAACTTCTCGCTTAATCATCTGCAAAATAAGCTGTCGATGTATAAGCAGGCTTTTAACGAGAAAACCCAAAGAGGTGGGTTGGGCCGCATGTGGATTCATAAAGCTGTCGTAAGCTCGTTGATATGCAGTCTTGCTGCAAAATACCTCAATGGTGAGAATAAGGTGGGCTGCAATATTAAAGCGGTAAAGTTGGTCAATGTTTTTTCTGGTTTTAACGTAAGTAGCGAGCGATCTTCAGTGACAAGGTGTAACACTCTATTTCCTTTTATATTTTATATTTGTAAAGCCTTGATTTTCCGTCTTTTACCTAACTCGAACCAAGTGCTATAAACATTGGCAAAACCACACGGTAATGCAATGCAATCGGCTAGCACTACCACCTTCAAACAGATAAGCCACATCAACACTCATGCCGTACAAAAAACTAACTTTAGCGGATTTTACAGTCTATTTCCAACTTATATTTGTCAACGATAAGTCTGTTAGCAGACGTTGTCCAGTGCTTCTACAACATATTTATTAACACTATGCCTTGCAAAATATTCATTGCTAAATGTCACAAGTAAGGAAGGCCCAGCACCCACCACCAACATCTAAAACAACATATACATACACCCATAACACTAGCCATACGAATACCTCTATAATCCCCCGTTTGCCCGGTGATTAAGCCCAGCCCATGAAATTGATAAAACTGCGCGGTGCGCGAACCCATAATCTTAAGAACATTGACATTGATATACCTCGCGACAAGCTGGTGGTGATCACGGGGCTATCGGGTTCTGGTAAGTCCTCACTTGCCTTCGACACACTCTATGCCGAGGGCCAACGACGCTACGTTGAGTCGCTATCGGCTTACGCTCGACAGTTTTTGTCGATGATGGAAAAGCCGGACATCGACCACATTGAGGGTTTGTCGCCGGCCATTTCTATCGAGCAGAAATCGACTTCCCACAACCCCCGCTCTACCGTGGGCACCATTACCGAGATTTACGATTACCTCCGTTTACTCTACGCCCGCACGGGTGAACCCCGCTGCCCTGAGCACAACGAGAAGTTGGCGGCACAAACCGTCAGCCAAATGGTTGACCAGATTCTGGCGCTGGGTGAAGGCACTAAGCTGATGATTATTGCGCCGCTAATTCGCGAGCGTAAGGGTGAGCATTTGCATGTATTTGAGCAATTGCGCGCCCAGGGCTTTATCCGCGCCCGTGTCGATGGCCGGGTTTATGAGCTCGACGAGCTGCCAGATTTAGAGAAAAACAAGAAGCACACCATTGAGGTGGTGGTGGATCGCATTAAGGTGCGTGACGATATTGCCCTGCGCTTGTCAGAGTCTATCGAGACCTCCCTCGCTCTGTCGGAAGGCCTGGTACTGGCCGCCTACATGGATGAAGAGGACAAGGACAAGCCCGACCATATTTTTTCCGCCCGTTTTGCCTGCCCGCAGTGTAACTACAGTATTAACGAGCTGGAGCCTCGGGTGTTTTCTTTTAACAACCCCTCTGGCGCCTGCCCCGGTTGTGATGGCCTGGGCATAAAGCAATTTTTCGACGTTGATCGGGTGGTGCAACACCCCGAGGCGACGATTTCAGAAGGCGCCATTCGCGGCTGGGACAGGCGCAACCTGTTTTACTTCAATATGCTCACTTCGCTGGCCAGCCACTACGGCTTCGACATTGATACACCCTTTGAAGCACTCACTTCCGCCCAGCAGCAGAAGGTGCTATTTGGCAGTGGCACTGAAGAGATCGCCTTTAATTACGTTAATGATCGCGGCAGTGTGTATAAACGCACCCACACCTTCGAAGGCATTATTCCCAATATGGAGCGGCGCTATCGGGAGACTGAGTCACAAACCGTGCGCGAGGATTTGGCCAAGTTCCAAAACACCCAGTCCTGCCCCGAGTGCAATGGTCAGCGGCTTAATAAAGCAGCGCGCCATGTGTTTATTGACGAAAAAAGCTTGCCCGAAGTCACCGCTTTGTCGATCGGCGATTT
>Ga0209121_10005194_pt1 | contig 11885 bp, 8 predicted proteins | sample Cruoilmetagenom3_FD_187292 | JGI IMG/M metagenome (GOLD analysis project Ga0209121, IMG submission 187292) | Oil polluted marine microbial communities from Coal Oil Point, Santa Barbara, California, USA - Sample 3 (SPAdes) (version 2) | ecosystem: Environmental > Aquatic > Marine > Oil seeps ...
AATATCTTTTGCTTGAAAGTCAGCTTCGTTATTAATTCCATAAGTATAAACTTTAGCTTTAGTATCTTTTACAATCTCTAAACCGTATTCATCATCAACATTAGTAATTACAACACCATCTAACTTCATCGAATCAAAAAATTGTTTTTTCGCATTAAAATATCCAGACATAGAACCATGGTAATCCATATGGTCATGAGTCAAATTAGTAAATATAGCTATATCAAAATCAATATTGCTTACTCTTCCTTGCTCAATCCCGATACTACTTACTTCTAAAGCACAACAATCCATTTTAGCTTCAACCATTTTAGCCAAATAATACTGTAAATCTAAAACTGTCGGAGTAGTTAATAAAGGTGGTAATTTAATATCTCCATATTCAATCGATATTGTACCTATATAACCACATTTTCTATAATTTTTTAATAGTTGTTTAATCAATGATGTAATTGAAGATTTACCATTAGTTCCAGTAACTCCATACATATACATTTGCTTAGATGGATAATAATAAAACTTATCTGACACTCTTCCCATAGCTTCTACAACATTACTTACTCTAATAAATACAACATTTTCTACATTTGTATCAATAGAATGAGAGTACACAATAACAACAGCCCCATTAGCAATAGCTTGTTTATAAAATTTATGTCCATCAAAAACCATACCTTTAATACAAAAGAAAATTGAATTTTTCTTTTTAGTTCTTGAATCAGACGTAATATTTTCTATTTCTATTTCAGGTGCATTTTCAAATAATTCATTTAATAACATTATTTAATCCTCCACTATTTTTTAACAATCTTCATTGTTATATAATTTTATCATTTTTATTTCATTTTTAATAATAATTATTTTTATTTACTCTTTATTTTTTTCACAAAATATTTATTGATTTTATTCAATACTTTTATATCAATAAAACTATTATTATTTAATATTTCTACTGTTTTTTTAATATCATTATCTATAATTGATTTTACAAATTCAACATCTTTAAATTGAGAAATATTAGATTTTAATCCAATTTTTAATATAGACTTATCTTTATTAAAAATATATAAATTATTATTTGTTTTCTCGTATATAGATAAATGATTTTCATCAGAATAAATATAATCAACATCTATAAAATTACTTTTATATGGTAAATCAAAATATAATTCAAAAGGATTAATTAAATGATCTTTGAAATTATTTTTAAATTTAAAATACTGAGGTAATTCTAATATTGCAATCTCTTTTTCATATAAATTATTAAATAATTTTTCTAGCATCGGCATTCTACAAATACTTCCCTGAAAATCAAAATAAGGCATATTATTTCTATATTCATCTAATGCTTTGTTTGAGAAAAAATTTTTCTTGTTTCTATCAATTGTATTCCATAAGTCTAATAAATCTTGTCTATTATCTTCATATACTTTTTCATATATTTCTTTATTTAATATTCCGCGATAAGTCAAACAAGCATTATAGTAATCTAATTCATTTTTTATAGGGAAATCTATTTTATAATTTTTAAATAATAAATTCATTTTCTTTATATTGTCTTTAATAGATTTATTTTTTAACAAGCTTTTTTTCGTATCTAAAATTTTTAATAATTTATTCATAGTTCCTCATTTTCTAGCACTGCACTAACACAACTTAAAGCATACATACTAGCTGTTTCTGCACGTAATATTCTTTTTCCTAATCTAACGGATTTAAAACCATTCTCATTCAAATAATCTATTTCATCTTTTGAAAATCCACCCTCTGGACCAATAATTAAATTGATGTTTTTATTTGTTTTAATTTCTTTAACAAAATCACTTGGATTATTCAAATCTTCATAAGCAACAAAATTTAAATCACTTTTAAAATCTTTTATTTGTTTGAATTTTATTGGAGTAGTAATATTTGGGATAATCGTTCTTTTACATTGTTCGCTTGCTTCTTGCAAAATCTTCTGCCATCTAACTATTTTTTTATTAATATTATTATTTACTTTCACAACTGTTCTACTTGATTCAAAAGGAATAATAGTACTTACACCTAACTCACAAGCTTTTTGTAAAACTAAATCCCATTTATCATTTTTTATCAAAGCTAAAATCAAGGTTACCTTAACTGGTAATTCATGATTTTCTTCTAATTTTTCAAAAACTTTTGCATATGGAGAATTACTTACATATTCAATTTTAGCTAAAAAAGGATTAGATTCGCTATCTACTAACCTAATTACATTATCATTTTTCATTCGCATAACTTTAAAGACATGATGACTTTGCTCATCAGTGAATTTATATAAGTCATTTACTTTTAATTTATTATTTACAAAATATTGTTGCACTTTTATCACCTCATCTATTTTAACATATTTAAATAATACTATAAACATTATTTACTTGTAATCACAAATAATAGAGCAAATTTAAAACTTTTGAATATTCAAATAGAATTAGTTTTTAATAAACAATTTATATATTTAGAATGTAATAATGAAATTATTATTTTTTGTCCAATTATTGTTTTATGTGACAAAGTCACTTAAATAAATAACTGCTTGTGATAAAATCAACATGTTAGAAAGAGGTATATTGAAATGTCAAAAAAAGTATTAATAATAGGCGGTGTTGCAGGTGGTGCAACCTGTGCAGCTAGACTTAGAAGACTTGATGAAAACGCTGAAATAATTATGTTTGAACGTGGACCACATATTTCATTCGCAAATTGTGGTTTACCTTATTATATAGGTGGAAAAATTAAAGAAAGAGAATCTTTGTTAGTTCAAACTCCCGAAGCAATGAATGATAGATTCAAAATTGATGTAAGAGTTGAGAGTGAAGTTTTGAGTATTAACAAAGAAGCTAAAACTGTAACTGTTAAGAATATTAAAGAAAATAAAGAATATACAGAAAGTTATGATGTATTAGTCATATCAACTGGATCATCTCCATTAAGACCTGCAATTGAAGGAATTGATGATGTAGATAATATTCTTTCTATTTGGAATGTTGTAGATACAGACAGAATTAAAAATTATATTGATGACCATAATGTAAAAACTGCAACAGTTATTGGTGGTGGTTTCATTGGCCTAGAAATGGTAGAAAACCTAAAAGAATTAGGAATTAATGTAAATTTAGTTGAGATGGCAAATCAAGTTATGGCTCCAATTGATTTTGAAATGGCACAACTTGTTCATGAACATTTAGAATTACAAGAAGTCAACTTATTCTTAAACAACGGTACTTCAAAATTTGTTAAAAAAGGAAATCAAACTACTGTAGTTTTACAAGATAATACAGAATTAGATTCTGATTTAGTTCTACTAAGTATCGGAATTAGACCAAATTCACAATTAGCTAAAGATGCTGGTTTAGAAATAAATCAACGTTGTGGTATTGTAGTTGATAATAATTTATTAACTTCTGATCCTAATATATATGCCATTGGAGATGTTATCGAAGTTGAGGAACTTATTACAAAAACGAAAACAATGATTCCTTTAGCAGGTCCAGCAAATAAACAAGGTAGAATTTGTGCTGATAATATTTGTGGCATTAATACTACTTATAAAGGTTCTTTGGGAACAAGTGTTGCTAAAGTTTTTGATTTAACTGTTTCAGCAACAGGATTAAATGAAAAAACATTAAATAAACTTGGAAAAGAATATGGTAAAGATTATAGAATAGCATATACAAACTTAGGTTCTCATGCTAGTTATTATCCTGGTGCATGTCCTATGACCCTTAAACTAATATTTGATTTAGATGGTAAAATATTAGGTGCTCAAAATGTTGGTTTAGATGGTGTTGAAAAAAGAATTGATGTAATTTCAACTGCAATAAGCTTTAATGCTACTGTTAATGATTTAACTAATTTAGAATTAAGTTACGCTCCACCATATTCATCAGCAAAAGACCCTGTGAATATGATAGCTTATGTAGCTGAAAATATTTTAAATAATTTAGAAACTCCTATCTTACCTACCGAAATAAATGGTTTAGACTTAGATAAATACATGATCTTAGATGTAAGAGATATTGATGAAGCTGAGTTAGGAATGATTGACAATGCTATAAATATACCATTAAATACTTTAAGAAATAATCTTGAAAAATTAGATAAAAATAAAACAATAGTTGTACATTGTGCTGTAGGATTAAGAGCCCATGTAGCTTCAAGAATTCTATTACAAAATGGTTTTAAAGTTAACAATCTATTAGGTGGTTACAAATTATATGATACTTTTATTAAAGAATTCAATCCAAAAAATGAAGGAAGTGAAATAATGGAAAACAATACACAAAAAGAAGAAGAAAAAGTAAGTATGGAAAAAACTATAGTTTTAGATGCTTGTGGTTTACAATGCCCAGGTCCAATTATGAAATTAAATAAAACTATTGATTCTTTAACAAATGGTCAAATTTTAAAAGTTAAAGTTACTGACCCTGGTTTTATTGCTGATTCTAAAGCATGGTGTAAAAAAACTGGAAATACATTTATAAAAAATGAAAAAGAAGATAATGCTTACGTTGTATATATTCAAAAATCTACAAAAGAATTATCAAATGAAGTTTATAATAAACTTAATGGAACAACTATAGTTGTATTTAGCGGAGATTTAGATAAGGCAATTGCTTCAATGATCATTGCAAACGGAGCAAGAGCAATGGGTAAAGAAGTTTCCATATTCTTCACTTTCTGGGGACTAAATGTTTTAAGAAAACCAGAAAAACAAAATATCAAGAAAGGTTTTGTAGAAAATATGTTTTGTTCAATGATGCCACGTGGTGTCGAAAAACTAACAATAAGCAAAATGAACTTTGGTGGAGCTGGAACTTTAATGATGAAATACATTATGAAGAAAAAGAATGTATTAACATTACAAAAACTAATGAGCGAGGCTTTAGATTCAGGAGTCAAAATGATAGCATGTACAATGAGTATGGATATTATGGGTATAACTGAAGAAGAATTAATTGATGGAATAGATTTAGGTGGAGTTGCTGCTTACTTAGGTGATACAGAATCAGCTAATCATAATTTATTTATCTAAAAATAATAATATACAAAAAAAATGTAACTTAGATTTAATCTAAATTACATTTTTTATTTTTATAACTTAATTAAAGTAAATTAAGAATTATCTGCTTTTGGTAATACTAAATTCATAATTATACCTACTAAAGCTGATAAAGCAGTACCAGATAAAGCTACTATAGACCCAAGTGGAACTAACGCTCCTCCAAGTCCTAAGACTAACATACTAGATGCTATAATTAAATTTCTTTGAGAGCTAAAATCAACTCCATTATCAATAAGTACTCTTAAACCATTTGATGCAATTACACCATAAAGGATTATTGACATACCACCAAGAACTGCACTAGGAATCGTTGCAATAACTGCTGATATGATTGGTACACAACTTAATACTATGGCAATACAAGCAGCACCAACAGTAACATAAACAGAAGCTACTTTTGTCATACCAATTACACCAGTATTTTCACCATATGTTGTATTAGCAGGACCTCCAAAGAAAGCTGACACAGCTGTAGCTACCCCATCTCCCATTAATGTTCTTTCAAGTCCTGGATCTTTTAAGAAATTTCTTCCACAAATTTCACCTAATACTGTATGATCACCAATATGTTCAGAAATCGTAACTAAAGCTACCGGTAATATTGCTAGTGCCTCAGGCCCAATTTTAAATGTATAGCTATCAAATCCTGATATTTTAAACGGTAAGATAAATTCAGGCAAACTAACTAATTTTCCTGAAGAAACTACTTCATTTACTGCAGTAAAATCTACACATCCTAAAACAACTGCTAAGATGTATCCTCCAACAATTCCTGCTAGAAACGGAATAATTTTGAAGAAACCTTTTGCTTTAGTTGAGATAAATGCTGTTAATAAAAATGTAAACAGTGCAATAGCTATTAATTTTGGATCTCCACCCGAAACTAAACTAGCATTACCTACTGCAATTCCTGCTAATGATAAACCAATTACAATTATCATTGGGCCAATTACAATTGGAGGCAAAATTCTATCAATCCAATTTTTACCAATTAATTTAACTATTGTTGCAACAATTATATAAATTAATCCAACAAGAATTAATCCAGTTTGCGCTCCAGATATATCTCCACCCATTGCTTCTTTTGCTACAACTACAGCTGTAATGTAAGCAAATGATGAACCTAAGTATACTGGAACTTTAAATTTTGTTATTATTGAATATAAGATAGTTCCTATCCCTGATGCAAATAGTGCTACTGATACTGGATATCCAGTAATTATTGGAACAAGTATTGTTGCTCCAAACATTGCAAAAACGTGTTGAAATGAAAGTAGAATCCAAAGATGAGGTTTCGGTTTTTCTGAAACGTCTAATGTTAAATCTACTTTTTTTGTCATAATTTCTTTTGTCATAATTTCTCTTTTCTAAAGTCCCCAAACTTCACAAAATAAAAGACCCTTTACGGGCCTTTATTTTATTACAATAAAAGTTATATTTACCTTGATAATATCTCTGTATCATCTTAAAGGACCTACAAATATAGTATCACAAAAATATTATTATGCAAGAACAAATTTAAAGTGTATAATTCTATTGAGGTGATTTAATGTTAGTATGGGTAGTATACTTTTTTATATATGCATTTGTTGGATGGATTTATGAATCGATTTACGTTTCAATAAAATTAAAAAAGTTAACTAACAGAGGTTTTATGCATGGACCAATAATTCCTATTTATGGATTTGGGGGAATTATTTGTGTATTTTGTGGTATTTATAGTAATCAAAATTTAATATATACCGTTATTGCAGCTGTTATAATTTGTACAAGTATGGAATTATTTACAGGAATTACTATGGAAGAGTTATTTAAAGTAAGATATTGGAACTACGATAGATATCGATTTAATATTAGAGGATATATTTGTCCTCAAGTTTCATTAGTTTGGGCTTTCATGGCATTTTTAGTAAATATTATAGTTCAACCATTTGTTGTTGATTTAGTAAACGAATTATCAAAACCATTTATTAATTGGTTTGGAATAACAATAATTATTTTCTCTTTGATAGATAGTATAATTGCATATTCTGAGGCTATTGATTTACGAGCAACTTATGAAGAATTTACAGATAACAATAAAAACCTTATTTTATTGCAACAAAAAATTGATAACATGCAAATAGAATTAGGGGATAATATTGATGATATTAAAGATAAACTAAAAGAAATTTCTAACGAAGCAAGAAGTAGTTTATTTACGTTTAGAATAAATGGAAATATTTATTTACAGAATAGCAAACAAGTTGAAAGATTAAGTGCAGTAAAAAATAGATTGTCTAATATAGATTCTGATAGATTATCAGATTTATTAGAAGAAATAGATACTATACAAATTAAATTGCGCAGTAGTTTAAATAAGAACCATAGTAAAGCAAAAAATATACTAAAACGTAATCCAGAATCAATATCTACAAGAATTGAAAAACAAATAAAAAAATATAGTCACAAAGAACTATAAATATGGAATTCTTAAAAAATAAGTACAATCATAAAAAGAATCAACTTAGTTGATTCTACTTTACGATTGTACTTTTCATTTTGTAATAACTTTTATTTTTTGAATCTTCTTCTTACTTATTTCAATTACTTCTATTTTCAAGTTTTGATAATTAAAAATATAATTCTTTTTAGGCATATGACCATTCATATTCATAATCCAGCCTGAGATAGTTATTGCTTTTATAGAAACATCATCTTTTAGATTAAAATATTGAAAAAAGTCATCTACGTCAACATCAGCATTAACCTGATATTCATTTTCACTTATTTTTTCATAATATTCTTTTATTTCATCATGTTCATCATATATTTCACCAACTAATTCTTCTAAGATGTCTTCCATTGTAACTAACCCAATAGTTCCACCATATTCATCAACAACAATTGCTATGTGTAATTTAGCTGACTGTAGTCTTCTTAAAAGATCATCAATAAGAACATTTGCGGTTGTATAAACAACGCTTTTAACTATATTTCGAATTTTAAAATCTTTATTATCAACATACATATGATAAAATTCTTTCTCATTTAAAACTCCCACTATATTGTCAATATTGTTTTCATATACTGGCAATCTAGTATAACCAGTCTCTCGATATACTCTATCAATATCTTTAATTGGAGTATTAACATCTATAGCAACAATTTCTACTCTTGGAGTTAATATTTCATTAACTATCTGATTATCAAACTTTATAGCATTTATTATTAAATCTGATTCTGCCGCTTCTAAACCACCTACCTGATGTGCTTGTTTGACCATTATTTCAATTTCATCAGAAGTAATAGTATCATCATTTTGAAACTTAAATACTTTATCAACCAACTTCACCCATAAATCAAATAAGTAATTTATCGGTGTCATTATAAACATCAAAAGCTTGATAACATTACAAACTGCAATTGCGTATTTTTCAGGAATCTTTTTCGCAATATTTTTTGGAGTGATTTCTCCAAATATTAATAAAACTATTGTCATAACAACTGTTGAAACAGTTACACCTATATCTTGGCCTAATAATTTAATAAATAGTACAGTAGAAAGAGTTGTTGCAAGAATATTAATAATATTATTAATTATTAACACTGTTGTGATTAATTTAGAATAATTATCAGCTAACTTCAAAGTGTTAATTGCACCTCTATTACCTTTTTCTGCCATATTTCTTATTTTTATAATATTCATACTTGAATAAGCTGTTTCAGTGGCAGCAAAAAATCCTGAACATAAAATTAAAATAAATAATTCAATTGTTAAACTTGTTATATTCATAAAAACTCTCCTATATTTTTAGTTAAATCAATAAAACATTATAAATATATATTTTTAAATGTAACTTATAACTTAATTATATCATTTATGTATTTATAAGTTTAATTTTTTTAAATATATACAATAATTTACTTACACTTACAATATAAAAACCCCTACAGTCTTTTAACGTTTTCGTCATATTAACTTTCAGGGCTCAAATAAATTTAAATTAGTTTGAATATTTGAAAGACATAATTTAATGTCTACTAGATTCTTTCTCTTCTTTTATTTCTTCTATTATAACTTCTACCTTGTTTATTTTCTTTGTACTTACATCAATGATTTTCATATTTAGATTTTCATAAACAAATGTATCATTAATACTTGGTATTTTTTTTAGTTCTGAGATAATCCAACCAGAAACTGTTACTACATCAATTTCTTCATTTTGTCTTAAATTAAAATAATCAAAGAAATCTTCTACATCTGCTTCACATTTAACAATGTAAGTAGTTTCATTAACCTTAGTAAAATACTGAACAATTTCATCATGTTCATCATATATTTCACCAACTAATTCTTCTAGAATGTCTTCCATAGTTATAATACCAGCAGTACCACCATATTCATCTAGAACTACGGCCATATGCATTTTGTTAGCTTGTAATTGTCTAAGTAAATTATATATTAAAACATGTCCTGTTGTGAATTGCACATTTTTAATAATAGATTTAATTGAAGTATCTTTGTTATTATAATTCATATAATAGAAATCTTTATCATGTAAAACGCCAATAATATTATCAATATCATTTTCAAAAACAGGAATTCTAGAGTATCCGTTTTCTCTAAATACTTTCTCTATTTCTTCATTAGATATATTAATATCAATTCCAACGACGTCAACACGTGGTGTAAATATTTCTTTTACTTCGCTTTCTCCAAATTCAATTGCATTTATAATTAAATCTGATTCATGTTTATTCAATTCCCCTTCATTTTGAGCTTCTTCAACAATAGTTACTAATTCATCAGAACTAAGTGAATCATCTTTTTCAAAATGAAAGATCAAAATAATTAATTTCTTCCATTGTTCAAAAATAAAGTTAATTGGTGTTAAAATAAGTACTAAAAAACTAAATACCGGATAAACTGTCATAGCATAGCTTTCTGGTTTTTCCTTGGCAATGTTTTTAGGTGTAATTTCACCAAAAATTAATACTAGCAAAGTCATTACTATAGTAGATATAGTTACACCTATATCTTTTCCATATAAACTTGTAAATAGTAAAGTCGCTAAAGCTGTTGCGACAATATTCACTAAGTTATTACCTACTAATATTGTTGTTATTAATTTTGAATAATTTTCAGATAATTCAAGAGTTTTTGCTGCCCTCTTGTTATTTTCATTATTCGCTAAATTTTTTAATTTTATTTTATTAAGGCTTGAATACGCTGTTTCTGTTGCAGAGAAAAAACCCGACAATAGAATTAATACTATAAGCCATATAATAATATTTGTTGTACCGTTATTCATTTCTATTCTCCTATCAATTTTTATATGTTATGTTTTCTAAAAAGCTTTAAACTCAACATATCATTTTATATATAGAATAATAAAAATTAAACTTCTTCAGCTTAGGGGTCTCATCCAATCGAAAAACACTTCCTTTCAATAATAAGATTATTATAACACATTACAACAGTAGTGCAAATAAGTGACAAAAAAACATCAAACTAAATTTGATGTTTTAACATAAAAATTATTTATTTTTCTAAAATAACAATATTTTCTATATGTTTTGTATAAGGAAATAGGTCTACAGGTATAATTTTTTTAATTTTATAAACATTTTTAATGTACTTTAAATCTCTTGATTGTGTTTTTGGATCACAAGAAACATAAACAATAACTCTAGGTTGTAAATCTACTAAACTATTCATAAATTCAATTGTTGAACCATTTCTCGTTGGATCCATTATTACAACATCTATTTTTTCTTTATTGTTTGCTGCATTAACTATATATTTGCTTGCATCTTGATTAATTAACTCTATGTTATTAATTTTATTTAACCTAACACTTGTAATAGCGTTATTAAAGCTTTCTCTATTTAATTCAACTGATATAACTTTTTTAACTTTTTCTGAAGCAATCATACCAATTGTTCCAATACCTGCATAAGTATCTAATAATATATCGTCTTTTTTTAAATTAGCATTATCTATTGCTAAACGATATAATTTTTCTGTTTGTTTTGGATTAACTTGATAAAAAGATGTTGTGCTTATTTTAAACTTATAATCATTTAAACTATCATAGATGAATCCTGGTCCATATATTACATCAACTTTATCACCTAAAACCACACTTGTTTTTCGATTATTAAATGTAGAAGTCACTGTAGTTATTTCAGGATGTTTCTTTACTATTTGTTTTACAAAATTCTTCCTTGAAGGAAATTTTGAATTTCCTAAAACTAATGAAACTAAAACTTCATCAGTATATTCTGATACTCTAACTAAAACATGTCTAAGTATTCCTGTTTTCTTATCTTCGTTATATATAGGAACTCTATATTTATTTGCTAAAAGAGTTATATCTTTAATAATTGAATTAGCAACTTTAGATTGAATCATACAATCATTTAAATTAATCAAGTTATGAGTCCCATGTTCATATATACCTGAAATTACTTTTCTTGATTTATCATATCCAAAAGTAGCAATAACTTTATGACGATAGTTAAAATAGTTATCACATTTTACAATAGTTTCAATCTTTTCTATATCATATTTAAACAAGTCTTTTATCATTTTTTCTTTTTCAATCAGGCTATCATCATAAGTGAATTGATTTATCATGCATTCCTGGCATTTATTATTACAAATTTTCATAAAGCAATTATAACATATTTACTATTAATAAACATTTATAATGACACCATTACTTAAATTCATGTCTTTCAATATTATATTATCATCTAAAAAATTATCATTTTCATCACATATAACAATTTCATTTATGTCATAAAACATACT
>Ga0209121_10005195_pt1 | contig 11884 bp, 15 predicted proteins | sample Cruoilmetagenom3_FD_187292 | JGI IMG/M metagenome (GOLD analysis project Ga0209121, IMG submission 187292) | Oil polluted marine microbial communities from Coal Oil Point, Santa Barbara, California, USA - Sample 3 (SPAdes) (version 2) | ecosystem: Environmental > Aquatic > Marine > Oil seeps ...
CCATCACTAACTGTTAAAGTGGGAAGATAGCAAATTGTCGTTCCAACTAAGCCTAGAAGAAGGGGAATTCCTCGTCAGACTGGCACGCAAAGCTGTGAAAGAGTATCTAGAAACCAGAAACCAAATGAAAGGTCCAGAAGACATTTCTCAAAAACTTTCACAACCTTGCGGAGTGTTCGTTACAATAAACAGCATAAAATTCGGAGAGAAAAAATTGAGGGGGTGCATCGGCTACCCGTATCCCACCGTTCCACTGATTCAGGCAGTTATTGAATCTGCCATAAACTCAGCAACCCAAGACCCGCGCTTCTATCCAATTTCATTAGACGAACTTGAAAGCGTAGTTTTTGAAGTAAGCGTACTCACTCCACCTCAAATAATTGAAGTCGAAAAAACAAGCCAGTACTCTTCAAAAATTAAGGTTGGAGAAGACGGATTAATCGTTGAAAAAAACGTTTTCAAGGGATTGCTTCTTCCCCAAGTACCAATTGAATGGAAATGGGACAACGAAGAATTCCTATGTCAATGTTGCATCAAAGCAGGTTTACCACCTGACTGCTGGCTGCTCAAAGACACTAAAATCTACAAGTTTAGTTGCGTTATTGCACAAGAATTAAGTCCTAATGGTCCAGTAAAAGTTGTTGGTCCTAACCTAAAATAAGAATATTTGGGACGTGCCCTTATACTCCGTTGATTTTGATTTGTTGCTTAGGCACGAAAAACTTGCAGCCGGTAGCCCATTCACTCGCGCATGCTTGATCTATCATTTTGCATACAGGCGCGATTCTGCATTTACTACACCATTTTCGGTAAAACGGAGACGCTTCTTGCCTCGCAATATACGGCTCCTGGATCTCTTGATATTGCTCTTGAATATCCTCAAAAAAGACTAGCCTCTGCAGATAAAACGTTGTTGTTGTTAAGCTAGTATGTCTTAGAATCCGTCTTAACCCTTCCAACGTTTTTTTAGAACCCTGTTTTTTCATATCTTCATGCCATTTAGCAGCAAAATAATGACGGCAAATTCTAGGACTAAAACCTTCAACACCCGCTGCTAAACCAATACTGTGAAACAGATACCATGCTGCTACTCTGCTTAATGGTTTGTGTTGCTTGGCGATTCTCCATCTGTCCTGTCTAGTGAAAACGGTTCCTTCCTCACGTTCACCGATTAAGTCTTTAATCAACTGCAACGTTATCATGTCCAGAGGCAACGGAAAGAATCTTTTCTTTTTGCTGTCTAAAACTTGAAAACTACGATCACCAAAATTAATATCCTCAATGTTCAAAGTGGTAATTTCAGATATGCGTAGCCCAATTTTCATAGGCAACCTGACTAACAAGTAATCTCTGAGTTTACAATGGGTTCGGGCGTAGTCATGCACTTTCACAACGTCTGACCGTCTGATAACTATTGGTGTGCCATGATTCATCCATTCTTTCATTATGAACCCTTCCTCACCGTCAAAACTTTCGCCTTTCTATCATAGCTACCTTCAAAAACCGAGATTAGAAAGCCAGGATACTTCATCATTTTATTCATAGCCTTGCGATAGGGCTCTAATGCTTTGAAAGGGTCAGCGTCACCGTTATGCTGTGGAACTATTTTTTTGCCGTTGATTGGATACCACGTTTTGCCTGTGACAGACCACTCGAAAAGGTTGCTGTGTCCCCTGTGACATTTTCTTAAGAGGATTCTCATTTCAACCACTCTTCTAATTGACGTTCTAGCTGCTGCTTCACCTGGTCTAGTTGATCAGCTTCACCTAGTTCCGCTTCCAACATGAAATACCGTTTAACCCAAGCCTTCCCATATTTGATTTCTGTAGATGATCCTCGGCCCACAACTAACTTAGTGATTTTCATGGATGTCTAACCTCAACGGTTCGGCAATGAGGACAGAACCAGTGAGAACCTCGAAAGATCATGCGACTCCAGATTCCTTGTTCTCGGCATCTTTCGCATATTTTACACATAGGTTATACCCATGTATAATAAGGGGATACACTTATATTTAAGTATATCCTTTGTATATCTGAGGTGATGAGATGTGACAATGCCAATCCCATTTAAAGTAAAAGCCGTGAAAATTGGAAACTCAATCCGTATGACTATCCCAAAACAAATAGTTGACTATTTCAAAATAGAAGCCGGAGATACGTTAGAAGTGATAGTTCAGGACAGTGAGATGATAGTCAGAAAGAAGGAATAAGAGGGAAAAACTTGAGAGAACTTGTCTTCGCGTTCTTTATAGTGTTGCTCTTCGTGAACCTAGCTGTTTTTGTCCTCGTTTCTTTCACGCCAATCGTTGCGCTCTCTATCTTAACAAACTTATGTTTAGTCGCGATCTCCTATTGGGTAATGCGTGACCAAAACAATAATGCTAAGGTTTTCATGGAAATGATGGAATTACGGGCAAAACTTGCTAAACTAAAGAAAGAGGATTAAGTGGAGTAGCTTTTTGCTAGTATGTCTTGTTCCACGTCTATGTCTCCAGCGATAAGTGAAGCTCGGCCTCTATCTTGAAAGCCTGGAGCTAACGCTTCCAACAACTTGTTATATTGATCTCTAAGTTGGCGGGGTCTGCTATTCTTAACATCATCTGTTAAAGTTAAATAACTTAAGGCTGCATCTTCTCCAAAGTGGTGTCTAACTTGAGTGAAACGCATATTTTTATCCACGCGAAACGTGCCATCACTCTTTTTACAACCGTGAATGTGAGCAGGCTGTCCCGCTTTTATTGTAGGCTGCATGGGAATAACGATTTGGCCGACTATGGGCTCCGGGACAGAACGGTAAAGGTCAGCTTTTAAGAATTGAGCTAACTGACCAGTGTCGTCACTAGCTACTAGCGAATCGTCTTTAGGCACGTTGTCACGGTAAAACTTCATTTTGCATTTTTGAGTGGGGTAGAGCCCGGAGTCGTAAGCTGCACGTGTAACTACTCCAACAATGTTTAAACCGTCAACGTAAATAGCGGCGTTGCTTCCAGTGCATTTAAAGAAAAACTCAATATAATCTATATCGGCCCAGCTTGGCGAGTTAGACACTCCCCATTGAAATTCAGCGTCAGTTTGATCTAAATCATAATATTGACCTATTGGCCAGCTTACATGATACCATTTGTCAGCGTCAGCCAACACATCTGTCAAATACTTATGATAGTAATGGTCGTCAGCTACTGCGCCAGTGCCTAACTCTAAGAAAGGCCCCGGACTCATGTGAACTGCACTGTTTCGTCTAATGTAAAAGCGAAGGTGAGGAATCACTCTTTCAGTGCCTAATTTAGTCGTGTCCAAACTCATATTCGCGCTACTTGGATAGTAAATGCCGCCTATGTCCAAATCGCTTGCTATACTGCCTTTTATACTGTAGCTTCCTATCTTGTATAAACCGGCTCCGTTTTCATCTGAAGATACAGCGCTAGTGTCGTCACCCCAACTAGCTGAACTGTTTTCAGTCCAGTTGTCACCACGCACGGGCCTTCTAAAGTCGCCTACAGTTAAAATGTAATTGGCTTCTGAACGCTTCTTAATGAAGTCTTGCACAACCATGTCTTTGGCAACTTCTATTGTGCTACCGGCTTGATCTGTGTTCCACCATGTAGGCCACACATCAGCCGGAGGATTCTCATGGGCTCCTATCGTGGCTAAACATAAATAAGCTGTAGTTCCAGAGGGCACGACTGTCCAGTGAGCTCCAGCATTGGGCACGTTTGCAGCACTCATTAAGTCGAGCATATCAACTAAACATTTGGTTGCGGGTTTACCGACAAAGAAGAGATAACGGAAGTCACTTGTTAAATCCGCTACTTTAGTCGTGTCTATGCTGTAACCGCTATCGGTTGCGGATCCCATGACTTTATTCACATATTTAGGAATAATCCCATAGGTTGCGTCTGTTAGAACCTCGCTTATCGTGTTTAACGAAGAGTTTTCAGATTGGCTTCCATACTGTTCTCTCACTTTCATGTTCACTAACGCGCTGCCATAGCCTAATGCGTTGACTGTTAAAAGTTCGCCTTGTTGAAGGTCTAAGTGTGGTTGCGCGTCTCTTATCCATCCTCCGAACAGTTGAGTGTAACTGTTTGTTTGGTCTTTATAGCGGAACTCCACTTTCACGTTGTCGCCTACATCACATTTACCTAAGAAACTTTTACTCTTATAATCATTGACAACCATCACTAAGTTAGAAGCTGCATTTTCTCTTAACACAACATCAAAAGATTTATTTTCAGTTTCTAAACTGTAGTCTGCACCACTATGTGTAACCGTTATTTTATGTTGAGGAAGGCTACCATGTCTCAAAACACATCACTTCCAATATCTAACGCTAACGCGCCTACAGCAAGCCCAGCCGTAGCCCAAGCCAGCGGATCTCCCGCTGCCATACGTGCAGCTTGCAACGCAAGATAAGCAGCTCTTAAACTGAGAACAGCGCGTTCTATCCGTTGAATCTGAGCTATCATTTCACTAGCACGGTCAGGTAAACCCATTCTTTGACTTAACGCGAGAGATCTGGATAGAACTGTTTGCAGTCTAGCTACTTCACGTCGGGCTTCCTCTACGTTAACGGTTAAATCAAAACTAATCGTATGCTGCTCAGCACTCATGTTGTTCCCTCAGTAACCGTTTCAACCTCTTCCGTTTGAGTTGCAGTCCTTGAAAGATTCGCGAATAATTGGGCTTGTTCCATGTCTTTCCGTTCATTCGCCGTCATGCGACTTTCAAGATTCTTGATACCTTTCAGTAAGACTCGGTTATCAGCTTCTAACTTGATGATTTTAGCCTTGAAGTATTTGTCCCACTCAACAAAATTAGTTCTCCATTTCTCAAAGTTTACATCTGAAGCCTTGAGTTTCCTGTCAAAATATTGAGTCCATTTAACTAGGGCTTGTAATTGCCTGTCTTGATTCTTGTCGAAAATCGACGGCTTCTTTTTTCAAACATGATTTACGGTTTACCCCCTACCCCCAAAACTTGAAAGTTTGTATCACTTTTGAGTAAACCCTGTAGCTTAGCGATTTCCTCGTCGCAATATTTCCCAACGTCTTTTCGGTCTATCAAATACTTCATTGCAGGCTCTTCGTTGAATCGTTGAATTAAGAACTGTTTACGCTGTTTCAACCGTTCAATGCGGCTTAACATTCTTTTGCGTTTCATGTAGCCACGCATGTAGGCTAATTGTTGTTGACGGTTTGTATAGGGCATGGTTTACTCTACTCTCCTAAGTGTCTCAAATGGGGACATTTTAACGTTAAAAGTGACATTTTAGAATCTCCATTGTTTCTTTCTTATGCATCTTTTAGTGCGTTCCGACCGTTTACGATTGCTCTCTATTTCACGATCTATCTCGCTAATCATAACTTCAGTAAGCCCTATTTCACTCTCTCTTTGCCATTCGTTTGCGTCTGGAACAGATGCTTTTTCAACTAGCTTCTTGTAAGTAGTCATTCTTTGTTTAAGCCACTGTAACGAAGATGTGTTCATGGGTTTCCCCTTTTTCTGACAATTCTGTCAATTTTTTTGGTTAAATTTGATCATTTTTACTCATGTTAACGTTATTTTAGTCATTTCGGACAGTTTGGAATTTTTCGGGACATTTCACCTACCCCTCCCTGTTCTCTTCCGCTTATCAGCGTGAACCTTTTTCCTTCGGTGACTCATTTACTTCACAAACTTTTTAGCCTATTTTCCGTAGGCGACGTAGTGGCTTGCTCAAAAATTCCAACCCTTCTTCTTCATCAAGTCCGCGTGTATCTTCGCAGCCTTCACCAGTTTAGCGTGAGTGTCTTTCCAGAGTTTTTTTATCTCGCCTTCACTAACCTCTTCCTTAGATTTGATTTGCTCCCATAATTCCTTGTCGAACCCTCGGGCCATAGCTAACACGTCGTCAAAAGAATAGCCCTGATTAATCGCTTGAATCATGCCTTTTGTTCTCAACTTCATAACACTTTGATAATCTTCATGTGACATTTCCACCATGCTTTTTCACCTCACATATGTTTTTTGCAACTCACGGAAAATCTCTTCTGCACTCTTCACCGATCCTTTCTCAGATTCAGCATGGTTTTTCCGGCAATGCTTCTCAGCTTCTTCACGCGTCATTTCAGGATTAGCGGCTAACGCGCTTTCAATACACTGCTTCAGTTCAGAAGATGCTGCGTTTTCATCTAACGCTTCAGCACGATCCTCAGTTGCACTCGGCTGTTCTTTGCGAATCTGCCTAAGCCTGGCTAGATACGTTTTCTGTTCATCTTCAGAAGCATGAATAAGCCGTAAAATATCGCTGTTTTCTTCCGCGTCAACTATCGCTTTCTTCAATGTTGCATCCATCATTTCCACGTATTCTTTAATCATCTTATCAATCGTGTCGTCTACGTTTTTCTTAAGTTTCTTGAACAACGTGTTTATGTGAGCTTGATATTTTCGGGTTTGAATAATAACAGTAGCTATCGTGTGAGCATCCATAAACAACCATTTCGGGTTAGACTTGCCCTTTGATATTGGCGCGTCGGCTCCAGCTAACACTTTAGTTAACAACGGCTCTAGTTCACTTTCACGCACTGCAGGGCCCTCCCGCTTATGAAATAGAGCCCGCATTTTCTCAGCGAAACGGTTTAAAGCCTCTTCTTTCTGACGATCTAACTTTTCAAACTCTCGCTTGCGAGTTTCAACTCTTCTACGCTTAAGCTCTTCGTCACGCCTCCAAACCGCCCTAAACTCTTTCATGAAAGGAGACTCAAACAGTTTCACTCTCTCATCAAATTGAGCCTTCGCCTTCGCTGCCCTCTCAGCTTCTACACGTTGCTCCTGTAAGTCCTTAATTTTCCTATCAAGATGTTCTATTTCTGCTTCTGGATCAGGTTGTTCTTTAGCTACTTGACTCGCTTCTCTACGATTCTTAGTGTCAGCCTTACGCCGTTCTCGCATAATCTTTCGCATAGCAGCACGTTGTTTCTCAGGGTCTTTGTAAGGCATTGTTAAATCCCTTGTTTCTTTTTCTGAAGCTCCTCAAAGATTTTCTGAGCCGGCTTAAGACTTCGTGACTTCTCTAGTCCCTCAGTAGGCTTCTCGCTAGTCTCGGTTAAACTGCGTTTACCATGAGGAGTCCCTTCCAACGCCATCTTACGAAGAATCCCTTCAATTTCACTTAAGTAAATGATTTTGTCGTCGTTTAACCCAGCGTTTTTAGCAATAACCGATAAACGCGGCTGCATCACCAAATCTATCAACTGTTCAATAGGGTCTTCTTTATCATTCATTTAACGTCACTAAAATAAAGTATACCCATAAACCTTATAAGGTTTTGCTTCTTATAGTAAACTAATAAACCCATTAAGTGAATGAACATGAAGAAACGTAAAAGACCTTACAAAAAAGGCGAGCCCATATACTGCCACCCAATGCCCTACGACGGAAGACACTTTTTCTTGGGGTATCAACCATGAACGAGCCTAAATGTTATGATTGCGCCGAATGGTGTGGAAGATGTTTGAAAGATCGCATAAACAAGATAGCGTGGTCTGAAGCTTGCTCCGATTTTAAGCCTAAGTACAGCGTGCAATACGTCATACCTGAATTTGTGGAAGTGAAAGCATGAATAACACAGAAAAATTCTTGGATTATTATGAAAACCGGATTAAAGAAGACCGTGAAGCCAGCTTCTTCGTATTCCTTACAGCGTTGTCGAAGGATAGTGACGACCCGCAAAACATGTTTATGAAAGGCGATAGTTCTATCGGAAAGACTTGGGTAACGACTAATGTTTTGTCGTTGTTTGAGGGTCAAGACGTGTGGATGCTCGGCGGGTTAAGCCCAACGGCGCTGGTTCACAGCTACGGTGAATTAGTGGATGCTGACGGAGACCCGATTAACTGGGAGGAAAAGCCAACTAGAGACGATATAGAAACAACCATGACTTTAGAAGATCCTGGAGTTTCAAAAGCGAAAGTTCGTAAAGAATATTTTGAGCGGTTGAAAAAATGGAATGAAAAACTACACGATAGCAAATATGTTGTTGACATGAACGGTAAATTGCTTGTGTTCTTAGATGCGCCTAACGTGAAGACGTTTAGTGCTTTAAGACCGATATTAAGCCATGATGAACCAGAAATTAGTTATCGTTTCGCTGATAAAGATAAGTCAGGCAGCCATCGAACCACTCATGTTGTTATTAGAGGATGGCCCGCCACTATTTTCTGTACTACGAGTAAAAGTTGGATGGAAGACTTAGCCACACGATCTGTAACGGTTACGCCTAAAACTTCTAAAACAAAATTACGAGCTGCATTAATGTTAATCGGTGAAGATGCTGCATTTCCGGTGAATGATTATAGAGAGCAACAAGACGCTAAAACTAGGTTAGAACTTCAATGTTTACAGGGTGAAATGCAAGATAATAAAATGTTGGTTGCTATACCGTTCTGGCCGCAAATAGGCGAAATTATACCGATACATCAACCGCGAATTATGAGAGATTTCCGTCACATCGCTGCATACATCAAACTTAACGCGCTTGTCAACCATAAATATCGAGCGACATTAACTTTCGGAGAAAAAACTGTTATCCTAGCAAACTATGAAGACTTCTTAACTGTTATGACGAAGTTTGAGTATGTAGAGGAAACCACGATTACAGGGTTAAGAAAGAGCATTATTAACGTGTTTCGCAAAGCTATGGTTCCATTAAAAACTTTCACATATTCACAGCTAGTGGATAAATGCGCTGAAGTGTTAGATCATCCTTTAAGTGAAAGCACACTACGCGATTATGTGGCAGCACTTGGAAGAGTGAGTTATGTCAGTGAAGAGAAACATCCGACGGATAAACGTATGAAGCTTATTCGTGTGATAAAGAAGCAAGAAGAAAATCTGTCAGAATATGTCAGAAAACATTTTAGCGAGTGTTTTAAGCTTGATTCGTTTAAAGGATGGTTAAAGCTTCAAGAAAAATATTCTGTCGTAAAACCTGAAATTTACAACAACAATCCTAACAACCAATATGGTGACGATGTAGAATCAATATTCAACCAACATTATGTAGAGCATAAAATGCCTACTGTAAATTCTGAGAAAAAAGACAGAATATTTTTTTCGTCGGAACAAGCCTCTTCTAACGAAATAAGCGTCAAAGTCACACAGAATTATGAAGTGACGGATAATGACAGAGTTTCTTTAACTCCAGTGGTCAACGCTGAAAAATGCGAGTTATGCGGAAAATTCCCGGTGAAATGGCAATTCATCCAGGACGGACAGAAAATAAGGCGATGTCAAAACTGCATAGACAAACTGAAGAGTGGAGGCATGAAATTTACAACTTTAACGGAAGTGAATCAGCATGAATGATGTAATAGTAGAGTCTAAGAAAGGAGTCAAACCCCATCTTTTGATAGTGCAACAACAAATAGAAAAGAACAAGAAGAGAGGTGAAAAACAAAAATGAGTTATAGAGTAATGAAGCTTATTGTTGGAAAAGGCAAAACAGTTGGGGATGAAAAAGCTGGACAGTGGATTCGACAGTACTATCAGCTAGAAGTTGAAATTCCAGATGAACATGAACTCAGCATAGCGAAAGAAAACGTGGAAGGTTTACTTAATGAATGGTTAGACACGCAACCAAGCCCAATATCACAAAAGAAAGCTAAAGGAATATCGGGTACGTGGCATCCTAACGCTGTAGAATGGCAAAACGCTAACGGCGTTAAAGGACCGTACCAAAAATCAGTTGATTATGAGAATCCTCAACACCGGACGATGCTGCAAGACTTGTTAGATCACGACGGAAAACTTAGACGCGAAGGATATTTCTATTGGGTTTTCAGTGACAACAAAACTGTAGGACGTAAACGAAAGTGACAGACGACAAGCGCGTATACTTCGTGGTTTCTTAGACATGACCTCTAACACAAATTTTATAATAGCGTAAGCATATAAATATGCTTAGGTTATGTTTTATGCCGTGGACTAAAGTTGTTCTAACACCTCAGTTAATGACACGGTACAAAAAGAAAAACGGAGGAACCGTCCACTGTGACAAATGCCCTTCAGTTCTGGAGGAAAATCAAGAGTGTTGGTCGCACACAAGCCAATCTGGAACTCTACGGCTTTATTGCTTGTCATGTTTTTCTAAGCTTTGGCGTTGATCCTTCAGCAACTTCCGAATCAGCTCAGGCATCATCTTTTTAATCTCTTCCATACCCTTGTCAATTTCACGTTGAACCTCTGGAACACTGCTTAACTGACTTTGAAGGCTCTGAATCTCCTGGTCTTTTCGTTTACCATTCAACACTAAAGCTTCCATCTGTGATTCTAACGCTTGCACTCTGCTTTTCTGCTCCACAACTTCACTTACAGCCAAATACGCATAGCTTTTCTGGTAGGCTTGTCTTAACATTTCAATTTCAGGTTGACTATAAGGCGCTTCACTTCCACCTAACGCGTGGCCCATCATCTTTTTAATCCAGTTCGGATTCATACCACTTGTCTCTAGGCTTGTCTGGAAAAACCGTCTTAACGCATGCGCACTAAACCCAGGCTTCCACACTTCAGCAAGTATCGCAGCTTTCCGGATTATAACGGATATGGCGGAAGGGCTTAAATGAGCAACTAAGCTTTTAGTTTTTAACGTGCGAAGAAATTTACCGTAGCTTCGGAACAATGGAGACTCTATTGTCAACTGTTCCGGAGGGAGTCCTCCCTTAACTTCATATCTTCCATAACGGCGAATTTTAATTTCAGGGCTGCCTCTTTCTCGGATCCGCCAAATATTCTTAAGTGCGTTAAGGCTTTCCTGCCCGATGAAAGTTATTGTTCTACGACCGGTTTTCTTTCGGTTCAACACGAGAGGGACAGGCGCTTCTAACATGAAAATTTCTGAGACTTCCTTAACCGGTAAATGTTTCAGTTTCAATTTGACAACATCTGATTCCGCTAAACCCGTGTCCTTAATGAACAATATTAAACCGCGAACTCTAGGATTAGACACTTCCAACATTTTAGCAATATCATCTTTGCTTGCAGCCCTACGACCAGCCATAACAGTTTGATTGCCCGGCCCATCTCCCCGGAAGAAATGCAACTCAAGATAATTTCGCTTATAAAAATTTCTTATAGCCATGAAATAACAGCGTCGCGTGTTAGCGCTTAAGCTCTTCTCCTTAAGATGTTTAATGAATTTTTTAACTTGCATTTCCGCTTGATGCTTAAGCCTTTCATCATCACTTTTCAAATCATGTTTTCGTTCCTTAATCAACATATCCGGCGTTTTACCGCTCCAATCACAAAAACGTTTTAAATGGTGCTTCCAAACATATTGGGTGCTGTGAGGTCCAGTCTTGCTGTTTAAACTATCCATCCAATACCGCACACTTAAACTATTCTCAAACTCTGTTTTATCCATCCTTAACCATCTACACCATATAATAGTGAAACCTAAGTATTTATATTTTATGCTTTTTCACACAAAAAGCTACAAGTTCCACGCGATAATTTTTGAGGAAGAAAAACCCAGAGGCGAAGTGAAGCGTAAAGCCCTCGGCGGGAAATAGTTCATGCGAGTTTATTTTTCTCCATGCGGTATAGGCCTCGGACATGTTGGAAGATGCATTCCAATCGCCAGAAGACTTGGAGAGAAAAACATTGAAGTGATGTTCTCCACCTATAAGGAAGGAATACGTTATGTGGAACGGGAGAAGCTTACGCTGGTTAAAGCTCCGCCAATTGGTTTTCAAGTCAAGCCAGACGGAACAATAGATTTTAGACAAACAGCAGTCAATCCAGGCCCCTTTTTCGCATCCTTCACCTTTATGAAGCAAGTTAACGCTGAAATAGAAGCCATTGAAAGCTTCAAACCAGACGTAGTTGTTTCAGACTCCCGCGCCTCA
>Ga0209121_10005196_pt1 | contig 11882 bp, 7 predicted proteins | sample Cruoilmetagenom3_FD_187292 | JGI IMG/M metagenome (GOLD analysis project Ga0209121, IMG submission 187292) | Oil polluted marine microbial communities from Coal Oil Point, Santa Barbara, California, USA - Sample 3 (SPAdes) (version 2) | ecosystem: Environmental > Aquatic > Marine > Oil seeps ...
CTCTACAACCATCCTTCGGAGGCTGGTTGCAAGCGGGGTCGTGGAAGCAGGAATTACATGCGATCCTCCTCAATTTCGAGGAGTCGCTGGAAGCCCACGACTAAAGTTGTGGGAGGAAGTCACATTGCCTTAAGAGCTTTTTCTAAGATTTCTATTCCTTCATCAATTGACTCTTTGTCGATGCTTAGAGGAGGTCTAAACCTAATAGAGCGAGCACCGCACCCCAAGGTGAGCATGCCCATCCCGTATAACTTGTTTTTTAGTTTGTCTCTGAGCTCTGAAGTAGGCAGATCAAACGCGATCATGAGTCCTTTCCCCCTTATGTTGCTGAACAGATTAGAATGTGCTTCTCCAAGTCTCAAAAGCTCTTTCAACAGATAGTTGCCCATCCGATCCGCGTTTTCGATGAGTCTTTCCTCGTGAATTATCTCTAGATATTTTCTGGACCTCACCATGTCAACTAAGTTTCCGCCCCAGGTGGAATTTATTCTTGAGCTCTTGTGGAAGACGTTTTCTTTGACCTCGTCCGCTCTTTTCCCAGCCATTATTCCACACACCTGCGTCTTCTTTCCAAAACATATTATGTCTGGCTCGAAATCGAAATGCTGGTAGCACCACATTTTGCCTGTCAATCCCATGCCAGTCTGAACCTCATCAAGCATGAACATCAACTCCTTCTCGTCACATACCTTTCTTAGAGCCCTGAAAAATTCCTTTCTGAAGTGATTGTCTCCTCCTTCCCCCTGGATGGGTTCTATAATGAGTGCGGCACAATCATCTTTGTTTGCTTCAATGGCGCTGTTTATCTCCTCAATCGCTTTTCCCTCCAAATCCTTCACTTTCTTGAAATTTTCATCATTTAGCGGGAATGTTATCTTGGGGTTTGTTATTCTGGGCCATTCAAATTTGGGAAAGTACTCGATCTTTGCTGGATCATAGGTGTTGGTTAAGGATAGGGTGTAACCCGTTCGCCCGTGAAATGCTTCTTTGAAATGAATGACTTTGTACCCTTTCTCATCCTTGTGTCCCTTCTCAAAGTTCTTCTTGACCTTCCAATCGAAGGCAGTCTTCAAACCGTTTTCAACCGCCAATGCTCCACCGGAAATAAAGAAAAGATGGTTCATTGATTCTGGCTTTGCCAATCTGGCAAAGGTGTCCACAAACTCCGCCATCTCCGTGGTGTACACATCTGAATTGGATGGTTTGTTCACTGCGATGGCCCCCAGCTCTCTCACAAAATCAGGCTCGAGCATCTTAGGATGATTGCATCCGAGGGGCGCCGTGGCAAAGAACGTAAAGAAGTCCAAAAATTTTCGATTCCTCCTGGCGTCCCATAGATGGCTGCCTGTACTCTTCTGCAGGTCAAGAACGATATCCAGACCATCCACCAGCATGTATTTTTTGAGCGTATCGTGCACATTAAAGGACGTAACTTTCATAGAGTTCCTCCGACTTGACACACAGTATTGATTACCCCCGATATATAGCTTTTGGATTAAGAGGGAAAATCAAAAAATTTGAGAAGGGGGAAAGGCTTGGGGACTAATTTTCGACAAAGCAATTGATGCTGAAAACCGGTGCATGCCCAACGGACGGAAGGTCGTAGACATCGTAGGGCGTGACAGACACCTCGTTTGTTTGACTAACAGAAAAGACTAGATAGTGATTGTGGCTTGACTTGCCGAGAGAGGCGCAGTTTACCAGCATCTTTCCCTCGTAGTAGCTGATGCCGAAATCGTGCGTGTGGCCGTAGCAGTAGACCGAAGGATATCGTCTGAGTATTGACTGAAATTCGCTTCTTCCGTATTCCAGGTCACCGAGGGGATGATGGCCAAAGAAGAATATCTTATCTGCCGCAGGATTTATGTGTGCATTTATCCAGCCCAATTCTCCAGCATCCAAACCTGCATTGTCTATTGGCCAGGACTTGCCATCATTGCCGGCGGTACATATGTTCAAAAACTGATAGGTTTTGGACCCGAATCTGAGTGACCATACCTGCTGGGTTGAGCCTGTCGCTCCGCCCTGAACTGAATTTTTGACGTAGTAACTAAGATCCGCGTCATTGTAGTGATCGTGATTTCCTGGGCAATCGTAATAGATCCGGGAATTCATGCCCCCCTGAGAAAGAATGCTTTTGTATTGATCCCACTCCGATTGATACGGACCCCCAAAGGGTATCAATCCGCCGTTTGTTGAATCGGTCAGATCCCCACTATCAACAATGAAAGAAGGCCTGATTATGGGATACGCAGTCCTCACCGTCCAACTGAGGTAGTCGCTGTCTTGCGTTCCACCGTCAAAATCCTCACCCATGTGAGGGTCTGATATCTGAATAAAATGAAACAATTCTTCGGAAGCATCAAATGCGGGCGTCCCCGAACTTGGAGGAGGGTATCCAGTGCGCCCACGGCTTGGGGGCATTCCCCTCAACTGGTTTATGACCTCTCTGACTGCGCTTTCTTCCTTGTATTCTCTTCCCCACACTGGAAGACGCAGGTAGGTTTCCAATTCTTTGGCAGCGTCTGGATATCTGTTGCACCTCTCATAAGCAGCAGCAAGGCCCACGTGATACTGAGGGAAATCCGGCTGAAGAGAAACTGCGGTCTCGAGCTCTGCAAGAGCCTCGGGATATCTTTCTAGGTGGTAGTAGGTCATGCCAAGATTGGAGTGTGCTTCCGCGTATTTCGGATCGCTTCCAATAGCTTTTTTGAAGGCTTCAATCGCTTCCCTGTATCTCCCCACCTCATAAAGCTCTAAACCTTTAGAATTGTAGGCTTCCGCCTTGGGTTCTACGGAAAAACCAGCAAGGAAGATTATCAGGGTAAAGGTAAGACAAAGTGTGACCCTCTTCATTTTTTCATCCTCGCATTGACGGTGTTATTTGGTTGTAACAAAAGAAATAATGCGACGTTCATATATAACATCTGCGTTCTTATTGTCAGATATGTATTAATATTGTCTGAAAATATTGTCTGAATATGGGACTAATTGAGAATTTGTGGAAACAGCAGGAGTAGGGAGGGATTTGATGAAAAAAGTCAGATCGATGATTGTTATTGTTTGCGTGTGCCTACTCCTTTTTTCCCAGCTGGTGCTATCAGAAGAAGGACTGAAAAAAAAGGCTGAAACTTTCTTAATGCATCTTAAAAACGAAGAGTTTGAAAGGGCCTTCGACCAGTTTAACGACGAGATGAAAAAAGCGATGCCCCCAAAAAAACTTGAAAAAACATGGAATGAGGTGGTGTTCAAGTTGGGAGAACTGCACTCTCTGGGAGAGAGCGGGCTTTTGGAAGAGGGGGGATACCAGATAGTTTTGCAAACCTGTGACTTTGAAAAGGGAAGGATTGATGTCAAGATAGTTTTTGATGAAGAGGGGGAGATTGCGGGGTTGTGGTTTCTTCCCCACCTCGAATCGCACCCATATGAATGCCCGGAATACGCAAATAAGGATTTGTTCAGGGAGAGAGAACTGATTTTTGGAGTCGAGGGTTGGGAACTGCCAGGCAATCTGACCGTGCCCAAAAAAGGGAAGAATTTGCCAGTTGTCGTGCTGGTTCATGGTTCGGGACCAAATGACAGAGATGAGACCCTTGGCCCTAACAAGCCATTCAAAGATTTGGCCTACGGCCTTTCGAGCAGAGGAATTGCGGTTTTCAGGTATGACAAAAGAACCAAAGTGTATCCCAACAAAATAGATGTGTTCAATCTTACAGTAGAGCAGGAGACTATCGAGGATGCTCTAGCTGCAATAGATTTTGTAAGGGCGACGGACGGAATTGATGAGAACAGAGTTTTTCTTCTAGGACATAGCCTCGGCGGACAGTTGGTGCCTGAAATAGGTGGAAGAGACGGAAAACTGTCTGGGGTTGTTGTCATGGCAGGTTCTGCAAGGCCTCTTGAAGAGGCTATCCTTGAGCAAATAGAATACATTGCAAAACTTGACGGAAAGATTACCAAAGATGAGGAGCGGGAAATCGAAAGAATTAGAAAACAAGTCAGATTGATAAAAGAGCACAAGGTAGGTGAGGAGGAACTAGTTCTTGGTGTACCTGGGAGATATTGGTATGACCTGCAAAAGAGAGACCCCATCAAAAGCGCCTTAGCACTCAACTGCCCGATGCTCGTGCTGCAAGGCAAGAGGGACTACCAGGTAACCTGGGAGGATTATAACCTATGGAAGGAAGGGCTTTATGCTAAAAAAGGGGTCGCGTTTAGGTTGTATTCTGACCTGAACCATCTCTTTATGGGAGGAGAAGGCAGACCCACGCCAGAAGAATATAGCATCCCCAACCATGTGGATGAAAGGGTAATTAATGACCTGGCGGGATGGATTCTGTCTAATTGAGTGAATTGATCACGAAATCGCCTATTTGAACATTGATGCGACTGACCTAAAGGCATAACTTAAATATCCCTTGACATTTCTGATAAAACAACATGGATAAAAAGGAAAAGACTATCTTCGAAAAAGGGGAAAATCACGAGGAAAAAATCTCAAGAGTCATAGCAGGGAGTGGAATCTCTTTGGCTCTGGGAGCAACCGGAGGTGTCTTTTATTTTATACTTTTCATTTTGTTACCTAGATTGCTCAGGCCCGAAAAAATGGGAGTGTATGGAGCTTTTTCTGCTATTTTTTGGATAGGATGGGCCTTGCTTTCAATGGGAATACCCCAGGCTATGGCAAAGTACATCCCGGAGCATCTTGTGGCTGCTCCAAAAAAATCCAAACTCGTTGCAGCTCAGGGGGTTAGACTTCTTCACCTGTTGGGCATAGTTGCCCTAGTGGGTGGGACTGGGATCGTTTGTTATCTTTCATCACAAGGAAAAATAATTTATGCTCATGGGGAAATTGTTCTCTCCCTGCTGTTGCCTTCGATAGCTGCAATAGTTGCAATTTGTGGAATTCAACTGTTCTGGAGTATAAATTCTGTTCTGCAGGGATATCAAAGGTTAGATCTGGTGGCAAAAACCAATCTGGCGTTCATGTCTATCGGCTCCCTTTCTGCGATCGCCCTGGTGGTTGTTTCCCAACTCGGATATGGCATTTTTTCCTTGGGGAAGAACGCCCCCCTGGGATTCTATAATTACTCCATAGATATTGCATCCGCTGTTTTTGGTTTTGCTGTTGGATCCTTTGTCGCCTATCTACTTGCCTTGTTCTATCTTAAACGGTTGGAGATAATGAATTTGAAGGAGTTTTTCACATTAAAATCGCACGGGTTGAGCACGAAAATAGTAATGTTTGGCGGGCTGGCCACGTTAGGGAATTTGGGATACATGATAGGATTAAACTTGGATCTGGTGGTAGTTGGATTCCTGCCACACTTGGGAATAATAGGCTCTTCCGAGGCGGGACTCTATTCAACAGCCCATTTTTATGCCTTGGCCCCCATGATCATTATTCCACTTGCCTTTACTTTCCTGCCTGCAGTGTCGGAAGCCCACGCAAACAGCGACCATGGATTGCTAAACAAATACTTCGGCTATGCCTTTAGGTATGCCTTATCAGTTATTATTCCCATACTGTTTGCATACGCAGCAATGGGAAAAGAGTTGGTTGTGGGCCTTGCTGGAGCAAACTATGCTGAAATTGGTTGGATGCCTTGCGCGATGGCAATTGGCACGTCACTGTTCTTTATGTTTTATTTGTTGATGTACATGCTCTTTGGTCTTGGTAAGCCGTCAGTTGCAGCGTTGGCCATACTGGTGGGCATCTCGCTAGAATTAATAGGGATAGTGATTGGAAGCTTGTATGTCGGTTATAAGGGCGCAGTTTTTGGCTTTCTGCTGCTTGGACTGTCGACCTTTGCAATAACCTTTGGGTACTTGCATAGAAAATACGAACTAAAGCTCCATTACTCAACATTTTTGCCACCATTGGGCGCTTCCGTTCCTCCAGCGTTAATTGTATACTTTTTGATACCTAAGACTCCTCCCTGGCTTCTCGTTGACATCCTGCTTTTCGCGCTGATCTATTACATCTTTTTGATACTGCTTGGAGGCATAGAGGGAAGGGATCTGACGGTGTTCAGGCGATGGCTGGCCTTGATCACCGGCAAAAAGATAGCGGATAAGGTTTCTAACTTTGGAGAGAAGCTGGCTAAACTTTTGCCTTCCATCAAATGGCAAAAAAACTAGCTTTGTCCAAAACTCAGGTGCTTTTAGTTGTTTTTGGGAAAAGTTGACACGGAGTTGAGGAGCGTCAACCTTGCTGAAAATTAAACTTTTTAGTGAGAGCGGCCGTGATTTCTTTCAAACTATTGTATTTCTTTTTAACCCCAAATCTTTCCCCGATTTGCTGGATAACCCTCCAATCCTCAATAATGCCTGATTTAACCGCCCCTTGTAGTCTTCCGACCCTACCAAAGGAGCTGACCAAGGTTCCATCTTTTTCTACCCAAGAATTCATTGGGAGAACGACGTCCGCTCTCTTGGCACAACCCCGGGAACTGACAGATTGAGCTATCAAGAATTTATTCGCTGTTGGCACCCCCTCTTTCAGTGGATCTATTCCATAAGCAAACAGAATCGGGGAGAGCATCTTCTCCTGTTTGATACCGATCTTTGAGAGGCCGAGGGAATTGGCTCCCCAGCCTAGGACTACTCTGGAAGTGCTCCCTAGCAATTCTTCAGAGGAAGTCACCAGTGCTATTCCATCCTTGCCTAATTCCTCAAGCTTCTTCACTAGCCTCCCACCTTTTTTCAGCCAGCTCTTGGACAGGACCTTTATTAACGGAAACTCTTCAAATGCTTCTTTGGATATGTAAATTTCTTTTGCATCTTCAACATCTTTGAGAGTTGCGTTGGAGTTTCTGGCAGCGGGAAGGAAAGATATCTTGCCTCCTCTCTTTTCAGCTAGTTCTTTTAACAGGTATGCTTCTTCTAGAGTCGTGTCTGGCGAGATTAGCACATCCACGGGGCCTTTCTTCTTTCCTATGAGATCCAACGCCTCCGCCAGAGAAACTTTCTTCAGCTTTCCATTTACCCTAACCATTGGAGTGCTTGCTCTCCCTTCAAGCGTGGGCAGAATCTCAAACTTTCCTATGTCACAGAGATGTCCCTTATTCCAGGACTCTTCCAGCTTCGACGTTTTAATGGGCAGATTTCCCAGCTTATCGACATTGAGTTCACACCCCATCCCGCATCCAACACACTGGGTCTTGACTTTTTCGCAATCCCAGGGTCCTGACTTCGGAAGTTCGAGCTTCTCTACCAGTGCTCCGGTTGGACAAAATTCGATCAGGTCCCCAAGCAACTTGCTCTTGGAGTGCGCGAGCGACTCGCCAAGAGGAGGAGTCACCACCGCATCCAACCCTCTGAAAGCGAAATCCATCACGCCCTCCTCATGGAGCTCATTGGTTAGTCGAGCGCAGGCACCGCAAAGAATGCACTTGTTGGGATCGCTAGTTATCCGGGGATGCCTGTCATCAATCTCGAAATCTCTTGAGGCTCCTTTGAATCTGTCCTGGATGGCTCCGTAGGCTTGTGCATACTTTTTCAGTTTGCAATCGAACACATCGAGGCAGCCGCATTCTATGCACCTCTTTGCTTCTGCCTTTGCCTGCTCCTCAGTGAAGCCAAGTTCCACTGGCTCGAAGCTTTTTATTCGCTCAGCTGGAGGAAGCATGGGCATCTGCTCTCTAGGCAGTCTTTCCCGATCTTTGTAGTCTGCCTCAGAAACCTCTTTCTTGTGGGTGTAGATTTTTTCGGGTTTGTATTCCTCGTTTCTCAAGAAGGCATCGACCGCAAAGGCTGCCTTTCTTCCCGTCGCTATGGACTCAACCACCGTAGAGGGACCCAGGACCAGATCGCCTCCCGCGAAAACCCCTCTCAGATTGGTTTCGAACCCTTCATTTACCTCAGTGACTCTTCTGCCGACCTTGATACCTCCTCTGGATATCAGTTCAAGGTCGGGGTACTGGCCGCACGCCATTATCACGCTATCGACAAGCAAATCAAATTCTGAGCCCTGGATCGGCACCGGCCTTCTTCTTCCTGACACATCAGGCTCTCCCAACTCCATCTCTATGCATCTTGCCTTCTCGACTCTATCCTTCCCGATTATTTCCACCGGAGCAGCCAGAAAATGAAAGTCAACCCCCTCCTCTTTTGCTTCTTCAACCTCGCTCTCATGGGCTGGCATTTCGTGGCTGGTCCTTCGGTAGAGCACGGTCACTTCCGCTCCCAACCTCACGGCTGTTCTAGCGGAATCTATGGCAGTGTTCCCCCCGCCAACGACTATGACCTTCTTCCCCAGCTCAACTCTAGCTCCAGAAGCAGTTTCCTTCAAGAAATCTATTCCCAAATAGACCCGGGGTAGCCCTTCTCCTGGTATTTCCATGCTGATAGACTTCCAAGCCCCGGTTCCAAGAAAAACAGCGTCATACTCCTGCCTGAGTCGGGCCAAAGTGAGATCTTTTCCTAGAGTTTTGTTGGAATGGAATCTGATGCCCATCTTAAGTATTGATCCAATTTCTTCCCCCAAAAGATCTCTTGGAAGCCTGTAGGCGGGGATGCCATACCTAAGCATGCCGCCAGGCTCAGACAACTGATCGAAGATGTCTACCCTGTGCCCCTTCAACCTGAGATAGTAGGCCGTCGTCAATCCAGCCGGTCCCGCACCGATCACCGCAACCCGCTTTCCGTTTTTCGGAGGGATCGGAGGAGAGGGATCTTTCTTGGTTGCCTTTTCTGCGATAAACTGCTTCAGCTGTCTGATCGCTATTGGTTTGTCGACGAGCCTTCGCCTGCACACGTCCTCGCAGGGGGCCGGGCACACCCTGCCGAGGGTTAGGGGCAGGGGAGCTTTCTCTCTCACCAACCTTACCGCTTCTTCAAACTGCCCATTGGCTATCAACCCAACGTAGCCCTGCACATCGATGTCGGCGGGGCATTCCAGCTTGCAGGGTCCCACACAGTCTCCAACATGGGTCGACAGCAGAAGTTCCAACGCAAATCTTCTGGCCTCGATAACTTCCTTGGTTCCCGTGTTGACTTTTAACCCATCTCTGACTAGAGTGGTGCATGCGGTTGCCAATTCCTTTTCTTCACCAGCCTTGATCTCGACCAAGCAGAGCCTGCACGCTCCATAGGGTTCCAGCTCTGACAGATTGCAGAGGGTTGGGATCTCAATTCCATTTGCCTTGCAAACTTCCAGGAGGGTCTTACCAGGCTCGGTCTCCACCTCCCTTCCATCGAGTTCTATTCTTATTGGCATGCTACCTGACCTCTATAGCATTGAATTTGCAAACTTCCTTGCATGCCCCGCATCTTATGCACAGCTCTTGATCAATCTCGTGTATTTGCTTTGGCTCCCCTCTTATCGCTCCTACCGGACATGCCCTTACGCATCTCCTGCAACCAACGCATCTATTGGTTATTGAGTAGGTTATCAGCTCCTTGCAAACTCCGGCAGGACACCTTTCTTCCTTGATGTGGGCGTCGTATTCGTCCTTGAAGTATCTGAGAGTCGTCAAAACCGGGTTTGGAGCGGTCTCTCCGAGCCCGCAGAGGGAACCCGCCTTGACCTGCTTGGCAAGCTCTCTCAGAAGGGGCAGGTCCTCTTCCCTTCCATGCCCTCGAGTGATCCTCTCGAGGGTTTCCAGCATCCTCTTGGTTCCTATCCTGCAGAAGGTGCACTTCCCGCAGGATTCTTTCTGGGTGAAATCCAGGAAGTACCTGGCTATGTCAACCATGCAGGTCGACTCATCCATGACTATCATGCCTCCGGAGCCCATTATTGCCCCAGCACTTTTCAGAGACTCATAGTCCACGGGGGTGTCGAGCAGATCTCCCGGCAGGCAACCACCGGATGGCCCCCCGATCTGAACTGCTTTGAATCTCTTGTCTCCTTCTATTCCTCCCCCTATGTCAAACACAATCTCCCTGAGGGTTGTGCCAATTGGAACCTCGACCAGTCCTCCCCTCTTGATCTTCCCGGCCAGGGCAAACACCTTGGTGCCCCCGCTTAGTTTAGTTCCTTGCTTAGCAAATTCCTCAGCACCGTGCAGCAGTATCCATGGAACGTTTGCCCAAGTTTCCACATTGTTTATGTTTGTCGGCCTTCCCCACAGCCCCTTCTGGGCAGGAAAAGGTGGTCTGGGTCTGGGCATTCCCCTTTTTCCCTCTATTGACTGCATCAGAGCAGTCTCCTCTCCACACACGAAAGCCCCGGCTCCTTCCTTGATTTCAATGTCAAAAGAGAACTTGCTGCCCATCAGTTCTTTTCCCAAAAATCCTTTGTCCCTAGCCTGCCTGATTGCTATTCTTAGCCTCTTGACAGCCAGAGGATACTCTGCTCTAGCGTAGATGAAGCCTCTGTTTGCTCCAATTGCGTAAGCTCCGATTGTCATCCCTTCCAGCACGGAATGGGGATCTCCTTCCAGCACGGCCCGATCCATGAATGCTCCAGGATCTCCCTCATCCGCATTGCAAATCACGTATTTGGTGTCTCCTTTCGCGTAGTGGGTGAAGCTCCACTTTGTCCCAGTCGGAAATCCAGCTCCCCCCCTTCCCCTCAGATTCGACTTCTTGACCTCTTCTATCACTTCTTCGGGTTTCAGCTCGGACAAAACTTTCTGCAGTGCCTTGTAGCCATCGCGTTGGAGATAATCTTCTATCTGCTCTGGATCTATTAATCCAGTGTTTCTCAAAACTATCTTTTTTTGCTTTGAAAAATAATCGTATTCTTTTTTTTCGCTTATCAAAATTTTTTCTTCTATGGGCTTCCCGTTCAGCACGTGTTGATTGATTATTTGCTCAACATCTGCCGTCCCGACGTTGCCATAAGTAAACCGTTTTCCATCGTAGCAAACATCAAGTATCGGCTCATTGTGGCACATTCCGATGCAACCCACCTTCCCTAAGGAGACCTGCAGATTCCTCCGCTTGAACTCCTCCTTTTTTTCGCTTAACAGTTGCTCTGCCCTTTCCCATACCTCCAATGCTCCGCTTGCTATGCTGCATGACGCGAGACCAATCTTCAGTTCTACTTTCATGCTCAACCTCTTTTTCTATATTCCTTGATTATCTTTCTGACCTTGTCCCGGGTAAGTCTGCCGTAAACTCTATCATTTATCATCACGCAAGGAGCGAGACTGCAGCAGCCCAGGCATGCGACCCTTTCAATTGAAAAGAGACCATCTTTCGTGGTCTCGCCCAAATTAATTTTCAGCTCATCAAGCAAAGCCTCGCTTATCTTTTGAGCGCCCCCCACGTGACACGCGGTTCCGTGACATACCTTAATGGCGTACTTGCCCAATTTTGTGAATCTAAACTGGGAGTAAAAGGTTACAACTCCATATACCTTGCTCAGAGGTATTTTCAGGTATTTTGCTATTTCTTTTAAGCTCTCTTTGGGGACGTAACTAAAAATTCCCTGCACTTCTTGCAGAATAGGAATCAGGGAACTCGGTTCCTTTTTGTGTTGACAGAGTGCCTCGGAAAGTTCTTTCATTCTGTTTTCTTTAAACCCCCAAATTTTATCCGTTCTTTCGCAACCGCATCCTCTTGTTTGAAGAGAGCTTCAAAGGAGCTCTTCCTCTGGTTTTCTTACTAAAAAATTGTAACCAATGAGATTTTAAATGCTTTTTCCTCATTGAAAAGGTCCATTTCCATAGGGGTGGCATGAGCTGAAAAATCGTCTAGCCAGCCTACGCAGCTTCTCCCCGCATTTGAAGATGCGGACTTCCTGAGACACCAAAAAATTGTAAATTTTCTAAAACACTCCGAACCAGTGGAGGAACACGATCAAAAGTCCTCCAATGAGAAATGCGATCCAAATGATCTGCCCGATTCGTATGTGCTTTACCAGTTTCGCTATCTTATCTGGCGAGTCAAAGACTCGCTTAAGAAGAGGATCGTCTTGTATTTTCATCTCT
>Ga0209121_10005197_pt1 | contig 11880 bp, 8 predicted proteins | sample Cruoilmetagenom3_FD_187292 | JGI IMG/M metagenome (GOLD analysis project Ga0209121, IMG submission 187292) | Oil polluted marine microbial communities from Coal Oil Point, Santa Barbara, California, USA - Sample 3 (SPAdes) (version 2) | ecosystem: Environmental > Aquatic > Marine > Oil seeps ...
CCCCGCCTGCAATGGCCCCCATAACGAACTGCCCCTCCGCGCCGATGTTCCACACGCCAGCGCGGAAACCGATGCTAAGGCCAGTTGCGATCAGGATCAGCGGGCCAGCTTTAATAAGTAGTTGCGAACGCGAGTACGGCCCGAAGGTTTCATGGAAGAACGGATCAAGGAAGATGATCTTGATCGCTTCGAACGGGTCTTTGCCCATCGCGGCGAACAGGAAACCACCCATTACCATTGTGATTGCCACCGCCAGTATCGGCGTCATCCACCGCATGGTGCTTGATGCTTGTTGTCTTGGTTCTAACCTAAGCATTTGCCTGCTCCTCCAGATTTCCACCCATCATCAGGCCAATTTGTTCCACTGTCATGCCAGCAGCAGGACGCGGTTCAGACATGCGACCCTCGGCCAGAACGGCGAAGGTGTCGGACATTTCCATCAGCTCGTCGAGGTCTTGGCTAATCACCAGAACCGCCGCGCCTTCCGCCGCCAATTCCCGCAGTGCTTCGCGAATATCCGCCGCCGCTGCCGCATCAACGCCCCATGTGGGCTGGTTCACAACCAACACCGTGGGTTTTTGCAACACCTCTCGGCCAATCACGAACTTTTGCAGGTTCCCGCCCGAAAGCGAGCGCGCGGCGTTATCAATACCCGGTGTGCGAACATCGAATTTTTCGACAATATCGCGGGCGAAATCATCGCGTTTACCGAACAGGGTAAAGCCGGATTTGGTCAAACCTTGTCGAACCCGCGCACTCAAGTAAGCGTTTTCCTTAAGGCTCATATCAGGGGCCGCCGCATGACCCAGACGTTCCTCTGGCGCGGCCAATAAGCCGAGCGCACGGCGCGTTGTCGGCCCCATGCCGCCGATTTCCACACCGCTAAGTTTTACCATCGACGGATCCGTCGGACGTTCGCCAGATAGTGCCAACAGCAATTCATCCTGCCCGTTTCCAGCCACGCCAGCCACGCCCATCACTTCGCCAGCGCGAAGTTCAAGCGAAACATCTGTCAGGCTTGTCCCGAACGGATCCAGCGAGTCCAGCGTCAGGTTTTCCAGATGCAACAACGTCTTGCCCGGCGTAAATTCCCGCGCCGCAGGCATCGACAATTCGCCACCAATCATCATCTCTGCCATCGAGCGTGCAGTTTCTTCGGCAGGGATGCAGGTGTCCACCACCTTGCCCATCCGCAGTACCGTTGCATGGTCGCAAAGGGCCTTAATCTCATCCAGCTTGTGGCTGATATAAAGGATAGCAACCCCTTCGGCCGACAGCTTGCGAAGGGTTTTGAACAACGTCTCCACCTCTTGCGGAGTCAGAACCGATGTCGGTTCGTCCATAATCAATAGCTGTGGGTTTTGCAGCAAACAGCGCACGATTTCCACGCGCTGGCGTTCCCCAACCGACAGATCCCCGATCAGACGATTAGGGTCCAGCGGCAGGCCATATTCATTACTGACCTCGATGATCTTCTCGTTCAGCTCCGCGCGGGGTGGCGCATGTTCCATGCCCAGCGTGATGTTCTCGGCCACATTCAACGCTTCGAACAACGAGAAATGCTGGAACACCATGCCAACGCCCAAGTTGCGCGCCTCGCTTGGTTTGTGGGGCATGTAGTGCTGCCCGTGCAGCAGCATGTCGCCCTCGTCGGGATGCACCAGACCATAGATCATTTTCACCAGCGTCGATTTACCAGCGCCATTTTCGCCCAGAAGCGCGTGAATTTCGCCCTCCTGAATGGTGAAGCTGACGTTATCGTTCGCCTTCACACCGGGGTAAGATTTACTTAACCCCTTGATTTCAAGCAGCGTCTTCCTCATGCGCGCACCTCCCCTATTATTTGTTTTTCTACGCCGCGCTGTTCCAGCAACGCCGCGGTAACGCCAACGGCAATCGCCATCGGTTCTTTGCCCAACGCACGGTTTCCAATGGGGCATTCAAGGCGCGAAGCATCAACGCCTGCCTCGCTTAACCGCCGGATGAACCGTGTTCGTTTCGTGTCTGATCCAATCAAGCCAAGCCCGCCAAATGCGCGACTTAATACGCGCAGGCAAATCTCCTGATCGATGGAATGGGAATAGGTTAACACCAAATGCTGTGTTTCGTCAGGCGCATAGGCCACCGCATCAGCAGGGTTGGTCGCCACCAGCATATCGGCATGTGTCGGGATGTTTGTCGGGAAACGGTCGCGTGCGGAATCGATCCATGTGACAGCGAACGGCAAACCTTCGAGCGTGGCAACCAAAGCGCGGCCAACATGGCCTGCGCCGTAAATCCACAGCGGCTGCTTCGGGGTTTCCAGCGGTTCGATTAACCAGCCGTTAAGAAGGGTTAACGCGTTGTTACTTATGCCCGAGCGCGCATCCCGAAGGTGTTTTTGCACAGGCAACGGTAATCCAGCAGGTTCACCGGATGCTATTGGCCGCACAAACGGGCCTTGCAGGGTTTCCAGATGTGCCAGTTCGATTTCGCCGTAACATTCCGCCAACAAACTAACCGAGCCGCCACAGCATTGCCCCAGATTCGGACCCAGCGGAATTGTACTGAATGCCCGCAACCAGTCACCACGCTGCGCCAACATCTTACGCGCATCGGCAACCGCCTGATATTCCAGCGCACCGCCGCCGATCGTGCCAAACTGCGCAACTTCACTCACAAGCATCGACGTTCCGGTTTCACGCGGGGCCGAGCCCTTATGGCCCGCAATCACCACGCGCACCACCTTGCCGTTCTCACGGAGAAGCGCACGCAATTCTGGAATGTCTAGGCCCGTTACCATGCGTTACCTTTTTCCATATCGACCGTTTTCAACACACGTTCAGACGTGGCCGGTGCGTCCATATCGGGGTATGCATCGCCACAAGACGCCACCGCATCGCTTAACGCCATGAACGCCGAAATCCCGAGGTTAAACGGCGGTTCACCGACAGCTTTGGACTTGTAAATCGTATCCTCGACGTTTTCGCCACGTTCCCACAGGGACACGTTGAATTCTTTCGGGCGGTCCGAACAGGCAGGGATTTTGTAGGTCGATGGCGCATGGGTCCAAAGTTTACCTTTGTCGTCCCAGACCAGTTCCTCGGTCGTTAGCCAGCCAGCGCCTTGCACATAAGCCCCCTCGATTTGCCCGATATCGAGCGCGGGGTTTAATGATCGTCCAACGTCGTGCAGAATATCCGTGCGTAAAATCCGGTTCTCCCCCGTTAACGTATCAATAACCACTTCGGTCACCGCCGCCCCGTAGGAAAAATACAGGAACGGGCGGCCTTTGCCAGCCATCCGATCCCATTTGATCTTGGGCGTCTTGTAAAACCCCGTCGCTGAAAGCTGGATACGCGCACCGTAGGCTGCCGCTGCCAGCTCCGCGAAAGTCATCGAATTATCGCCTGCGGAAACGACGTTGTCAGCGTAAGCGATCTGGTCTGCCGAAACGCCCCAAGTTTCCGCAGCAAACGCGCTGAGGCGTTCGCGGATCGTCTCGCACGCCGCTTTGCAGGCCATACCATTAAGGTCCGCACCAGACGACGCCGCCGTCGCAGACGTATTTGGAACCTTCGCGGTATCCGTCGCCGTGATTTTCACGTCGGCCAAGCCAACCCCGAACACCGTCGCCGCCACTTGTGCAACCTTGGTAAACAAGCCCTGCCCCATCTCGGTCCCGCCATGGTTCAGATGGATGGAGCCGTCAGAATACACATGCACCAACGCCCCCGCCTGATTGAGGTGGGTCAGCGTAAACGAAATCCCGAACTTGACGGGCGTCAACGCAATCCCCCGCTTCAAAATCGGAGAGGTTTTGTTGAACGCGGTAATTTCAGCACGCCGCGAGACGTAACCAGATGTCTCGACCAGCTCGTCCGTTATTTCCGGCATTACGTTATCTTCGACGGTCATGTGATAGGGCGTCACGTCCCGCCCATCGCCGTAATAATTCGCACGGCGCACTTCCAGCGGATCGACGCCAAGTGCATGGGCGATGTGGTCCATCACCCGCTCGATCCCGACGATACCTTGCGGGCCGCCAAAACCGCGATACGCGGTATTCGACACGGTGTTGGTTTTCAAACGATGCGAGAGTATCCGTACGTTCGGCAGGTAGTATGCATTATCCGCATGCAACATGGCGCGGTCGGCCACGGGCAAGGACAGGTCCATCGCCCAGCCGCATTTGGCGAACTGTTCAAAGACCACCGATTGCAGGCGACCGTTATTGTCAAATCCCGCTTTGTAATCAATGCGGAAGTCATGCCGTTTGCCCGTGATGACCATATCATCATCGCGGTCATAGCGCATCTTGGCCGGACGGTTCAGACGCATCGCAACCACGGCACAAGCGACTGCCAACGAATTGCCCTGACTTTCCTTGCCCCCAAAACCACCGCCCATACGGCGGGTTTCAACGCGCACGGCGTTCATGGGAACGCCCAGGGCCTCGGCCACTTTATGCTGGATTTCAGTCGGGTGCTGCGTAGAGGAATGGACCAACACGTCGCCCTCGTTCGGTTGGGCAGATGCGGCTTGACCTTCAAGATAGAAATGCTCCTGCCCGCCGATTTCCATGCTGCCTTCGACCTGATTGTCCGACGTGGCCATCGCGCCGTCAGCATCGCCGTTCTGGAAGGTCATCGCGTCTTCAAGCTTGCTGTCTGCCGCCATGGCATCATCGATGGTTAACAAGGCGGGAAGTTCTTTGTAGGTCATCTGACCAAGTTGCGCCGCTAAACGCGCGGCGCGGTGGCTTGTCGCCACGACCAGGAATATCGGTTGGCCAATAAAATGCACCGTTCCGGTTGCCAGCATCGGTTCGTCATGCGCAGACGGGGAAACGTCATTTTCTGCCGGAAGGTCAGCAGCGGTTAGCACTTCGATAACACCATCCGCCGCGCGAACCGCATCAAGGTTAACGGATGTTAACTCCGCGTGGGCAACCGTGGACAGGCCAAATGCCAGATGCACAGGATCGGCTAGTGGAATATCATCCGTATACAGCGCCCTACCGGAAACATGTATCGGGCCACTGTCGTGCGGGTTTGGTTTGGCTACGCTCATGCTGCACCCCTCCCTACAATGCGGGTTTCGGTTAGTGGGTTTGTGCTTTCATGGAAATACCGGCGCAATAGGTTTTGCGCGGTGCGAAGGCGGTATTCAGCCGTGCCGCGCACGTCCGCAATGGGGGTGTAATCCTGCGCGAAGGCTTCGCAGGCAGTTTCAACGGTGGCTTCGACCCATGGCTTACCTATCAGCGCATTTTCGACGTTTGTTGACCGTTGCGGCATCGCCGCCATGCCACCAAATGCGATACGCGCAGCGGTAACGACGCCGCTTTCAACTGTGATATTGAATGCCGCGTTCAGCGCCGAGATATCCTGATCGAACCGCTTCGAAATTTTGTAAACGGCCAGCGTATCCGGTTGCGACGGAATAAACAGACTTTCAACGAATTCACCAGCTTCGCGATCCTGCTTCCCGTAAGAGATATAGAAATCTTCAAGCAGCACTTCGCGACGCTCGGCCCCACGCCGAAGGGTCAGAACCGTGCCCAGCGCAATCAATGGCGGCGGACTGTCACCAATAGGCGAGCCGTTTGCAATGTTCCCGCCAATCGTCGCAGAATTGCGCACCTGAACCGAGCCGTAACGGCGTAGCATCTCGGCAAAATCGGCATGACGGTCAATCATCGCGCCACGCACACGGGCAACGGTAACGCCCGCGCCAATGCGGATGCCTTTTTCGGTGGTTTCAATCTGCTGCAATTCTTCAAGACGATGCACAAACACCGTCGGCAGAAGGTTGCGCATAAGTTTGGTGACCCATAGGCCGAGGTCCGTTGCGCCGCCAACTATCGTCGCATCAGGGTTTTCAACATACCAATCGGCAAAACTGTCAAGCGTGGCGGGCAAAAATGCCCCGTCCAGCGTGATGTCACCATCAGCCATTGCGGCCAGTCTGTCGCCCTCATCTGCCAACCAATCCGGCTGCGGCTCCAACGCGGCAGCCTCGGCCGCGCGAATAATCGGCGCATAGCCCGTGCAACGGCACAGGTTTCCCGCAAACACATCATCAAAATCCTGCCGCCCGTCGCGGTGTGCGGTATACATCGACATAACGAAACCCGGGGTGCAAAACCCGCATTGCGATCCGTGGTAATCTACCAACGCTTGTTGCACAGGATGCAGACGCCCGTCAGGTGCCGATATACCCTCGACCGTGCGCACAGATTTGCCGTGAAGTTGCGGTAGAAACAGGATGCAAGCATTCAGCGCACGGTGGGTCAGGCGCCCGCCTTCAAGTGCAGCGATTGACACCGTGCATGCGCCGCAGTCCCCCTCGTTGCAGCCCTCTTTGGTGCCTTTCAGCTTGCGGTTTTCGCGCAGGAAATCCAGCAGGGTTTCGGTGGGGTTCGGGTTGTCCAGAACCACATCTTCGCCGTTAAGAAGGAACCGTATCTGCCCCATTAGCTGCCCCTGTATGTTGAATAACCGAATGCCGATAGTAATAGCGGCACATGATAGTGGGTGTCTTGTGAAATCCCGAAGCGCAGGGGGATTACGTCTAGAAATTTCGGTGAAGGCAACGCCTGCCCCGTTCCGTCAAGATAGTCACCCGCGTGGAACACCAGCTCGTATTCTCCGAACGCGAATGCATCGAGATCCAGCAACGGCGCATCGCAGCGGCCATCGTCATTGGTTACCGTTTCCAGCAGTTTCTCGCGGCTTTCACCCAGACGGTATAGTTCAATCCGTAAACCTTGCGCAGGTTTTCCAAGCCCCGTGTCGAGCACATGCGTCGTAAGACGTCCCATAATTTCCCCATTTTTGTTGTTCGCCCTATCAAGCCTTAGTGCGGCGAATTGGGCAAGGTAAATTTCAACCCACTCCCCCTCTTTATCCGAACGATCGGCTGGGTTAACTTGACAGGATGAAAAATACTCCCCGATTCATACATCTTCGTGTGCATTCTGCCTATTCCCTGCTGGAAGGCGCGATTCACCTTAAAAAACTACCCCAAATGTGCGCAGACTGGCATATGCCGGCGGTTGCGGTTACGGATTCGGGGAATCTGTTCGGGGCTCTGGAATTCTCGGAAACCGCTTCGAAAGCGGGAATCCAGCCAATAATAGGATGCCAGCTTCAACTAAAGTTTGAAAGTGCTTCAAGGCCCGGAGATCGCGATCCAGACCCCAAAGCCATTGTTTTGCTAGCCCAGAATGAACGCGGCTATGAAAACCTGATGAAGTTGAACAGCTGCAACTTTCTGGAATGCGGCGAAGAGCTGCCCCATATTACCATCGCGCAGCTATCAGATCATGCGGATGGGTTGATCTGTTTAACGGGCGGCGCGCTTGGCCCCGTCGGGCAGTTGCTGCAAGACGGGCAGAAGGACAAGGCGCGGTTGTTGACCGAACATTTACAACGCCTGTTCGCAGACCGCCTATATATGGAAATCCAGCGTCACCCGACCGGGGAGAGCAACCGCACACCTGCCGAAAATGCCACCGAGCCGGGGTTCGTGCAACTTGCCTATGACATGGGCATCCCGCTGGTTGCGACCAATGATGTGTATTTCCCAAAAAAGGAAATGTACGCCGCCCACGACGCCCTGATCTGCATTGCCGAAGGGGCCTATGTTGACCAGCAGGAACCGCGCCGCCAGCTAACGCCCGAGCATTATTTCAAAACGCCTGAAGAAATGGATGTGTTGTTCTCGGACCTGCCAGAGGCCATCAGCAACACCATCGAAATCGCCCAACGCTGTGCGTTCAAGGCCTACCTGCGCGACCCGATCCTGCCGAAATTCGCCGACAACGAGGTCGAGGCTCTGCGGCAATTGGCGCGTGAAGGTCTGAAAGCCCGCCTTGCGGTCATCCCCCATGCGGCCAGCGTTAAGGAATACGAAGAACGGCTGGATTTCGAGCTGAACGTGATCGAGAACATGGGGTTCCCCGGTTACTTCCTGATCGTGGCCGATTTTATCCACTGGGCCAAGGAACAGAACATCCCTGTTGGACCGGGTCGTGGTTCCGGTGCGGGTTCGCTGGTGGCGTATTCGTTAACGATTACCGACCTTGACCCGTTGCGCTATTCCCTGCTGTTCGAGCGGTTCTTGAACCCCGAACGTATATCCATGCCTGATTTCGATATCGACTTTTGCATGGATCGCCGCGAGGAGGTCATCCAATACGTTCAACAGAAATACGGTCGCGACAAGGTGGCGCAAATCATCACCTTCGGGGCGTTGCTGTCCAAGGCCGCCGTGCGCGACATCGGGCGTGTTTTACAGATGCCCTACATGCAGGTTGACCGGATTTCCAAGCTGATCCCCGTGGACGGCGTGAAACCTGTAAGCATCGAACAGGCCTTGAAGGACGAGCCGCGCCTAAAGGAAATGGCCCGCGACGAAGAAGTCGTGGCGCGATTGCTGGACTATGCCCAACAGGTTGAAGGCTTGCTTAGGAACGCATCGACCCACGCGGCAGGGGTTGTGATCGGGGATCGGCCATTGGACGAACTGGTGCCGCTTTACCAAGATCCACGATCAGACATGCCTGCCACGCAGTTCAACATGAAATGGGTGGAACCTGCGGGGTTGGTGAAATTCGACTTTTTGGGTCTGAAAACCCTGACCGTCATTCAAAATGCGCTCGATTTGTTAAAACAGCGCGATATAAATATCGACATCGGGGCAATCCCGCTGGACGATAAGAAAACCTACGATCTTTACGCATCCGCCAATACTGTCGCCGTGTTTCAGGTGGAAAGCACGGGGATGATGGACGCCCTGCGCCAGATGCAGCCAAACTGCATCGAAGACATCATCGCGCTGGTGGCGCTCTATCGGCCCGGCCCGATGGAGAACATCCCGAAATTCTGTGACGTAAAAAACGAACGCGATACGCGCGACCTGCTGCACCCCTCCATTGACCACCTGCTGGACGAAACGCAGGGCATTATCGTTTATCAGGAACAGGTGATGCAAATCGCGCAGGAGATGGCGGGATACTCCCTTGGTGGTGCGGACATGTTGCGCCGTGCGATGGGTAAGAAGATCAAAGAAGCGATGGATGCGGAGCGTCCGAAGTTCTGCGAAGGGGCGGCCAAGAACGGCGTGGACGAGGCCAAAGCGACCGAGGTTTTCGACCTCTTGGAAAAATTCGCCAACTACGGGTTTAACAAATCCCACGCGGCGGCCTATGCGGTGGTGTCCTACCAGACGGGTTGGCTGAAGGCGAACTATCCGGTCGAATTCATGGCAGGTGTCATGAATTGCGACATCCACCTGACGGACAAGCTGGCTGTATATTCCGACGAGGTTCGCAAAACCGTTGAACGCGGTGGCTTGGGGATCGAGATTATCCCCCCGTGTGTCAACCGTTCGCGCGCCACCTTCAGCGTGAAGGACGGCAAGGTCGTCTATGGCTTGGGCGGTTTGAAAAACGTCGGTAGCGAGGCGATGAAGCTGGTTACAAGTGCGCGCGACGAGGGTGGCACATTCAAGGACCTGTTCGATTTCGCCCGACGTGTTGACCTGAAACGGGTTGGAAAACGACCGCTGGAAATGCTTGCACGATCCGGTGCATTTGACCAACTGGACGGCAATCGCCGGAAGGTTCTGGAAAGCCTCGATAAACTTGTGGCCTATTCGGCGGCCTGTAACGACGCGAAGAACTCGAACCAAAGCAGCCTGTTTGGCGACAGCGGCGATGATCTACCGCCCCCTCGTCTGCCCATGCCCGACGACTGGGAAGCGGTGGAGCGCTTAACCCAAGAACACACTGCTTTCGGGTTCTACCTGACGGGACATCCGCTGGATGACTATATGCCCGCGCTGAAGCGTGAACGGGTTTTGACGCTGGAAGAAGTGACCCAAAAAGCCGAGGGGCGCAAGGTCGGCACCAAGATGGCCGGCACGATTTCTTCGGTACAAATTCGTAAATCCGCACGTGGTAACCGTTTCGCCTTTATCGCCCTGTCAGACCCCAGCGGGCATTACGAGGTGACGGTATTTTCCGACGTTCTGGAAAGCGCGCAGGAGATTTTGAAGGCGGGTGAAAACGTGGTGATGCCAATCGAGGCGGACATGGAAGGCGGCCAGCTGAAACTGCTGGCGCGTGGTTTCCAGCCGATTGATCTGGCGGTGGCGGATACGGCCTCGGTCGGGTTGCGGGTGTTCCTGAATGATGCGGAGGCTGTACCTTCCATTGCGACACGCTTGATGGCCAAGGATACAGGACGGGCCGTGAAAGGGCCTGTGAATATCGTTCTAGTGCATCCGGAATTGCCTGGCGAGGTGGAGATAACCTTGCCCGACGATTACGCTATCAACCCACAAATCAAGGGCGCGATCAAACATATTGGCGGCGTGATGCGGATCGAGGAGTTTTAGCGTAAGTGTGGCGAAGAAGGGAAAACCGGGGTTGAAGGCAGGTAGGAGCCAAAAGCGCCACTGAATTGATGATCAGTTACTCCACGGATGGACGTGCACATCTTTCCCAGAATGACCCTTCATTATTTTGACGGCCAACTCTTCTTTATCTTTATCATACACACGCACCCAAAGCAGTATCCCCCCATGCTCGATTTGGTTCGTGTAGTAGTCCTTGTGATTTTTTCCAACCCTGCGTGCCAATAGTGTCCCGATCACCGCGCTAGGCCCCCCGCCGATAGCGATTGTGGCAATGGAAGCAGCAAGCGTACTGACTGGCGTAAGCATGGCTGCCAACGCGATGTATGACCCGAGAAAGAAAAATCCGCCTGCTATAGCACCCTCCAGTTCGCCGACTGCCTCTTCAGAAACGAAAGAGGCGCGTGGCGCATTGGGGTCGTCTTCCAACTTGGGTGCGCGCCAGTACGCCTTGCCTAACTTTTCCTCGAGAATTTCCTGTCGCGCAAGCAGGCTGATATCAAACCGGCTAAATCCGACCATCCGCAGATCATAGAACGCCGCTTGTAAGTCCTCGTAAGTCGCGAATACACCAACGGCCTCCGGAACATCAATATGCGTGGTTTTGTGTGTGTCTTCCTGAGATCCAGTCATCAGATACCCCTGCTTTTAAGTGTTAGATTTCCGGTTAAGTTACTGGTGCCATGACCATACGGCATTGACTTGAATCAACAATACCATGCTGTATTGTAATAGGGAATGTAGAATCACATCTCGGGATGTGCCTGAGCGTGTGAATAACAGGAGAATGTCATTATGAAGGGTTTCATCGCCAACATAGAGAAACTGACGGAGGAGAACGATAGATTTCGCGAAGTTCTCTACACGGGTCAAAACATTCAATTGGTATTGATGTCGATCCAGCCCGGAGAAGATATCGGGGCGGAAATCCATGATGATCGCGACCAGTTTTTTCGGTTCGAAAAGGGCGAAGGAGAAGTCTGGATTGACGGCGTCGCCAACCCTGTGAAGGCGGATGATGGTGTGATCGTTCCCGCCGGGGCCGAACACAATGTGGTTAACACCGGATCGGAGCCCTTGAGGCTTTACACAATATACGGTCCACCAGAACATATAGACGGCACGGTGCATAATACCAAAGCAGAAGCCGATGCGGTTCACGAACATTTCGACGGAAAGACAACGGAATGAGCTGACACCATTGCGGGCCGCCTCTGGAAAAGGTTCGGCAGGCTTGCTCGCATATTCGGCATTAAGCCCCTGCGCGTGGAATTGCTCGCCCCCCTTTCGGGGGGGTATTCCCAACCTGCGCCATGCGGTAAATCGCAATATATACGGCTTCCTTTACCAATTCAGGCACGAAAAAAGAGGCGTTCAGGATAATCCCGCGCCTTACTGCCAGAAATGTCTCGGAGAGGTCGCTTTGACCAGGATTTCGGACGATCCGGTTTAAAAACCGTCCTGCGCTGACCGAGG
>Ga0209121_10005198_pt1 | contig 11879 bp, 12 predicted proteins | sample Cruoilmetagenom3_FD_187292 | JGI IMG/M metagenome (GOLD analysis project Ga0209121, IMG submission 187292) | Oil polluted marine microbial communities from Coal Oil Point, Santa Barbara, California, USA - Sample 3 (SPAdes) (version 2) | ecosystem: Environmental > Aquatic > Marine > Oil seeps ...
GTTTACGGAATTGAATTTGTAGATCAAAAATTAAAAATAGATGATCCAGTAGGAGCTATAGGGGTTCATGGTTTATGTGGAGCTTTAGGAACATTATTAACAGGATTATTTGCTGTAGAATCTGGTTTATTTTATGGATTTGGATTCGATTTCTTCTTAGTACAATTACTAGGTGTAGTTGCTGTAATTGTTTGGGTAGCTGTTACTATGATTGTTATTTTCAAGATAATTGATGTTACAATTGGATTAAGAGTTAAACCAGAAGAAGAAATTAATGGTTTAGATATTTATGAACATGGTTTAGCAACTGCTTATGGGGATTTTGTTTTAAACAGTGGTGACATATTCGATAAAGAAGATGAAATTATTACTGAAGAACCTGCACCAGTTTATGTAGCTAAGGTAGATGGAGCAAGTAATAAATTAACTAAAGTTGATGTAATATGCAATGAAAATAGAGCAGAAGCTTTAAAAGATTGTTTAGCTTCAATTGGAGTTACAGGTTTAACAGTAAGCAATGTTATGGGTTATGGTATTCAAGGTGGACATACTACCTATTACCGTGGTTCTAAATTAAAGACAAACTTATTACCTAAAGTTAGATTTGAAATGGTTATTTCAGCTATTCCAACTGCAATAGTTGTTGATACGATTAAAAAATGTTTATTTACTGGTAATATTGGTGATGGAAAAATATTTGTTTATGATGTTGAAGATGTTGTTCGTATATCAACAAATGAACAAGGATTTGATGCTTTACAAGAAAAATAGATTTATACTATAAGGGAAATAGTTATAAAAAAATGAAGATGGGTTTCCATCTTCATTTTATATTATTCTGATATACAATCTCTTTCTTGAGTTTGATTACCAGCACGTTTTGTAGTTCCTTGTGAAGTTCTGTTAGTATTTTTTTGATTATTTGAAGCAGTTATACCTTTTTCTTGAAGTAATTGATTTAAAACTCCATTACCAGTATAACCATCACCAGTACAAGTTTCAGAGTTTTCATCCATTTCCGCGATAATTTCATTAGCTTCATCTTGAGTTAATAATCCTTCACTAACTAAACTATTTACTCTATCAATATTAGACTGTAAATTGAATTCTCTAAATTTCTCATCAACACCATAATTTACAGAAAGTTCTCCATAAGTTAGATCTTTTGATTGTTTTTCTAAAATCAGATTTTCTTCTGACTCATTTGTTAAAGATGCTAGCTCTTCTACTTTAGAATTTGAATTACCATTGTTTAGAAAGTTTCCTACATTTTCATTTCCTGCTAAAGTTGTTATTGATACTGTTGATAGTATAGTTATTGTTGCGACTAATCCGATTAATTTCTTTTTCATAATATTTCTCCTTTTTGTTTTACATATACATAATAATTTAAACTTGTGACAAAAGTTTGTTTTTTTAATTCTAATTTTATGATATTTTATATATAAGAGGTAAATATATGACAAAAATACTTATAGCTGATGATAATAAACAAATTGTTGATATTTTAAAGAGTTATTTAGAAAAAGAAGGATATGAAATAGATTATGTATATGATGGTCAAGCATGCTTGAATAAGTTTTCTAACGAATATTCAATGATACTTTTAGATGTTAATATGCCATTTGTTGATGGATTTGAAGTTTGTAAACAAATTAGATTACAATCAAATGTACCAATAATTATGATTACTGCATATGGAGAAGATTTTGAAAAAATTATGGGATTAGAAATAGGTGCTGATGATTATATAGTTAAACCTTTTAGCCCTAAATTTGTAGTTTTAAAAATTAAAGCTTTATTAAAAAGAATTAATAATGAAGATGGAAATAATATTATTACTGTTGATAACTTAAGCGTTGACCTAATTAATTATAGTGTTTTAATCAATAATGAGAAACTGTCTTTAACAAAAAAAGAATTTGAATTATTATGGGTAATGGCTAAATACAAGAATCAAGTTTTTAGTAGAGAAAAATTATTAGATTCAGTATGGGGCTATGACTATTATGGTGATAATCGAACAGTTGATTCTCATATAAAAAGACTTAGATCAAAACTAGATAAATATGAACATCCAAATTGGGAACTTGCAACTATTTGGGGAGTAGGGTATAAGTTGAGTACTAATGAATAAGAGTATAACTAAAAGATTGATATCTTATAATACAGTTATTTTATTAATTTTTGCTTTAATTGTAAGCATATTGTTTTATTATTTCTATTCACAATCTACATTAGATATATATAAGAGTAACTTGCAAGTTCAAGCTAAAAACATTTCCGAAACTTTATCTACAACTACAACAGAAAGTATTAATAATAATAGTAAAGGTAATCAAAGTGGAACTGGTAGTAATAATTTATTTGGGCAATATATAAATGTTATTGATGATATATCTACGGCAGATGTATGGATTATAGATGAAAATGCTCAGACTATAACAATGAATAATAAAGGTAAAAGTGAAAATAGTGTTAATTATAAGGAATTGCCTGAAGATTCAATTGAATTAATTAATGAAGTTTATCAAGGACTAACAATAACTAAAGAAAATTCAAACTTTTTGTTCGATGAACCAACTATAACTATAGGAACACCAATATATGATAACAATGCAAATATTGTTGCGGCATTATTATTACATGTAAATATCTCAACGATAAATGATACAGTTTATCAAGGTTTAAAACTACTAATAATAATAATTGGTTTAGCATTGTTAATTACTATTGTTTTATCGATAATATTTGCAAGAAGTTTTACGTTACCATTGAAAAAAATAACATCAACAACAAAGAAAATAGCTAATGGAGATTACTTGGTTAAAACTAATGTTGAAACTAAAGATGAGATTGGAGAACTTGCCGATAATATTGATTTGTTAGCTAGTAAATTAGAGAATGCAAGACTTGATAGTATTGCGAGCGAGCAACTTAGAAAAGATTATATTTCAAATATTTCACACGAATTAAGAACACCAGTTACAATAATTAGAGGTTCATTAGAAGCAATTACTGATAAAGTTATAACTGATGAAAATAAGATAGAACAATATCATACAGAAATGTTAAATGAAAGTATCCATTTAGAAAATATGGTTAATGATTTATTAGAACTATCTAGACTACAAAATCCAAAATATTCAATTAATAAAACAGAAATTAATATAATTGATTGTTTAAAGGATGCTATTGGGGCAACAAAAAAATTATCAAATGAAAAAATGATAAAAATTGACCTTAGAACTAGTAGTTCATTATTATCATATAATGGTGATTATACTAGAATAAGACAATTGTTTTTAATTATTATTTCAAATTCTATTAAATTTTCTAATAATAACTCAATAATAGAAATAGTTGTTGATAATAAAGTTATTAAAATAAAAGATTATGGTCGTGGAATTTCAAGTGAAGAATTAAAAAATATCTTCAATCGATTTTATAAGACTAATATTGATAACCCTAATGGAACTGGACTAGGTTTGGCAATTGCTAGTGAAATAGCTAATAGACATGGTATTAAATTAGAAGTTTCTAGTGAAGTCGATAAATTTACTGAATTTCAAATTCATTTATAAAAAAACATTAAGCACGAAGTTATGTGCCTAATGTTTTTTATTGTTATTTAATTATTATTATTTTTGCCACTTCCTTTACTTGCATTTCTTTCAAAGGCCTCAAGGTGATTGATAGAAGCGTCCCTAAGACTTTCAAACACAGCTCTTACATCAGCTGGAATATCTTCTTCTAAAAATTTGTTATACATAGCAATATTATCAATTTCTGCCTGAACTCCAATCTCAAATGTTTCTTGTAGAGTAGTCGGTATAACTACATATTTAGTTGCGTCAAATTCTGGAACAATTAAATTATAAGATTCATATAATTCAAGAATTGCCGCCTCATGTGTCTTTTCAGCTTTAATAATATTTGTAAATGGTGTACTCACATCAAAAGTATTTATTATTAATTCATATTCTGCTAAAGCTAGTCTTTCATCTTCTAGTCCATACTGTAACATTTCTTCTAATATATAATCTTCATCTAACTCAGCAGCTTTTGCACCGACTAGATTATTTTCTTCTATACTAGATGTTTGTTCTATAGATATATCTTCTTTTGGCAGTTGGCTACAACCACTTATTAACAAAGTTGATATCGTAATAAGTATGACTAATACTATTTTTTTCATTTTAATTCTCCTTTTGTAGTATTTATCTACATCTATATAATAGTTAATATATATGTCATTAAAAGGTTAAAATTGTGACAAATGTATGTTATATTCAAATTATAAGTATTATTGCTTGAACTATTAATAATATTTTAAGCAAATAATCATAGTTTGTATCTAACTACAGTCTACACTAATTTTAGATATAATTAAAAAAATTGCTTATAATAACTATAAAAGTAATCGTTGATTCTTATTGATTTTAAATATTATAACTTAAATTATTTAGCTTTATTGCATTGATAAGTGGTATAGTAGAATAGAGATTATATTGAAAATATTTATCAATATAAAAGATAGCTAAGGAGAGAATAATGGCAGAATATTTAAATAACAGTGAATTAAGAGTGAAAAGCCTATTGGAATTTTCAATGGGAATTATGAATGATGAAAATGGTACTGAATTAATAAAAAAACATCAAGAGGCAATAGATAACGTTACACCTTTTGATATGGTCAAACTTGAAGATATGCAAATTCAAATGGGATTTGAAACTATTAAAATTAAGAAATATGTTGATAGGGTAATAAATGTTTTTTTTAGTAAATTACAAGATTATAAATGGAAAAAACCTGAAGAAGATACGTTTTTGTATTATCTTATGGAAGAAAATAAAGCTTTAAAATTAAAATTAGAAGATATTAAAGTTTTAGTAGTAAAAAATGATTTAGAAGGTAATCGTGAACAATTACTATTTATGATAAAAGAATTAACACAAGTTGAAAGCCATTATGTAAAGAAAGAAAATATTTTATTTCCATATTTAGAAAAGAAATTAGATAGATATCGTGCGTTAAGTGTTATGTGGTCTATAGATGATGATGTTAGAAAAAAAATTAAATCATTAATATTAATGTTAGAAGATTTAAATACTACTCAAAAAGAGTTTAATATAGAAGTTGGACAATTTTTCTTTTTAATATATGGTTTAATTCAAAAAGAAGATTTAGTTGTTTATCCTGTAGCTGCTGAAGTTATTTCAGATTCAGAATGGGAAGAAATGCATATGCAAAGTTTTGAGTATGATTTTGCTTTTATAAAAACTCCGAAAAAGCGAGAGAAAAAAATATTTAAAGAAGAAATTATTAGTACTAAAGAAAGTAAATTTGTTATAAAATCTGAAACTGGTGAAATGACACTTGAACAAGCTTTATTAGTTTTTAATAAATTACCAATGGATATTACTTTTGTTGATGAATTCAATAAAGTTAAATTTTTCTCTAAACCTGATGATAGATTTTTCCCTCGTTCTCCAGCAATTATCGGAAGGGATGTAAGTAATTGTCATCCACCAGAGAGCGTACATATTGTTGAGAGAATTGTAGATTCTTTTAAAAAAGGAGAAAAAGATATTGCTCAATTTTGGTTAAGTATGAGAGGTAAGTTTATTTTGATTCAATATTTTGCATTGAGAAATGATCTTGGTGAATATAAAGGCGTTCTAGAGGTTAGTCAAGATGTTACTGGTATAAGGGCACTAAAAGGTCAACAACGACTACTTGATTGGGAAGATTAGAATTATATTGTAATAGTAAAGGGTTATAGAAATTTTAATTTCTATAACCCTTTTAAATACATTATTTAATATCAAACCAAAATCTTTGAATTATTTCATTATCACTTTCTATAACTTCATTTTCAAATATTCCTTTTGCACTTAATATTGTTTTTCTTGAACCAACATTTTCTTTATTACAAGTAATAAGAACTTTTTCTATTCCTATTTTTTTACATTCTAATAAAGCTAATTTTAATTGTTCACTACCATAACCTTTATTTCTTTCTGATTTACGAATTGAATAACCAATGTGTCCACCATAATTAAGTAGATAATCATTTAAAGCATGTCTTATATTAATCATACCTACAATTCTATTATCAGATTTTCTTACTGCAATAAACTCACTAGCAGGAACTTTATTTTTTGGACAAGTTTTTATATCTAAATTCATTTTTAAAGATTGAATCCAATCAACGGGATTTTCAAACTTAATAAGATTTGATCCTCCATTTATAAATTCATCATTAGATATGAATTCATTTCTATACTCTATAATTTGCTCACTATAGCTTTCATTTGGTTCAATTAATACAATATTATTCATCTTATATACTCCTATATTTATTAAAAATAAGTATAGCATAAAGCTAATATAAATAATATATTTTAATTAAAAGTAATTGTATTTGTAATACTTTTATAAATGTTATATCATTTAATATAAGGTGGAGGAAATATTAATGATTGATTTAAGTGTATTAACAACGGAAAAAGAGAATCCTATATCAACAAACTTATCTTCTATGAGTATAATTGATTCAATAGAACTGTTTAATAATGAAGATATTAAGGCAGTTAGTTGCATTAAATCTCAATATAATAATATTGAAAAAGTAATTAAATTAACTGTAGAAACACTAAATAATGATGGAAGAATTATCTATATTGGAGCAGGAACTAGCGGACGTCTTGGTGTATTAGACGCTGTAGAATGTCCACCTACTTTTGGTGTTGAATATGATAAAGTTATTGGACTTGTTGCAGGTGGAGAATCGGCTTTTGGCATACCTAAAGAAGATATTGAAGATTCAGAAGAAGTGATAATTAAAGATTTAAAAAATATTAATTTGAAAAAGAATGATATTTTAATAGGTATTGCAGCAAGTGGTAGAACCCCATATGTAATAGGAGGTTTAAAATATGCAAAAACGAAAGGATGCAATATTGCTTCAATTGTTTGTAATTTTGATTCAGAAATAAAAAGTATTTGTGAGAATACTATTGAGATAGTTCCTGGACCAGAAATTCTAACAGGATCTACAAGATTGAAGGCAGGTACTGCTACTAAACTTGTTTTAAATATGATTAGTACTATATCAATGATTCAAATTGGTAAGGTATATAAAAATTTTATGGTTGATGTTCAATTAAGTAATAAAAAATTGGTTCAAAGAGGAATAAACATAATAACTTCAGTAACCGGATGTAGCGAAAAGTTGGCTCAGGAAACTTTGAGTATAGCTAATAATTCAGTTAAAGTAGCTATAGTAATGATTCTTTATAATATGGATTATGAAATGGCAATAAAATCATTAGAACATGTGAAAGGAAGAATTGATAATATCAATTAATAATATGAAAAATAATACTATAAGAAGAGATGAAATATGTAAATTATTATCTGAAACTGGAAAAGTATCTGTAAATGAACTTTCTGAAAAACTTGAAGTTAGTAAAGAAACAATCCGTAAAGACTTAAATTTTCTTGAGGATGAGGGAATCTTATATCGTAGTTTTGGTGGTGCTGTTAAAAAAGAAAAAGAAATAGAACGAACATTTAAAATGCGTGAAAGTGAAAATTTTGGGATAAAAAAACAATTAGCTTATAAATGCCTTGATTTCATTTTCGATGACCAAGTAATATTTATTGATGCTTCTTCAACTTCATTATACTTAGCTAAATATCTAAATGTAAAACATAATCTTACAGTATTTACTAATTCATTAAATTTTGTAAATATGATGAATAGTTCAAATGTTAGAGTGATTGTTGTTGGTGGTGAGTATTACCAAAAAGGATGTCGTTGTGTTGGTCAATATCCACTTGATATGATTGAAAATATATATTTTGATGTAAGTATAACAGGTATGGATGGCTGTTTGAATTTAAGTGGACCTGCATCAAGGTCACAATCTGAATTATATTTTATTAGAAAGGTTATTAAACATTCTAAAACTAAAATATTATTATCTGATGTTAGTAAGTTTGATAAACCTGCTAATTATCAATATGCAAGTTTTAAAGATTTTGATTACTTCATTACAGATAGATATCTTAAGCATTTTGATAAATTATTTGATGAAACAAAAGTAATAATAGTGTAAAAAACAATAAAACCATCAAGATATTCTTTTGAAACAAAGGAGTATCTTTTTGTTTTGCTTGATAAATGTATTTTAATAATTTTTGTTGATACTATTTAATCACGGAGGAATTAAGAATGAAAACAACTGATCAAAGAAAAAAAGAAATACTTAATAAGATAGAGAAAGGTCTTATCGTATCGTGTCAGGTTTATCCTGATGAACCGTTCTATACAGAAGATATGACTTTACAAATGGCTAAAGCAGCAAAATGGGGTGGAGCTGTAGCTATTAGAGCAAATTCTGCAAGAGATATAAGAATGATTAAGGCGGAAATAGATTTACCTATAATTGGATTAGATAAAGTATATTATCCAGATACTGATGTGTTTATTACACCGACTTTAGAATCTTGTAAAGAACTATATGAAGCTGGGGCAGAGATTATTGCTTTTGATTGTACAAATCAAATTAACCATGAAGGAAAAATGGCTAGAGAATTATTACCTATTATTAGAAAAGAATTACCAGATGCATTATTATTTGCAGATATCTCAAATTATGATGAAGCAAAATGGGCATTAGAAAATGGTGCTGATATTGTTGCACCTACATTATATGGTTATACTGAAGAAACAAAGGATATTGAAGGTCCGGATTTTAGAGAGTTTGCTAGAATGTGCAGAGAATTAAGTGATATTGGTTATGTTTGGATGGAAGGACATATCTATACAGCAGAAGATACTATGAAAGCTTTTTATCTAGGTGCTCATTCAGTAGTTGTTGGTGGTGCAATCACAAGACCACATCTAATAACAAAACGTTTTGTTGATTTAATATCTGGTTACCAAGATAATTGGCGCAAGGGTGAGAATATTAAACATGAAATGGAGGAAAGTAAATAATGTATAATAGTTACAATCAATATCTTACTACAATAAAAAATGTAGTTTCTAAGATTGAAAATGAGGGAATGGATAATATTGAACTTGTTGCATCAAAATTTGCAGAGTGTATAGCAAATGATAATTTAGTTCATATGTATGGTAGTGGACATTCTAGAATTGGAGTAGAAGAAATGTTTCCAAGATATGGAAGTTATCCTGGTTACCATCCAATAGTTGAATTATCTACAACATTTTATCAACAAGTTACAGGTCCTAATGGAATTCGTCAATCAATGTTTATTGAAAACGTTGAAGGATTAGCTAATAGAATTCTAGATAATTTTGAAATTAAAAAAGAAGATTGTTTCTTATTATTTACTACTAGTGGAACTGGAAATGTTGTTATTGATATGGCTATAGAAGCTAAAAAAAGAGGATGTTTTGTAGTTGTAGTTTCAAGTCTTGATAACTGTGATATTGCAGTTTCTAAACATAGTACAAATCAAATTGTAACCGATATTGCAGATGTAGTTTTAGATAATTGTGCTCCAATTGGAGATGCTTGTGTTAAAATAGATAATCTTAAATATCCAGTCGGTCCAACTTCAACAATTGGTAATGCAATCCTAGTTAATCTAATTAAATCAAGAGTTGCAGAATTATTAACAGCTGCTAAAAAACCACCTTATGTTATAACTCATGCTCATTTTGTTGGTAAAGAGGAATCAAAAGAAGTATTTGAAAATGTACTTAATGATTATGATAGGAGGTTAAAAAGATGAAAAAGGTAATTGTTATTACTGGGGCTAATGGCGGTATCGGTTCTGAAGCTTGTAATAAATTTACCGAACTTGGATATACTGTAATAGGACTTGATATATCATTTGATGATCTGTCAAAGCCATATTATACTTATACTCTTGATCTTTTAGACGAAAAAAAAGTTGAAGAAGTCATTAACGATATTTACGAGAAGAATAAGAGAATTGATGTTGTTTTTAATATAGCTGGTGGTAGTTGTAGAAAATATGGAGATGGACCAGTTGATAGTTGTACCTTAGAAGGGTTTAGAAAATCTTTAGATATAAACCTAGTTACACAATTTATAGTTAATAAATATGTAGTACAAAAAATGTTAATTCAAAATTTTGGATGTATTATTAATACTGCTTCAGTTCTTGGTATGCAAGGAGGAGGAAAAATGTTTTCAACTCATGCATATGCTGCATCTAAAGCTGCAATAATTGGTTTGAGTAAAGCTATGGCATCACAATATACCGATAGTAATATTAGGGTTAACGTAATTGCTCCAGGACTAATTCTAACTCCAATGAGTAAACGTGCTCAAACAGATGATGTTATATTAGATTATATGAAAATCAAACAACCAATATATGCAAATAGAGAAGGGTCAGAACGTTTGGGAAATCCTAAATCAGTTGTTAAAGCTGCTGAATTCTTATCTAGTGATGAAGCAGATTTTATTACAGGAATTGTTATTCCAGTCGATGGAGGTTGGTTAAATGTATGATAAAAGTAAATAGAGAAATAAATAAAGATATAGTAGTAATTGGTGGTGGTGCTGCAGGTTGTAATGCAGCTATAGCCGCATCTAAAAACAATGACGTTTTATTAATAGAACGCTATGGTTTTACAGGTGGAACAACTACATATATCTTAGATAGTTTGAATGGTTTTTATACTCCAAATGATAACGATAATATAGTTGTAGGTGGTATAAGTGCAGAAATAATTAAAAGATTACAATCAAAGAATGAATGTTTTTATCGCTTTAATACATATGGTTCAGGTAAGGTAATTACTTATAATCCAGAAACACTAAAATGCATATATGAAGATATGTTGATAGAAAATAATGTTGAAATAATGTTACATTCATTATTTTTAGATGTCGACATAAAGGATAATAAAATTTCGTCAATATATGTAGCTAATAAAAGAGAAGTTATTAAAATTAATGTTGGTATCGTAATTGATTGTTCAGGTGATGGTGATGTTTGTTATAAGGCTGGTTATGATTTCTTAGGTGTAGGTAAAGATCCAGTTCAATCGTTAACTACAACTTTTAGAGTATCTAACATTAATACAGAAAAAGCTACGTTTACAAAAAATGAAATGTGGTCGTTAATGAAGAAAGCTAATGAAAGTGGTAAATACAATTTACCTCGTGAAGAAGGAAGTTTTCATAAAACTACTTTTTCAAATATCGTTAGCACAAATATGGTAAGAATTGTACTAGATGATCCTACTGATATCAAAAAAATATCTAATGCTGAAATAGATGGAAGAAGACAGGTTAAAGAGTATTTTAGATTTATGAAAAACGAATTACCTGGTTATGAAGATAGTGAACTTTTATCTAGTAGTATTCAAGTAGGGGTAAGAGAAACTAGAAGAATAATAGGAGAATATATTCTTGATATCAATGATGTTATTAGTGGGAATAAATTTGATGATGGAATTTTATTGTGTGGATCACCTGTTGAAGACCACAATGCATCTAAAAGTGTTGATTGGCAATACATTGAAGGTAATAAAACTTATCAATTACCTTATCGTTGTTTAATTCCAAAAAATAGTAAAAATTTATTGATGGCAGGCAGATGTATTAGTGCAAATCACCGTGCTTTCGCATCCGTTAGAAGTGCAGCTCAATGCATGGCTATGGGACAAGCGGCAGGAACAGCAGCTTCAATTGCTTTTAATGAAAAAAAGAATGTTAAAGATATTGATATTCAATTATTGAGAAAAAGATTAATACAAGATGGAGCAATATTAGAGATGAGTGATAAATAATGAAATATATAATGACGGTAAATGGAAAAGTTAATGTTCAAGATATGAAGTATACAGATTCACATTCTC
>Ga0209121_10005199_pt1 | contig 11878 bp, 11 predicted proteins | sample Cruoilmetagenom3_FD_187292 | JGI IMG/M metagenome (GOLD analysis project Ga0209121, IMG submission 187292) | Oil polluted marine microbial communities from Coal Oil Point, Santa Barbara, California, USA - Sample 3 (SPAdes) (version 2) | ecosystem: Environmental > Aquatic > Marine > Oil seeps ...
GGCTATCTGCTTAAAGCAACTAGTTCTACTATTAAATTTCCCGGCTTTATGGTCGTTTACAGCGAAAGCAAGGATGAAGATGAGCAGCGAGAAAGTTTTGTTTCTCTGCCTGAGTTGAGAGTTGGCGATAGATTAAGCTATTTAGGAACTTTCCCAGAGCAGCATTTCACTCAACCACCGCCTCGCTACACTGAAGCAACGTTGATAAAAGCATTGGAGCATAATGGGATCGGGCGTCCCAGCACTTATGCCCCCATCCTTTCTACTATCCAGGAAAGGCATTATGTCGATAAGGCAGATGGCAAATTCTATCCTAACGAGCTGGGTATAATCGTAAACAGCATTCTCACTGAGCATTTTCCTAAAATTGTTGACCTCGGTTTCACAGCTCAGATGGAGGAGCAATTGGATGAAATAGCTCAGGGCAAGCACGAATGGATATGTGTCTTGAGAGACTTTTATCCTCCTTTTGAAGATATGTTGCAGAAAGCCTGGATTAACGTAGGCCGGATTGATATGACCCAAACAACCGATGAAAGCTGTCCTAATTGTGGTCGCCCTATGGTGATAAAAACAGGGAGGTTTGGCAAATTTTTAGCTTGTAGCGGCTACCCCGAATGCAAGACAACCATGCCGTTCTTGGTTAAAACCGGAGCTCGCTGCCCAGAGTGTGGTGGTGAGATAGTGGAGAGAGTTAGCAAAAAAAGGAAGAAGGTGTTTTATGGATGTAGCAATTTCCCGCAGTGCCAATTCACTACAAGCAATGAGCCAATTCCCCAGCCTTGCCCTCATTGTGGTAAGCTTTTAGTGCTAGATAGAAAAGGGTTGGCGAAATGCATAGTTTGCGGATATGAAATAAGACTATCTGAGTTAGAGCCAAAGAAACAAAAAGAAGGAGTAACTCTATGAAAATCCTAGTTATTAACGGACCAAATTTGAATATGCTGGGTAAGAGGGACAAAGTAAGTTATGGAGAGAAGACTTTGGCTGAAGTAAATTCCTTGGTAGAGAAAGAAGGGAAAGCACTAGATGTGGAAGTGCTAACCTTTCAATCCAATAGCGAAGGAGCGCTGATAGATTTTATTCAGAAACAAGCAGATTCAGCTGATGGTATAATCATCAATCCTGGTGCCCTCACCCATTACGGATTCTCCCTACGCGATGCTTTGGCTGACACCAAGCTATCCATAATTGAAGTCCATTTATCTAATATTTATGCTCGGGAGGAATGGCGAACTAAGTCTGTAATTGCTCCTATCGCTAAAGGGCAAATCAGCGGCTTGGGCTGGAGGGGGTATATCGCCGCCTTACGGATTTTGACAGGTGAGTTAAAAGGGGAAAGTTGGGAATAAATCGATTACAAAAGCTGCGATCTCTAATTACCGAACACGGCCTGGATGCTCTTTTAGTTTCCCTGCAAGAAAACTGCCGCTACCTTTCTGGATTTACTGGCTCAGGATGGTTACTTATCTCAGATAACCACGCCCTTTTAGCTACCGACTTTCGCTATGTGGAGCAGGCTAGAGAAGAGGCGTCAGATTTTGAAGTCATCCGAGTTAAAGGGGAGTTAAATAGCTGGCTTCCTGAATTGGTATCTGATATGGGATGGCATGAGTTAGGCTTTGAGGCAAACTATGTTTCTTTTAGCAGTTATCGTAAGCTCAGTGAAGCAATAAAAGCAAAAGAACTCAACTTGGAGCTTATTCCCACTACCGGCTTAGTTGAGCGTCTTCGCTCCATAAAGGACCCTGAGGAATTAGAGCTTATCGGCAAGGCTGTGGAGTTAACTGATGCTGCCTTTGAACAGGCTAAATCAATAATCTGCCCCGGCATAGCAGAGAAAGAGGCAGTCTGGGAGCTGGAGAAGTACCTCCGTCAACACGGGAGTGAAGAGGTGCCTTTTGAAATTATAGTAGCCTCAGGCCCCAATTCAGCTTTGCCTCATGCGAAACCTACAGAAAGAATAATTTGCTCCAGTGAACCAGTGCTGATTGATATGGGAGCTAGAATCAGCGGTTATTGTAGTGACTTCAGTCGCACTTTATGCTTAGGCGAGGCGGACAAAAATTTCAGGGAAATTTATGATATTGTTTTACGGGCGCAGTCTGCTGCTATACAAGGAATTGAAGCAGGCATGAGTGCCGCTCAAGCAGATGAGTTAGCTCGAACCATTATTGAGCAAACTGGCTATGGTAACGCTTTCGGGCATGGATTAGGACATGGCGTCGGTCTAGCGGTGCACGAATCTCCAACACTTACCTCCAATTCCTCAGATTTACTTGTGGATGGCATGGTTTTTACCGTAGAACCTGGAATTTACATAGCTGGATGGGGTGGTGTTAGAATTGAGGATGTAGTGACTCTGGAAAAAGGCAAGGCTAGGGTACTTACCAGGTCAGGGAAAGAATGGAGGGCGTTACATGCTTGATGCTGGAGAACTGAGGAAGGGAATTAATATCGAGCTAGATGGGAGCATATACCAGATCGTGGAGTACCAGCATGTTAAGATGCAGCAAAGGAAGCCTGTAATTCGATTAAAGCTTCGCGATCTTCGTAGTGGCGGTACTATTGAGCGGAACTTTCAGTCTGGGGATAAATTTACCACAGCTTATCTGGAGCATCGCTCAGTCCAATATCTTTATAACGAGGGTAGCCTCTACTACTTTATGGATAATGAGAGCTACGAGCAAATAGCGCTGACCGTTGCTCAAATAGGACAGGGCGTAAATTATCTGAAGGAGGGATTAACTTTAGAGATTCTGACCTGCAAGGGTGAAGCAGTGAACGTAGAGCTACCTACTGCTGTGGAGCTTCGAGTTATAGAGACAGAGCCTGGCTTCAAAGGAGATAGGGCTACGGCAGGTACCAAATCGGCTAGGCTAGAAACGGGATTAGCCATTCAAGTCCCTCTTTTTATTGACGTAGATGATACTATCAAGGTTGATACGCGTACCGGGGAATATCTTGAGAAAGCAAGCTAATTTAAACCGTTCAAAAGTTTGGTTTCAAGCAGTCTAGTTAAGTGATAAAAGCAGATTTGCATGTCCATACCTGCTACTCTGGGGATTGTTACACACCTTTAATGCAGATAGTTAACCGCTGCCTTGAGATAGGTATAAATTGCGTTGCCATAGCTGACCACAACACTATTGCTGGCGCCTTGAGGCTGAAGGAAATTGCTCCCTTCAAAGTAATTATTGCTGAGGAAATCCAGACATCCAGTGGTGAATTGATGGGGCTATTTCTCACTGAGGAGATTTCTAGAGGATTATCTGCTGAGGAAACAATAGCTCGAATCAAGAACCAAGGCGGGCTGGTTGGCATTCCCCATCCATTTGGTCGATGGCCCTTGGAGAATTCTAAGGAGCTAACTTCAGAGGAAATCTTATGTCAAGTTGATATTATCGAGGTTTTTAACTCCCGAACTCCTTTCTCTAATAGCTCTGCTAAGGCACAGAGACTAGCCCTGGAGCATGGAAAAGCTGCTAGCGCTGGAAGTGATGCTCACACTGTTGGTGAAATTGGCCGAGCTTATGTGGAAATGCCTGAATTTAATGGCCCTGAGGATTTCTTGGGCTGTTTATCGCAAGGGAAGATATTTGGGCAGAGGTCCAGTCCTTTAGTTCACTTTGCCAGCACTTGGGCAAAGGTAAGGAAATGCTTTCGAGCTGTTTAAAAACGTAGTGCGAGGCTTTAGCCTCGTGCACGACCCTAAAGGGTCGCACTACGAAAGGAGGCAAAACTAAATCTTGCTAAACATTGGTTGGTTCTCCACAGGAAGAGATGAAGCTGCACGGCAGCTTTTGCAAGCCGTTCGGGAGAATATTCACAATGGTGAGATTGGAGGCAAAATCAAATTTGTTTTTAGCAATCGAGAGCCTGGCGAGGCAAAGGAAAGCGACTTATTTTTCGAGTTAGTTCGCAGCTATGGCATTCCTCTCGTTTGCTTTTCCCACAAGAAGTTCAAAAGCCTCACCCAAACCCTCTCCCTTGAAAGGAGAGGGCTGGGAAAGGATGAAGCGAAGCAATCACGAGAGAGTTGGCGTCTCAAATATGATAGAGAGGTAAACAAAAGGATTGAAAAATTTACCCCTGACATTTGTGTTCTTGCCGGCTATATGCTCATTGTGGGAGAAGAACTCTGCCAAGAATATGACATGATTAACCTTCACCCAGCACCCCCCAATGGTCCTACGGGTAGTTGGCAAGAAGTAATTTGGAAATTAATACAAAACAATGCCAAAGAGGCTGGAGCAATGATGCATCTGGTGACCCCTGAATTAGATAGAGGGCCTGTAGTTAGCTACTGCAGGTTCCCTATAAAAGGAGAGCCCTTTGATAGATTCTGGCAAAGGGATGAAAAAACCATGCTATTCCAGCTTATTCGCCAGTATGAGCTTGCCAGGGAATTTCCCCTCATCATCTTTACACTACAAGCTCTAAGTCGGGGCAAAGTCGGCATAAGAGAGGGTAAAGTAATTGATACCCAAGGAAAGCCAATCGATGGATATGACCTTAGTAGTCAAATAAACCAAATGGTGGAGGGCAAGATTGCTTTGCTTCGATCGCAATGACAAAATAGGATAATGTCATTGCGAGGCACAGAGTGCCGAAGCAATCTCAGGACGGAACAAAAGGACAGGGCAAAACTGAAATGAACTTAATATGCTTTGACCTCGAAGGCCCCTTAGCTCCTCAGGATAATGCCTATGAACTGATGAAGCTATTCCCTGATGGCGGCAGGATTTTTGAAGTCATCAGCCGCTACGATGATTTGCTGACCCTCGAAGGGAGACAAGATTACGAGCCAGGAGACACCTTGGCTCTTATCACTCCTTTCTTGGCTTACCACGGGGTAAGAGAAGAACAGATTACCACTATGGGGCACGAGGCTAATTTAACTTCGGGCGCCTCTGAATTGATCTCCAGGCTCAAATCTCGAGGATGGCAAATATTTTGCATTAGCACTAGCTATGAGCAGTATGCCTTCCCTATCACACAGAGGCTAGGCATTTCCAAGGAAAACGTGGCTTGCACATCTTTTCCCTTGGACCAAATCTGCCAACTATTAAGTCGGGACGATTTTGCCTTGTTGGAGCGAGCAGAGAGGAAAATTATGAATCTCAATCCTTTCGCTGAGGATGCCAAGATAAAACAAAGCCTTGACCATTTCTACTGGCAAGAACTACCTAAGACAAGCTCAGGAAAAATTATAACTAAGGTAAAACCTATTGGTGGGAAGCGCAAAATAGAGGCATTGGAGGACTTTACCGCAAGAGTAGGGAAACCACTCTCTCACTGGGTAGCTATAGGGGATAGCATCACCGATTTTAAGATGCTTCAAGCTGTGAATAAGGCTGGTGGTTTAGCCATCGCTTTCAATGCCAATGAGTATGTCCTGCCCTACTCTACCATGGGTCTAGCATCTACTAGATTAGATGACTTATGGATAGCTTTAGAAGCTTGGGAAAAAGGTGGACGCCAAGCTATAGAAAAGGTAGTTAAGGAAAAGGAGCAAGCTGGTGGAACAGATGGTGGAGGATGGTTCCATTGGCTGGCTGGAGCTAAAGATATATCCCGTCCTTTGGAGGTTCACAAGAAATTTCGACGTCTAGTTAGAGAGGAAGCTGCCAAGCTAGGTTAATATTATGTCAAGTAAATTGCCTACTCTTACACCCTTCAGTCTCGTTTCTTAGTCCCACGGAACAGCCACACGAAGGTAACAATAAGAATTATGGAAACGACGATAACGGTAATCAGTCCTGCTTTGCCCAGCCCAGCAAAATTTGAGGTACCTGCTATGTAAACACCTGTAATCATACAAAACATTTTAGCATGCCTTCCAAAACGTTGCTTTGACAAAGTGGCCATGCAATGCTATTATGTTTTCATCGAGGTATGGTTACGTTATGCAGTGTGGGGATTTGGGGGGTGGTAACAGGTGGATGACGCCGATAGTTGGCTTTTACTAGCTTTTCTAGTCTGCTTGTTTCTTTCAGCTTTCTTTTCCAGCGCTGAGTCGGCTTTTATCTCCTTGCCCAAGCTCCGCATAAGGTATCTGGTAGAGAGTGGCGTTAAGAGAGCAGAAAAACTAGCTAAAGCAGCTGAGAAGCCTGAGAGATTTTTAGCCACTGTCTTATTAGGTAATAATCTAGTAAATGTAGCTGCGGCTACTTTGGGCACTATTATGGCTGTGGCAACCTTTCACTTACCATGGGGGCCAATCATAGCTACCTTTGGAGTAACAGCACTAATCTTGGTCTTTGGAGAGGTTATCCCTAAGACTTTGGCTGTGCATCATGCTCAAGGGCTGTCTTTGGCTTATATCAATCCATTGAGAATAATAGAGTGGTGTCTTTATCCCTTTGTCCTCGCACTGGGTCGCATCGGTTTGGGGTTTACCAAAATGGTAACTCAATCTGAGGAGGACAAGAGGCTAGTGAGTGAGAGCGAGATACGCTCTGTGATAAATGTTGGTGAAAGTGAAGGAGTGGTGGAAGAAGATGAGGCGAAGATGCTGCATAAGATATTTGAGTTTACCGACCGGCCGGTAAGTAAGGTAATGATTCCCAGAACAGAAATTGCCTGGGTGGAGCAAGGAACGAAACTAAGCGATTTTCTGGATATTTATGCTCAAACGCCTTATAGCTGGTTCCCAGTGTACAAAGATAGCACTGATAATGTAGTGGGTGTATTGCATGCTAAGGATGTGCTCAAGAAGCTGAGTGATGACTCTACCAGCAAAAAAGTTGTCATTGACGATTTAATGCGACCAGCCTACTTTGTACCTGAGAGCAAGCATCTGGGAGAACTTCTCACTGAGATGAGAGATGGTGGTTATCACATAGTAGTTGTTGTGGATGAGTTCGGTGGTGTAGCTGGGATGGCTACCTTAGGGCAGCTAACTGAGGAAATCGTGGGTGATATTAGGGATGAATTGACTGGGGAAGATAAAGACTTTGTGGTGACTGGCGACAATACCATTCAGTTGGATGGGGGATTCCGGGTTGAAGAGGCTAATGAAGAATTAGGACTGGGGTTACCTACAGGTGATTATGAAACTGTGGCTGGCTTTATTCTCAGCCATCTCGGTCGGATACCAAAGCAAGGAGAGCAATTGAAGTACCAGGACTTGAAATTTGTCATAACCGAAATGCGAGGAGTGAAGATAGAGAAAATCGTAGTTACCAGGGAAAAAGATGCTACGGTTACGCCTTAGATTTCTTCTTGCCTCAAACTAGTGAGCCACTGCCTCAGTATCATGACCTTGACAAAAATCGACCTTGATCCACTTCGCCAGCAAAAAGCTCGGGAATATAATAGATTATCACGGTGTCTGTTATTTCTTGAGCTGGGAATAAGCATTGTCCTATTGCTAGCCCTTCTTTTCACTGGTGTCTCAGCTATGCTAGCTAGCCTTTTAGTTTTCCCCTCCCCATGGGCAGCACCTTTGTATCTATTGATCTTGATGCTAGGTTTTGGAGTAGTAATGGCGCCATTAAGCTATTATCAGGATTTTGTATTGCCCCATCGCTATGGCCTGTCAACTCAAAACTTTTTGGACTGGCTGAGGGATAGAGCTAAAGCTTTAGCGATGGGATTATTGTTAGGCCTATGTATTATTATAGCGAGCTATGGGCTTATGGAATATCTTCCTACACTGTGGTGGCTAGCAGCGGGGGTGCTCATATCTTTGCTTAGCTTGCTCCTTACCTGGTTGACCCCTACCCTTCTCATACCTTTATTCTTCAAGTTGAAGCCTTTAGAACATGGGGAGCTTAAGGAAAGATTAGTAAATCTAGCTAAAGGGGCTAGAGTTAATATTAAAGATGTATTCACTATAAATCTAAGTAGCAAAGCTACTACAGCTAATGCGATGCTCACAGGATGGGGCAAATCCAGGCGCATCATAATTAGCGATACTCTGCTGCAAGGATATTCACCCGATGAGATAGAAGTAACTTTAGCTCACGAGCTAGGTCACTACGTTCATCACGATGTTGCTAAGCTTATGACAGTTCAGGCAGTCACCTTTTTATTAGTGCTCTACCTGACTAATTTGGCTCTTAAAGCAGGTGTGGTGTTGTTTTCCCTCCAGGGGATAAGTGATTTGGCTGCTCTTCCCTGGCTAATCTTGGTTTTAGCTGCGGGCATATTGATATTCCAGCCATTGCTCAATTGGTACCATCGCCGCATTGAAATGGCAGCAGACAAGGCTGCACTGGAACTGAGCAATAACCCCAGCGCCTTTGTTGATTTGATGACCAAGTTAACTGACCAAAATCTATCCGAAGCAGAGCCTAGTAGGTGGGCAAAACTTCTATTTTATGACCACCCCACTTATGGTGAGCGGATAAAACTAGCTTATAATTATGGGCAAAATCTCTAAAAGAGCTGAGCCTTTTGAAACTTATCTTAAGTAAGCCATGGGATCAGGATTTCCTCAGCTCTGCTGAATAGCCAAGGTTTTTGAGTTCCGTCACAATTTGGCTAGCATCCTCAGTATCCAAGTGAATCAGGAGTGCATTCTCTTTGTCTTCGGGAGTGACGGTACACATAGCTTTTATCTTTAAGCCATGTTTACTGATACACTCTATCGCCTTTTCTATATCCTTCGTGTCGCTACATCTATAAATAATGATGCGCTCACCGGGGATACGCTTCCCACCCCTCTCTAGACCCATTACAGGATTCAAAAGACTGTAGAAGAAATCATTGGTGGTGACTATACCTACCAGATTATCATCTTCAAGCACCGGCAGTGAACCAACTCTGTTAGCTTGTGCTATCGTGATGGCTTCCTCCACTGTGGCATCAGGAGTGACCGTGACCACATCCCTTTCCATAATCTCTCTTATTTGCAGCTTAGCTAAAAGGTAAGTTAATTCCTGCCTCGTGAATGAAGTAGCCGGGGAAGGCAAGGCACGTAGTAATCTATCCTTAGTTACCATGCCAATGAGCTTCCTCCTATCAACCACCGGCAAACGCTCGATGCGATGGACTCGCATAATCTCTTGAGCTTCAGGCACGGTAGTGCTGCTTGGTATGTTAACCACATTCGTTGTCATAATATCCCTTACAAACATCGTTTCACCTCCTATTTTGAAGTTGTCACTCTCCTTACCTACGTCTTTTTCCTTTGCATTCTTCGACCCAATATTATATCTTTACACTTTATATGTTGCCTGTCAAATAACTAAATTCGTTTGTATGATATTTTGCATTTTGCGCCAAAGGAGGTAAATTTTTGAAGCTTATCTTAGTGAGACATGGTGAAACTTACTGGAATAAAGAGAAGCGTGTTCAAGGGGGCAGCAGCGACGTTGAATTAAGCCGGATTGGAATAAAGCAAGCCAATAAGTTGGCATTGTTCTTAAAGAATAAGAATATCGCGGCTATAATCTCCAGCCCCTTGAAGCGAGCTGCAGTTACGGCCGAGGCAATAGCCAGCCAGCACCACTTAACTGTAGGAGTAGCCAATGAGCTTAAGGAGATAGAGGTTGGTGAATTGGAAGGCTTATCCCTTTCCACTTTGAACACCACCTTTAGTCAATTTTTAACGCAGTGGTGGGAAGGAGGAGGGTCACAGAGATTGCCTGGTGGGGAAAGCCTTGTTGAATTACAGAAGAGATCCTGGATGGTTATTGAACGTTTGTTGACAGAGAATAAGGATGGAACGATAGTGGTGGTCAGTCATTACTTCGTTATCTTGGCTATCATCTTCAAAGCTCTAGATTTACCTTTGGATTACTTTACTAAATTCAAGGTAGACCCTGGTGGGGTAAGCATTCTTGAGTTTGAGAATTACGGAACCCGCCTGGTGGCATTTAACGATACTTCTTATTAGAATGTTATTGTAAAGAACCCTCATCTAGCCTCTCCCTTGAAGGGAGAGGATTAAGGTGAGGGTGACTAAATACCCAAATCGCTATGAAAAAGTTTGAATTAGAGTCAAGAGTTATAAGCTTTATTCACCAGCGTAACTTGATTCCACCTGGTGAAACGTTAGTCATTGGGGTATCAGGCGGTGCTGACTCAGCATGTTTGCTTCATCTGCTGGCGAGATGGCAAAAGGAACTGGGGATAAAGCTTCATGTAGCTCATCTAAATCATCAACTTCGAGGTGCTGAATCTGAAGCGGATGCCGAATATGTGTCGAATTTGGCTGACCAGCTTGGCATTCCAATCACTGTCGAGAGACAAGATGTGGCCGCCTATAGAGCTACAAGAAAATGCTCCCTTGAGGAAGCTGCTCGGGAACTAAGGTATACCTTTCTTGCCAAAGTAGCTGAGTATCTCGGAGCTAAGCGGGTGGCCATAGGGCATACACGGGATGACCATGTGGAAACTATTTTAATGCATATACTGCGGGGAACAGGAACTTCTGGGCTGCACGGTCTTGAGCCTTGCTCACCCATGGTATATGGCGAAGAAGGAATGCTATTGCGACTCCCCCTGTCTTTGCGAGCGAAGCGAAGCAATCTCTTGGTAATAAGGCCACTCCTTGATATTACCAGAGAGGAAACGCTGAATTATTGCCAAGAGCACCAGCTCGAGCCACGGATTGACTCTTCCAATCTTTCTTTATCCTTTTTCCGAAACCGCCTTCGTTTAGAGCTATTGCCTTTACTTAGAAAATATAACCCCAGCGTAGATGAGGCTTTGCTTCGCCTGGCTGAAATTGCTCGGGATGACAGCTCTTTTATCGAGCAGCAAGCTCTTGAATTGTGGAGCCAAGTGGCCAAGCAAGAAGGCGATGTTATTCGTCTAGATAAAAGGAAAATTTGTGCTTTGCCCATAGCTTTGCAAAGGCAGATATTGAGGTTGGCGGTAATGAAGGTTCTGGGAAATACTAGGGATATTGAAATTCATCATATTGAAGCAATGAGGCGTCTATTAAGTAAACCGGTGGGCAAAAGACTTTCTCTACCTCATGACCTCATTTGTCGTGGAGAATATGATGAGGTTGTCATTGCGGTGAGCCGAAGCCCTGAGCATAGCGAAGGGGCAGCAAAGCAAACTTGGCTTCCATCCTCATCCCCCTTTCCTCCCCTGCAAGGTGAGTTTCCTCTTAAAGTGCCTGGGGAGACTGTTCTGCCCGGATGGCAAGTGACAGCCAGCGTCTCTCCTGTCGTTGAGCAATCTTCCCCTATTATTGTGGTAGGCGGAAGCGTAGCGCGGGAGCTTGTCTCCCGCAGCGAGGTGCATTTAGGCAGCGGCTTGGCTGCTAATTTCGATTTACAGAAGACGGGAACTGAACTATTTGTCCGCCAGCGTCAAGCTGGGGATAGGTTTCAGCCCCTGGGTATGAACATGCCCAAGAAGCTACAGGATTTCATGGTTGATGCCAAAGTACCTCTTTCCTGGCGAGATCATATCCCCATAGTTTGCTCTCCCGGCTACCCTATCTGGGTGGTAGGCTGGCGCATCGATGATAAAGTCAAGGTCACTGATGCCACCAAGGAAATTCTTCGCTTAGAGTTCATTAGCTTATCTTGAATGCGATAGGAGCATGCTTTATTGATTGAACATACCTCTGTGTTATACTTCAGCCGTTGGTTTTGAATTTTGCTCTCTTTGGGAAATGGGAAGGCTGATACAAGAATGAAGAGCGATTTTATCTTAAGGACTAATAGGGGAAAACTCCTGCAGAAAGAGGTAGAGGAGTTTGTTAATCGAATAAAGGAAATGTATGGCCCGGATAAGGTCATTCTATTTGGTTCTGTTGCTACAGGGAAGTCAAAGGAATGCAGTGACATCGACATAATAATCATTAAGAAAACAGAGAAGAACTTTTGGGAACGGCTGAGAGAAATATCGAAATATTGCAGTCGAGAAATAGGCATGGATGTCTTAGTTTATACTCCGGAGGAGTTTG
>Ga0209121_10005201_pt1 | contig 11877 bp, 14 predicted proteins | sample Cruoilmetagenom3_FD_187292 | JGI IMG/M metagenome (GOLD analysis project Ga0209121, IMG submission 187292) | Oil polluted marine microbial communities from Coal Oil Point, Santa Barbara, California, USA - Sample 3 (SPAdes) (version 2) | ecosystem: Environmental > Aquatic > Marine > Oil seeps ...
CGCTTTGAGATCGGTATTTGTTTGCAGCACCCATTTCCCATCAAACCTTGAAGCCTCTTCTATTTTCTCCTGTGCAATTGTGACCGTATCCCTGTTTCGCCTGTGGTTGCGTTGGTTACATTTGCGGTTTTTGTTATCGTGAAATCAACCGGTTTAAAAATATTTACCTCTTGATTAATTTGAGCATACGACCCGCTCGAAACAATAGGGGTGTAGGAATCGTATATTGAATATGCTCCGCTTCCGCTGCGAACAGCTTCACTCCTGTAATTCCCAAACCACGAATTATGATTTTCAAAATAATCCCAGCTTCCGCCCGATTCAAAATCTCCGTTCAACACCTCTGCGCCATGCAAATATACATCATCCCAATATACAAAAATATCTTCAGGTAAAGACGTATAATTAGTAACACTCTGATCGCAATAAACCCTAAAAGTTAGGTTCGCCGCGGTCTTTCCGCTTAAATGAGGTGTCACATCCAAGACCACCTGCTGCCATCCTTCATTATCTGCAACATCATCTTCCCAAACCACTGCGCCATCAATTAAAGCTTGCTTGCGATAATAGCCGGAAGTGGGAATGCGCCAACTATCTTTTACCCAGAAACTTAAAATGTTTTCTCCAGAGGGCGGACCCGCGGTTACGGAAATGCTATCTGTTGCTACGACCCCCTTTTCATCGGTAACGGTCAAGACCACATTATATTTGCCTACATCGGCAAAAGTGTGATTCGCTTGAGCACCTGTTGATGTGTTCCCGTCGCCAAAATCCCAATAATATGTGCGAATTGAACCGTCTGTATCGTAGCTGCCCGTCCCGTCAAAAGAAACATTTAACGGAGCGACTCCGCAAATTGACGAAGCAACCGCAACAGCAACCGGAAGCACGGTATTGTTTGGCGTGCCAGGACCATAGCAATTGTCAGAAACAGTCATATTGGTATAAGGAGACACGCAACTTGATTGGCGAAAGATATCTGTGCTGGGAGAAGAAGACATTGCCCAATTATTAGCCACCCAAGCCCAATCTTGGGGTATTCCCCTTATAGAAACCGCCGATATATGCGCCAAATGATCTAACCTGTTAAGCGCAAATGTATTGTTGTGTATATTTATTGTTCTTCCGGCAATAATGCTGGGGTCCCCTTTATCGCAGCCACCATGCATATCGAACGCGTGACTGCAAGCATGTTCAAGAACTATGTTGTAGCGCGCTTCATAATCATTGATCTGACCTCGCGTACCGGCAATGCTATGGCGGTTAAAATCAAATAAATTGGCTTCAATTAGGGCAGTAGCTTCTCCCGACTGGGCATGAAGCACTACTCCATAGCCAAGACCATAGCGATGATTATGATGTATGTAATTGTGGTGGATGTGCGCGTCAGTAGCTCCTGCCCGAAGCGATATTACCGCATAGGGGAAGCCCGATAATTCGCTGTTGTCCGCCTCAAAATGGGAAGAATATACGGCTATTCCGCATGCAAGACCGTAACCGCCCCCATAGAGATGGTCCCCGACCTCTAAATCCGGTCCCTGAAAACGAAGTCCCGTAATACGTACATTGGGTGCATTTTTTACTGTAAAAACCTGCCAAAAATCTTCGCCCGGAGAAGATACAGATGTGAAAATCTTGCCCCCGAGCGAGCCATTACGACCCCGACCGCTGGCCAGAGTCACTCCAGAGGGGATATTAATCTTTGTGCTACTTCCCATATCTATCTCGGCATTATCATCTACATATATGATCTGCCCCGTCATATTCGGATTATCGTCAAACGACCACCATGAAGACAACCCCGGCATAACCATGCTCCCTACGTAATTTTGTTGTACTTCCGCTTCCGTCAATGCCCTATCATAAATTGTAACCTCGTCAATAGTGCCGTTAAATTTACTCCAGTGCCCTTTGCCTATCCAAGCCCCCGTCAAGTTTAAATGATTTGTCCAGTATGCCGAATTTGCACCCGTTACAGCGCTCTCATTTCCGTCAATAAATATTTTCACACCAGAGCCATTTTGAGTAATGGCGACATAATGCCAATTCATAGGTGTAACCACATAGGCAGAAGTAATTAAAACTTGTGCAGCATTATTATTCTCAATAAGCACAAAAATCTCATCATTAGCATTTACTCTGACGAGCAAAAAATTCTCGTAACCATCTTCAAAAATATTAATTATATCTTTAGTCCCACTCGCATTAGCTCGCATCCAAAATGCAATAGTTCCTTGCGGTGAGCTTAGATCGGGAGTATCAACTCCGACGCTAGCATAATCATCTACGCCGTCAAAATACAGGGCCTTATTTACTTGTCCGTCCACCCAAGAGGCACCTGTGTTCGCGCCATGGTTGCTTCCCTGTTTATCTTTGATGTCGGCGAGAGCTGAAAGCAGTTCTGATTTGGTTGAAACTATATAATCTGCATCAGCCGGATCTATAATGTCGCTATAATTAACGCCGCCGCCGATTGGGTTTCCTGTCGGATTTAACTCGGCTCCGCATGAGTAAGCAGTCGCTGTCGTGGTTAGAACCGCTGCTATTAGGAGGGTTAGTGTTAGCAAGGTGAGTGCGGGGGGTTTCGTGGTTGTGTAGGTCATTTTTTTGTTTGGTTTATGTTTTGGATGTCGTAGTATGCTCCGCCAGATTGATTATTTGAACAGAAGGTGTTTGAGTTTATTTCATTATTTATGCTATCTGCTGTTGTATATAATCCACCTCTATTATTATCATTCGCCGTGTTATCGGTTATGTTGTTGTTTGAGGAAGTATGTAAAAGAATTCCATTCTCGTCATTATAATTCACTGTGTTATCGGTTATGTTGTTGTTTGAGGAAGATTCTAAAAAAATTCCATCATAAAATTGAGTGACATTACAGTTTTTAATTGTGTTATCGTCTTTACCATTTAAATAAATTCCATAAGTGTTTATTTGGTTTGTGCCGTCAATTGTATTTCCCTGACAGTCAAAGATTTTGTTTTGGAAGTTTGCGGGGTCGTCGATACAGGTTCCTACTTGGTTTGTAATGTTGCTATCAAGGTAAACGGTTGTGCAATTCGCATTGTTCAAGGCAAGCTCACAATCGTCGCAGTCAGCCGCCGCCACACCCGTGCCTCCGCAATTACATGTTGTGTCTCCATTGTCTGTAAAAGCCAGCGCGGATCCGGCGCCGAATGCGAAAACACCCACGAGAGCTAAAACTGAAAGAACTATACCCGATTTAATTTTTTTGAATTTTATTTCCATAATTTTTATTTTGTTAATTAATATTTTTTCGACTTTTTCATCCCGCCGTAGGCGGTGGTATTCTTCGACCTTTTTTATTACTTCTAGTTTACCCCCCCCTAAACTAATGTCAATAGCAAAACTCTAAAATCTAAGCTCTAAACAATAAAAAATAGCGGAGACCGGGTCTCCGCTATTTTATTTTCTTTTTAATCTGGGAAAGTGGTAGATGCCCGCCCTCCGCAAACTATAATTTTTAATGATATGTGTTAAAATCTTAGGCGGATTCAATAATCTAATGCAACACTCACATAAAAAAAGTAAAATGCGACAAAGGAGGAAATACTGTGAGCAGAGCCACGGCCAGGCCAAGCGCGGCGGAGAGAAGGAATATCCATATCTCGATGTCGGCCCGGTAGGCGAACTTTTGGAGCCATGCCCGCATGGCGAAATAAGCAATGGGCCAGGCGATGAGGTTGGCGGCTGCTATACACTTAAGGAACTCCTGGTTGAGCAGCGCCACAATGCCGGCTATTGACGCGCACAGGGGGAAGATACGCAAGGCAGGAGTAGATCCCTCCCACCCGCCGATCATTGAAGATGAGATTCCATTTGTTCCTCAAAGAGGCTGGGCAGAGATGATCCGGAAAGTCCACGAGGTGGATCCGCTGCTTTGTCCTACATGTGGTGGCCAGATGAGAATCATCTCTTTTATCGAAGAGCCGAAGGTCATCGACAGGATCATCGGCCATCTCAAACTGACCTTTGAAGCTGAACGACCACCTCCGCCTCATGTTGTTCAACAACAACTCCTGATGGCAGCCGAGGATAGGGGGGAGTATTTCTGAGAGCATCTGTTGCTGCTTTTTGCTGATTCAAGGGTGGAGTCTATTTTATAGCTGATTTTTTGCCTTTTTTGTCGGTTTTTTTCTTTATTCTATCCTCGATCTCATCTTTGTTCCTGAGATAAGCTCATTCCAGGATGTCAGTGGGTGGAAATTGAGGAAAATTGTGAGAGTTTTTTCGCAAGCACAAAAAGGAAATTCTTATCTTTAGCCTGAGAAGAAGAGAGCTGGCGAAATTGCCCTTTAAGAAAAAGATAGAAATTCTTATACAGCTTCAGAAAATGGCAGAGGGCGTAAAAAAACCAGGAAAGAAAAAGAACAGACCGACCTGGGCAGTGTAACTGCAAAAAAGGGGGAGAGGATACTCTGTCCCCAATCATCAAAACATTGACTCCGTATGAGGAATTGATTATAATGGATTTGCAAATCTCAACGTTATCTCAATTAAGGAGGTCATTCCATGAAATCAGAAGTCAGAGAAAAAGTGGCGGCCCTCATTACAGCAGCCTTTGGCCTGGTTGCAGCCTTAGCCTGGAATGGCGCGATCAAAGCCATATTCAAGGAAGTCTTCGGAGAATCAGAAGGTCTTACCCCCATGCTGGTCTATGCAATCCTGGTGACCATCATCGCTGTCCTCGTCGCTGTCTGGATCGGCAGATCCGCAGAAAAAGCGAAAAAACAGTAAAGAATGAACAGTAAATCGCATGAAAAAGAATGAGATCGCCACGCTTCGCTCGCGATGACACATAGCAGAGTGGGGAAAAGGGGACGTTCCCTGAAGTGCCACCCCTGTCATTGCGAGGAGCGCAGCACCTTTGTCATTGCGAGGAGCGCAGCGACGCGGCAATCTCATTGAAAAGTGAACAGCAAAGAGTAAGAACAGGATTAAGGGTTAAGACACTCATGTTGCTCGCTCTAAGGATTAGGGAAAGAAGTAAAGAGTGGGGAGGGGAGGAAATATGAAGAAAGGGAAAATGAAAACGAAAAGAACTGTTATGCTAGCGGTTTGTCTGATAGGCGTGGTTCTTCTCGCATCCTGCGCGCAGCTTGCACAGAGGCTTGCCATCATCAACTGCAAGTATGCATTCAAAGACGTGGCGCCCATGGAGTTCCGGACGACATCGATGGATCTGAAGCTATCGATTCAGGTTGACAATCCCAATGCCGTGGATGTGATCCTGGACAGGCTCGGATTCGACTTTTTTGTCAACGACAGCAAAGTCTTTGAAGGACTGATGGAAGAAGGGCTGAACATTCCCACAAAAAGCACTTCTGTTTTAGATCACGTTATCAAAATCTCCTACTTGAAGGCAGGAATCGCCGTAGTCAAGGCGATCAAGGAGAAAAAAGCCGCCTACAAGCTCACAGGAAAAGCCTATTACAACACGCCTGTGGGAGAGCTGGCCTTTCCTGTGGAGATCACAAAAGGCGAGATTAAGTAGGCTTAAATAAGTTCGATTATTTCTTTTTGATCAGTTTGATAACAAAGAGCAGGATAATCGCGCCGATAAAGGCTTTGAGCAGGTCGCCAACAAAGCCCACTCCAAAGAGCGTACCGAAAATCCAGTTGCCAAGGAAAGCGCCAGCGACACCCACAAGAATGTCTATGAAAATCCCGAATCCTCTTCCCTTCATGATGACTCCGGCCAACCAGCCGGCAATCAAGCCAACAACCAGTAGTGTGATAATTTGGCCCATATCCATCTCCTATTAATAGAATTTCATTTGACCGATATTCTATAGATTCAAATCAGTCTTGTCAAGATTTATCTGGCAAAGCGCCGCCACTCAGCGATAGCAGTGTCCTCGCGAGCGACCGCAGGGAGCACGGCGATCTCATCTGATGCTTCTCCACTCGCTCTCCAGGCCTTCCGCCTTTACAAGCCTTTCGACTTCTTCCTCACCTGCAGACATCCAGAGAAAATCGAGGAAAGTCCGCACATCCTTTTCCCTCTTCAGATGAGAAAGGCAGACAACCGCATAGATGGTCGATTTCAATCTGAGCTCGCGGCTGACGCCGACCTCTGAAGAAGTCTCCAGAATCGGGTTGAACGCTTTCAGCGCATCCTTGTAGCGCCTCTGCGAAAACTCAATCTTTCCCAGAAGAAAACGACCCTCCATCTCTGCAGGATTCTTCTTCACCATGTCCTTGATGACTTTCTTCGCTGCTTTGGAGTCGTTGCTTTTCCGGTGAAATTCATAAAGCTCATAATAGAGGGCGATGTTTTTTGGCTCTCTTTTGACAGCAGCCTCAAGCCTCTTTTGCTGGAGCTTCTCTTCGACAGCTTCAGCCTGGCGCTCCTGCGCCTCCAATATGCCGCGCAGCTTTTCCTTGTCTTCCTCGCCGAGGGAAAGAGAGTTGATCTGCTCATCGGACAGGGCATCCGACCACTTGGAAACAAGCCTCTGCGTCTTCTTTCTGTCTCCTCGCAGCGAAGCGCAGAGTATCGCATAAGCCCTCGTCTCCTGCAGCAGACTCTCATCGATTTCAGCGTTTTCTGACAGCTTGAGGATTTTATCGAGATTCTTTGCAGCATCCTTGAATTCCTGCACCTGGTAATCCATTTTGGCCAGCATCAAGTAGCCGTTGATCTCAGCAGGGATTTTCACAAGCATATCCTTGATTGTCTCCCTGGCAGCTTTGGAGTCGTTCTGCTGTCTGTGCCGCTCATAAAGAGCATAATAGTAGGCCGCGCTGTGCGGGTCTTTTTGGATTCTCGCTTCAAGCTCTTCCACAGTGCCCTGCTCGATCAGCCTCTGCTCCCTCTTTGGAATCCTCCCCATTTTGAAACGGGAGACCAGCATTTCCATATCAGGCCATGCTGATTCATCTATCTCCAGGCCGTTAAATCCTTCCTCTCCCAGCAGATCTCTTGCATCTTTCAGGAATTTCTCGCATCTTTCCATGTTTTTCAGGTGATAATGGGCAATGGCAAGATAGGCATGGGCCTTTTCCATCAATTCCTTCTGGCCATAGAGTCCAAATGCGGCAATTTCCAATTTCTTGGCAGCTTCGCTGTAGTCTCTGGCAAGAAACGCCCTCTCTCCCTTCGTGTAAAGATCCATGTAAAAGGGATCGGGCTCCTGCGCCTGGAGTAAAGCACCGGGACAAACAGACAGAAACAGCAGCCCCAATCCGAACGCAGCCGCCAGACGGCTCAGGCATTTATTTTTCATCTTCTCTCTCCTTCTCTTCTCAACTATGAGATCGCCACGCTCCTTTCAGTCGCTCGCGATGACACTCCTCCCTGTCATTGCGAGGAGCGTAGCAACGAAGCAATCTCATCGTACCTATTTTATATCCATCCAGCCCCCCTTTGTCAAAAAGATGGGGACGTTCCCCTCTACAACTCAACTTTTTGCAAAATATAGTTGACAAATGCGTCTACCATCCCTAAAATACCTTCACATGTTCAGGCCAAGGTTAATCCCGAATATCAGCGACACCTACCTCAACACACCTGAGGCAGTGATCATCTCGGGGATGAGGGGAACCGGAAAGACAAGCCTTCTCAATCATCTCTACGGCCGGCTCAACAAAAGAAATAAGATCCTCATCGACCTCGAAAATCCTCTAAACAGAAAGTACTTCGAAGAAGACAATTATGAAATAATAAAGACGTCGTTCGAACTCTTAGGCATTGACTTCTCTCAAAAGCCGTACATTTTCTTAGATGAAATCCAGTTCGTAAAGAATCTTCCCTCTATCGCAAGATACTTCATAGAACAATATGAGGTAAAATTTTGTCTGACGAGCTCCGCAAGATTCTCGTTGAGAAACATTTTATCCGAATCACTCCCCGAAAAGAATCATGTCATCGAACTCTATCCTCTGAGCTTTCGCGAATTCCTCCGGTTCAAGGACATCTCCACGAAAATTCCTGAAAAATCCTGTGACCTCACCCCAGATCTTTTCGATACGCTGTCTCATCTCTATGACGAATACATACGGTTTGGCGGATTTCCAGGGGTGGTCCTCAAGACAAGCGCACGCGCCAAGAAAAAGGCGCTCGAAGAGATCTTCTCATCTTTTTTTCATCTGGAGATCTCCCAGTTGGGGGATTTCCGCAGAAACAAAGAGATCAGAGACCTGATGCTTCTCCTGATGAAGCGGGCGGGTTCGCAGCTGGATTTCCAGAAGACCTCAAGAGAGCTGAAGATCTCCCGGCCTTCTCTGTACGAGTATGTTTCTTTCCTGGAACGTACCTATTTCATAAGGGCCATACGGCCCCTCAGCAGGAACAGAAACTCAGAGATCAGAAAGGCGCCAAAAGTCTTTATCTGCGACACTGGACTTGCCTGCCATCTCGCCCAGCAAAACATGGAAAATCTCTTCGAAAACAGCATCTTCCAGAACCTCCGCTCCAAAGGGAGGCTGAACTATTACAAAAGGAAGATCGGTGCTGAGATCGATTTCATCCTGAACGGGAAGACGGGCTACCGCGTCAAGCACAATCCGCTCAAGGGTGACACACAGAAGCTCGAAGAAATGGCTGTAGGGCTGAAGCTCGAAGAGTTCAAGACAATCTCCAGAAGCCACATCCACTCGGAAAACATCATGTATGGATTCATGCTGTGAAAAATAAATAAGAAAGCCCGGGCTAATGCCCGCGCACAGAACAGGCAAGCAATTGCCAGAAAAATTGAATTTCTCCCCGAAGCCCACCGGCGGTAGCCTGCCTTCCGTGTCTTTGCGAGGTCCAGATAGCCTTAGCAATCCCATCGAGAAGTAAAGAGTCAGCAGTAAAGAACTGATATGCGATACTTTTCTTTCCCATTTATTCCTTCTTCACTGTTTACTGTTCACTTGCATGCGCGGACAGTTTAGATGTGGCATAACACTAACACCTCCCTTGACAATACACAAATTAGGTGTATAATATGTGTATAAAAGAGGTTCTCAAGGAGGCAAAAATGCACAACAGACATAATATAACCTTGGATGAAGAGGTTTCAAAAGAACTCGAAGCTGTGGCATCAGAGCTGGGTGAGAAAAAAAGTTACATCATAGAAAAAGCTCTCATGGTTTATTTCGATCTTATTGATTTGAAAGTCGCCAAAAAAAGACTGAAAGATTTAGATGAAGGCCGCGATAAATTGATTGATGCCAAGGAGGTCTGGAAAGAGCTGGATATCTAGAGATGTATAAGCTCAAGTTCCTTGCGAAAGCATTAGATGATTTAAAAAAAATCGATAGGCCTCACCAGAAAATCATCAAGGAAAAACTTCGCATTCTGACTGAGAATCCACTAGCACTTAAGAACAACATTAGAAGAATTGGAGGGGTAAAGGACGATTTATATAGATTAAGGGTGGGGAGCTACAGGGTCATATTTAGAAAGGAAAAAGATCAGCTTCTGATCATCATAGTGAGAATAGGGCACAGAAGAGAAATATACTTTACTCTGAAATAATTATGTTTCCCAAAAAAACAGCGAAAGGCCTGGTACCTTGGGGAATGTTCCTCAAGGCGCTATCGTTAAAGGGTGGTACCTTGGGGAACGTCCCCTTTTACTTTGTCCCCTTTTACTTTGCTTGACAAAAAAGGGGGAAAGGTTAAACTAAAGATGTGCAGTTCACTGCACATATTTATTAATTTATGAGCAGTTGATTATGGAAAAACACCTAATTAAGCAAATACTTCTGGAACAAAGAGAAGAGATCGGACGCATCTTCAAAGAGAGGATAATTAAACGGGAGGTTGAACCAGAAACAAGAAAGGCCTCCGAATCAGATTTGGTAAAGGTAATTATGGGAGTAAGAAGATGCGGCAAATCTGTATTAGCTCATCAATTATTGAGAGACAAAAAATATGGCTATGTTAATTTCGATGATGAGAGGTTGATAGGAACAAAGGCCAAAGACCTTAATGATTTCTTAGAGGTCTTAAAGGAGATAGAACCAGACTTCAATCATCTGCTTTTAGATGAGGTGCAGAATATCGAAGGATGGGAGTTGTTTGTTAACCGTCTAAAAAGAAGAGGTTATAATATCGTCATTACTGGAAGCAACTCAAAACTTTTAAGTAAAGAATTGGCCACTCACTTAACAGGGAGGCATTTTAGTTTACAGCTTTATCCTTTTTCTTTTAAAGAATTTCTTCTGTTAAAAGATTTCAAAGTAGAAGAAAACGACTTCTATATTACAGAAAAGAGGGCAAAGATAAAAAGATTATTAGAGGAGTACTTGAGGATTGGTGGATTGCCAGAAATATTTAAGCTTGAATTAAGGGAAAAATATCTAAGAGAACTATATGACAAGATAGTCACTCGTGATATCGTCTTAAGATACAACATAAAGTATGTTAAGGATTTAAAAGAAATGGCCTTATATTCAATATCTAATTTTGGCTCGAAAATGAGTTTAAGCAAGATCAAAAATATTTTTGAGATTAAAAGCGTTCATACTGTAAAGAACTATCTCCAGTTTCTTGAGGAGGCTTATTTATTGTTCACCCTTAGTGCCTTTTCTTTCAAATTAAAAGAACAACTTAAGAAACCAAAAAAAATTTACTGCATAGATACGGGCCTAATAAATGCTCTTGTGCCTAAATTTACCCATGACCGCGGAAGATTAATGGAGAATTTAGTATTTTTAGAATTAAAAAGGCAAAATAGAGAGTTTTATTTCTATTCTCAAGCCAATTATGAGGTAGATTTTTTAATAAAGAAAGGACTTAAAGTGGATCAATTAATCCAAGCCTGTTACTCTCTGGAGAACGAGGGGGCAAGAAGAAGAGAAGTGAAGGCCCTGCTCAAGGCCTCTCGGGAGTTAGAGTGTAAGGACCTGCTCATAATTACCTGGGATGAGGAAGGAGAGGAGAATATTAACTCTAAGACAATAAGATTTCTCCCCTTGTGGAAGTGGCTGCTGCAGAAGGAGAATCATTAGGGGACGTCCCCTTTAACCTCAAGGCGCTATCGTTAAAGGGTGGTACCCTGGGTAACGTCCCCTTTGACATTATACATATTTGTGTTACACATATTTGTGTAATACAGGAAATATTAAAGCTTAACGGGAAAAACATTGAAGGAAAACTCCGGGCGCATATCCAACATCATCATAATGTATCATATATCTTTGCGGGTTCAAAAAGGCATTTGCTCAATGAAATGGTAAATTCCCCGGATAGGCCATTCTATAGAATAGGCCCGGTTATTTATTTGGGGAAAATCCCCGAGGATAGGTTCCTGAAGTTTATCAGCAATAAGTTTAAAACTTCAGGAATAGAAACTCCCGGAGAAGTAGTGAGCGAGGTCATTAAAATAGCTGAGAATATCCCCTATTATGTGCAGATGCTATCCCATGAACTGTGGGATTTTGGAGTCACCAAAAGCAGGCTTGGCAAAAAAGATGTGCGCCCGGTTCTCACTCAACTACTGCGTCATTATTCGCAGAACTTCCACCTTGAGTGGTCACGTCTGATATTATCTAAAAGACAGTTATTGGAAGCAATTGCCCGATATGGAGGTAGGCGGATTCTGTCAAAGGATTATCTTAAAAAGAATAATCTTGGCCTGCCCTCATCGGTTCGCAGAACTTTGCTTGCTCTAGTTGAAGATGGATATCTTGATAGAGAAAATGATGAATACTTTTTTACCGATATCTTATTCCGCGAGTGGGTAAGGTGTAGACATTGAGGGACGTTCCCCAAAGCAAAAAACAAAATTTTGAAAACCGCTGTTATTTGGAAGGGCCTGACCCTTGAGGGTTCCCCTTCAGCCTAAATCCTCAAACTGTGAAGAGTGTAGGTTTGACCCCATTTCTTCAATAAAGTGATAAAGTGAGAACGTCCCCTATTCA
>Ga0209121_10005203_pt1 | contig 11875 bp, 10 predicted proteins | sample Cruoilmetagenom3_FD_187292 | JGI IMG/M metagenome (GOLD analysis project Ga0209121, IMG submission 187292) | Oil polluted marine microbial communities from Coal Oil Point, Santa Barbara, California, USA - Sample 3 (SPAdes) (version 2) | ecosystem: Environmental > Aquatic > Marine > Oil seeps ...
GTAATAGGGGGTGTCGCTTACGGAGACAAGTTGTTTTCGGGGCTGCGTCGTGGATAGGCTCTCTGTCTTGCTCTTTGTGCTGTTCATGCGAACAGTGTGGAGGAGGAGTGAGCCCATTGGCAAGAGCAGAATTTTTTATAGCTAATATTGATATGTCCGCGCTTTTCAGCGCTTTGTCATATTGGAAATCTCATACAATATGCGATAAGTTTGAGCTAATCGCATGCCTGTCCACTGGCTTCTCTTAAGTCTAAATCTGACTTAGTGTTTCGTAAGCAACTGGTGATAGAAGCACTGAAATTAAAGAAAATTATATAAGGCATAATTGGCGCATAAACGTGAACGCCAGCGGAAATAAAGGCATACAGGTAGGGATAGAAGTTGAACTGTCACGAAAGGAGGCTGATCAAAAATCATGACCTTACCACCCAGTAAGCCAGAATCATCAGCTTCTATCACGGGTAGTTATCGGGGTTTGCCGAAAAGCATTTGGGTGCTTGGATTTGTCTCAATGCTGATGGATACCTCCTCCGAGCTTATCCACAGTCTGCTCCCTATCTTTATGACCTCGGTGCTCGGTGCATCCATGCTCACGGTTGGGATAATAGAAGGTATTGCCGAGGCCACAGCGGCCATTGCCAAAGTGTTTTCCGGCGTGGCAAGCGACTACTTCAGGAAACGTAAATTTTTGGTCGTGCTCGGCTACGCACTGGCAGCCATCACCAAGCCTGTATTTCCCCTCGCGACAAGCATCGAATGGGTTTTCGGTGCGCGCATTGTTGACCGTATTGGTAAAGGCATCCGTGGAGCGCCGCGTGATGCGCTGGTCGCCGACATCGTAGCGCCGAAGATGCGCGGCGCAGCTTATGGCCTGCGCCAGGCGCTCGATTCGGTCGGGGCCTTTGTTGGGCCGTTGCTCGCGGTTGCTTTAATGATTTACTTGGCGAACGACATTAAATCCGTATTGTGGGTCGCGGTGGTTCCTGCTTTCCTTGCAGTGCTGTTGCTGATCATTGCCGTGCGCGAGCCTGATCGCGCGCAACCTGTCACGGCCCAGGAAAATTTTCTATCCTTCGCTAAGGTGAAGCAGTTGCCCTTGCGGTATTGGCAAATTATCGCACTGGGAGCCATCTTTACCCTTGCGCGTTTCAGTGAGGCATTTTTGATTCTTCGTGCTCAGGATATCGGGCTTGCTATCGAATACGTACCCGCGATCATGATTGTAATGAATATTGTCTACGCCTTATTTGCGTACCCGGCAGGTGCTGCAGCCGACCGGTTTCCCGCCAGAACCCTGCTGCTGCTGGGGCTTGGGGTGCTTATCGCAGCAGATGCCCTATTGGTGGTTGCCGCATCACCTTCGGTCGTGTTCCTGGGTGCGGGATTCTGGGGCCTGCACATGGCGTTAACCCAGGGTTTGCTCTCGAAACTTGTTGCCGATACCTCTCCCCTTGAGCTTCGCGGCACTGCCTTTGGCATTTTTAATCTCGTGACTGGCGGTGCGCTCCTGCTGGCAAGTGTGCTAGCTGGTTTGTTGTGGGGTGCATTTGGTGCCTCGGCCACGTTTATTGCTGGCGCATCGTTCGCGGCTATCGCAGTAATGGGCCTGCTTCTTTATCGCCCTGGCAAGGGGTAAAGGCCGGGGAGGTGACGAGGCTAGCCAAGGAGTAGGTTGCTGTTTGTGGTTTGCAGCTTCTAAGCTAGCAGAGTGGTGATGCTTTAAAGCGCACGTAAAAGGAGAGTGTGGAAAAATGGAAATAAAGGGGGCGCGTGATGAATTAATATAGTTTTAGCGGCAAGGCTTGTCAGAAGGGACTGTAGGTGCCGGAAGAAATGGCTAATTTAATCCGCTGCAATGGCTTTCCGGGTAGATTCGCAGCATCAGTCTACGAGGGCGCGGGCCGCTGATGGAAAACTTTCGCTGGACTCGGACACAAAACAGCATTTATTCTATGCTCAGTCTAACGGTTGTTGTCACATGTTTAACAGGGAGAATTAGCATGCGTAAGATCTCTTGTATACTCGTTATCAGCCTTGCATTGTTAGGCACTCTGGCCCACGGAAAACCTTTCAGGTTAGGCCCAGAGAATCAAACCAACTGCTCGGCAAATTCACCAGCCCAGGCGCCAGCCGGATTCATGTGGGGAATCACCGCCTATCACATCCCCCTGCCTGATTATGAGCTCTACCCCGATGACTTTGTTGTCATGGCGCAAAACGGTATCCGTTGGATCCGAGTTGACTATGCCTGGAAGCGCATCGAGCCAGTACGAGGTGAACCCTATGATTTCAGCTACTTCGACATGGTGACCGAGGAGGCTACGCGTAATGGCATCCAGATCATCGCTCAAATCGGCAACGGCTATAACCGGGACAGAGCTGTCTCACCGGAGTGGACGGGAGACCTGAGGATCGGCGAGTACCTGGATGTTCTCGACGGATACTCCCGAGCAGTCGTCGAGCGTTATCATGGCACCATTAAACATTGGTCGCTGGAGAACCAACTTAATTTGGATTATTACCAAGCGTGGATTTCCAACTCACGAGCCCACCCGTGGTCGGTCATTTCCAAAATGCGCATCATTCACACTCTGAACAATGCGGTAAAGCAAATCGACCAGACTGCAATCACGGTGCTATCGGTCTTGGCCGTTCCTGGATACCAATGGTTTATCAAAAAGATGTCGCTGATCGCGGATTTCGATCTCGTGGGCCTGCACTATTATCCTGCCGTCGTTACGCCCGTCACGGAGGGTTTTGAAAACGATGTCTGCGACCTCGTCACCAAAGCTAAATCGGCCAGTGGCGGTAAACCGGTGATCTTCCTGGAAACAGGTTTCAAATCGGATGGCGGTGAGGGCCACACTCCAGAAACACAACAGCTTTTCTTGCGGAATATAGCGGAATATGCACTGCAAGCTGGCGCGGTCGGTTTTTTCTGGTACGAATATCTGGATAATCCTAACGAGCCTCAAGACCGACAACGCTATAGCGGGCTGCTGGAAGAAGATCGCTCCCCCAAGCTTGGCTGGTTTGAATACGGGAGTGTCATCCAGCAGTACGGCAGTGAGCCCCACCCGTAACAAGTTGGGTCAGCATTTCTTTGGCGCTCTAACGCGCTGAATAATATGTGATATCTGGAAAACGAGTAGGTTGGATGCCGCTTGATGGTGGCATCCAACCTACTGTTTAATCATGTGTGAAAAGAAGTACGTCAAAATTGGTTCTGCGCTGCTCAAAAGCCGCTTACGCTGCGTTTGATGGGTCGGTAATGTTTTGTTGGTTCTGTCGGTTTCACCCTGCCTCGTAATTGTGATTACTGCCTGGATTAGGAAAAGTCTCGTGGTACAGGGCGCATTTTGCAATGTGCGCTTCTTCGCTGAACCCGCCATTGTCACGTGCATCGACGTCGTTCGCGAAAACGATGTAGGTAGGCAATACGAACGCATATCTTTATGCGGTCTTCGTTTTATATAGAGAGGCGCTTGCCAGTGCCAGTTACGGCTCTAAAGCGCTTGTGCGTTATATTGTTACGTTATATCATAACATTTGTTTCAGGCTTAACTAAATCGGAGTAGAAATGAAATCACATACCGCACTCGCCAGCGTGACGTTGGCTGTTCTATCTATCAGCGCCTTTCCTGCCGCCGCTGGAAAAATATCGGGCAATGAGTTTAACCCTGCCATCAGTCTCATTCTTGATGGACGATATACCGACATAGATAACAGCGAACTTGAGTTGCCAGGCTTTCAGCTGGGTGGTGAAGCGGGCTTGCCTGATAATGGTTTTTCTACAGGCCACAACGAGCTGTCAATCTCTGCCAATATTGATGACAAGTTTTACGGATCAATGACATCTGCCATTGTTTATGAAGAGGGTGAAACAGAAATTGAACTTGAAGAAGCCTATATTGAAACTCTAAAGCTAGGTTCGGGTTTTACAATAAAGGGCGGTCGCTTTTTATCGAGTGTCGGTTATCTGAATAGCATACATGACCATGCTCATGATTTTGCAGATCGTCCCTTGGTTTATGATGCGCTATTTGGTGGGCATTTAGTTGATACCGGCGTACAGGTTCGATGGGTCGCTCCCACTGATTTATATCTTAATTTTGGCGCTGAGGTGACTTCGGGTAGTGAGTTTCCAGGCGGTGAAAATGAAGGCGGTAACAAGGGCTTGGCATTTTTTATTAAAACCGGTGGAGATATAAACATCAGCTCCAGTTGGCAACTCGGTGCAAGTTACTACCAGTCTGAATTTGATGTGCGTGAAGCGGGCGGGCACCACCATGGTGGCGAAGAAGCTGGTGCAGACAACGAGCTGTTGAATGGCGATGTCGATGTTGCAGGTCTTGATTTGGTTTATAAATGGGCCCCAAATGGTAACAGCAAGCGCATCAACTTTAAGCTTCAGGCCGAGTATTTTGTTAAAAATGAGAAAGGGTCTGCTGAGTTTTCTGAAGACGCCGGTATGGCTGAGGCTAACTACGATGGCGAACAAGCAGGATATTACATACAAGGGGTTTATCAGTTCATGCCTGCATGGCGAGTAGGTCTTCGCTATGATCAACTTTCCGCCGATAACACCATTACTGATTTCGTCGATGGAGGAATCGATGAGGACGAATTTTTGGAAGAATCAGGTCTTGGTGTTGAAGGCGATGACCCCACAAAAAGTAGCTTGATGGTGGATTACATTCCTAGTCACTTCAGTCGTATTCGTATGCAATACAGCAAGCTAGATGGCGGTCATTCAGATACGAATGACATGATTATTCTTCAATATACGATGAGCCTGGGGTCCCACGGCGCTCACACATTTTAATGGGAGGATGATATGAAAATAGTTACAACTGCTGTCAGTTTTACTTTGTTGCTATTCAGCTTGTCGGCCTCTGCCAAAGTTAATGTATTTGCATGTGAGCCGGAATGGAAGGCATTGGTAGAAACCTTGGGTGGTGAGCATGTGAAGGCTTTTGCAGCGACAAGTGCTTTTCAAGACCCTCACTATGTCGAGGCTCGTCCCTCGCTTATCGCGAAAACACGCCAAGCTGATTTGTTAGTCTGCACAGGAGCTGAGCTTGAAGTGGGTTGGCTGCCTTTATTATTGCGGCAATCTGGTAACGCATCTATTCAGGAGAGTGAGCTTGGTTTTTTTCTCGCTGCAGAACAGGTTGAGCGAATTGAAATACCCACTGTACTTGATCGTAGCCAAGGTGATGTCCATGCCTCGGGTAATCCTCATGTGCACTGGGGGCCATACCGTTTATTAGCTATAGCGAAAGCACTTTCTGAGCGCTTAATCCGTATAGATAGTGACAACACTGATGACTACCAAGCAAACTTTCGCGCATTCGAGGGGATGTGGAAAAAACAAATTAAATCGTGGGAAACACAAGCAGCGCAGCTAAAAGGTAAAAAAGTGATCGTGTACCACAAGAACTGGAGCTACATGATGAACTGGCTCGGCATCGAAGCCATAGGTGACTTGGAGCCAAAACCAGGAATACCACCAACAAGCGCACATTTAGCTAGCTTGCTTAAAAAGGTTCGTTCGACAGGAGCAGATTATATTTTAGTCGCCAACTATCAAAATGATAAAGGTGCGCTTTGGCTTAGTCAGAAAACCAATGTTCCCGTGATTAATTTACCTTTTACTGTGGGTGGTAGCGAAAAGGCCACCGATCTGGTGTCGCTGTATAACGAGGTGCTCACGAGATTAACTACCGGTGTGCAGCAATGAGTGAGTTAGTGCCGCAACTGGAAATATTGTGGCCAGCGATGATAGCGGGCTTACTCGTTTTAGCTACTCACGTGCCGCTTGGTCGCGAGGTATTGCACAGAGGCATTATTTTTTTGGATTTAGCCATCGCACAGACAGCGGCATTCGGTGTCGTGTTGGCGAATACATTCTGGATCGCTGGGCATGATGAGCACCACGCTATTTCCACCACTATTATTGCCGTTTTAGCAGCAATAGTCGGGTCAATGATGCTCTACAGCATACGGAAGCTGGAAGTACGCTTGCAAGAAGCTTTTATCGGCGTTCTATTTGTTCTGATGGCAACGGGGATTATATTACTTTTGTCGGCAGACCCCCATGGAGGGGAGCGATTAAAAGAAATACTTGTTGGGCAAATTCTATGGCTACAGCCAAGTGATCTGATTCAGCTTTTCGTGGTGTCTGCCGTGACCTTGATTTTGTGGTTTTTAGGTCGGGAGAAAATAGGGGAATGGCTTTTTTATCCATTGTTTGCAATCACGATTACGTTGTCTACGCAGGTTGTTGGTGTTTATTTGGTTTTTGCCAGCCTGATTATTCCCGGTGTCAGTACGCTGCATCAGGAAAAACCCATAGCTAAAGCTTATCTCATAGGTATTGCTGGTTATATTGTTGGCTTAATCGTTTCAGCGTCCGTTGACCTACCCGCTGGGGCAACCATTGTTTGGTGTTTAGTGATGATTGGCTGTCTTTATCTCGCATTTACTGGTGGGCTGAAAATAAAACAAAGCGATAGCCTTAAGGATCATTAGCCTGATGAAAAATAGATGATTTAAATTCCTGATATTTAATATTGATCTCGTAATTCTCAATCTTTACTAACACTCACACCCAATAAACGCATCGTTGTGTTTAGGTAGGTATCATGAAAAACATTGACAGTATTATTCAGCATGCCGAACAACACTGTGCATCCCATGGTGCTCGCTTAACAGCAAAACGAAAACAGGTTTTGTCAGGGCTTATTCAATCCGAAAAGGCGCTTTCTGCTTATGAGTTAATAGCTGTTTGTAAAGAAAAGTATAACGAGGACATTCCTGCAATGTCGGTCTATCGTATTTTGGAGTTCCTGGTAGGTGAGCATTTGGTGCACAAGCTCAGTCTTGCAAACAAGTATATCGCGTGCGCGCACATCCGGTGTGATCATGCTCACGGAGCTCCGCAATTCTTAATTTGTCGAAACTGTAGCAAAGTGAAAGAAATTACCATCGAGTCCGCTACGATTTCCGAACTTCAGGAAAGCGTTCAGGAAGCTGGGTATAAGCTGATTAGCCCCCAGTTAGAAATGAGTTGCCTGTGTGAGGATTGCCTCACTCAGGCGGTATAACAAAACAAGGAAAGTACTCTATGAAAGCAGCACAAGCGGTAACAGATAAGTTGGCCATTGGTTTGTCTCTTGCGTGCGCCATCCATTGCCTGATGTTACCCGTCCTATTGGTATTACTGCCGAGTATGGTCGCTTTACAACTTGATAACGAAGCCTTTCATTTCTGGATGGTTGCGGCAGTCATCCCCAGCAGTGTTTATGCCTTAAGTGTGGGGTGCAAACAACACAAACGCTATCGATTGCTTTTTTTAGGCGCAACGGGCTTGGCGCTGTTAGTGCTGGCGCTGGTCTTAGGAGAGGCGCAAATAGGAGAGCTTGGTGAAAAAGTGCTAACGGTTGTAGGGGCAGGTTTCGTTGCGCTTGGACACTGGTTTAATTACCGCCTCTGTCATGCGCTAGATCATGGCGACTGTAGTTGCTCTAACGATAAGCATGTAGGGATACAATAGAGTATCTGGTGGATTAATTTAGTGCTAATTGAAGAAAAAAATACAGAAGCATGAGAACAGCCAGTAATTCTTACACCATATTAAATGGCACAGCAGGTTAGGCAATGAACGCTGAAAAAACAGTTATTAGAGCGGTCCCCACCAATATCATTACAGGGTTTTTAGGGGTTGGTAAAACGTCTGCCATCTTGCATTTACTTAAGCACAAGCCAATAAATGAGCGCTGGGCAGTATTGGTCAATGAATTTGGCGAGATTGGTGTGGATGGTAGCTTGTTTGAAGGCCAGCACTCAAATGACGATGGCATTTTCATTCGTGAAGTTCCCGGCGGGTGCATGTGTTGTGCTGCTGGCCTTCCTATGCACATCGCACTAAATCAGCTATTGGTGAAAGCTAGGCCTGATCGCTTGCTTATAGAGCCGACTGGGCTTGGGCATCCGGAAGAAGTCTTACAGGCTCTTTCAGAAGAATATTATAAGGAAGTATTATCATTACATAAGACACTCACCTTGGTGGATGCGAGAAAACTGTCTGATTCGCGCTATACCAGTCACGACACTTTTAATCAGCAAATTGCGATTGCCGATATTGTTGTTGGCAATAAACTGGATCTATATAAAGACGAAGATAAGGCGAGATTAGAAGCCTACATCAATCAGTTGGGGCAATCTCACGCTGATGTCATATTTACCCAACATGGGGAGATTCCCTTGTCGGTATTGCAAGGAGTAAGCAGCGCTCACCCTTTGCCGAAGCATCACCACCATCATCACGAAAATGATGAAAAGCCGCTGGCGTCAGAAGCGCCAATGCCAGAATGCGGCTTTATTAAAGCGAAAAACGAAGGAGAAGGTTTTAACAGTATCGGTTGGCGTTTTTCCCCTGACATGGTTTTTAATCGCGAGCTATTATTTTCATTTCTGACGGGCTTAAGGGCTGAGCGAATGAAGGCAGTGTTTATTACGGATATAGGCGTGCTTGGCTATAACCTCACTGCCGATGCCTTAACAGAAATAGAGCTGGACGATTGCCTAGAGAGCCGCATTGAGGTGATCTCAGATAAGCTGGATGATTCATTAGAAGCGCAGCTGTTAGCTTGCGTGGTTTCTTGAGCTCTTTAGGGGGGCTTCAGCAACCTGTTAAAGCGTGCCCCTTAGTCATCGTTAATGGATAGTTCCTCAACCCAGTAACACGCAGCCCTTATTCGTGGAAAAAGGTTCGGCGAAGTATTGCTTCCACAAATGATATGATACATCATATCATTTGTAACCCACTAAGAGGCACCAATGGAGCAAACATATAAACTTCCGGTAACCGTACTTTCTGGCTTTCTAGGAGCCGGTAAAACCACCGTGCTTAGCCATATTTTGAATAATCGCGAAGGCAAGAAAGTGGCTGTAATCGTCAACGATATGAGCGAAATTAATATTGATTCAGCGATAGTGCAGAGCGAGGTCTCTCTCAATCGCAGTGAAGAAAAGCTTGTTGAAATGAGTAATGGTTGTATCTGCTGCACACTGCGGGAAGACCTTCTGGAAGAAGTCACTAAGCTTGCACAAGAGCGACGTTTTGATTATCTCGTAATCGAATCGACGGGAATCTCCGAGCCTTTGCCTGTCGCAGAAACATTCACCTTTGCCGATGAAGATGGCGTTTCGCTTTCTGATGTTGCTGATTTGGACACGATGGTTACGGTGGTCGATGCCGTTAATTTTCTGAAGGATTATGACGAGGCGAAGTCTTTACAGGATACCGGTGAGTCTTTAGGTGAAGAAGATGAACGCAGTGTGGCCGATTTACTGGTTGATCAGGTTGAGTTTTCTGATGTTATTCTCATCAGTAAAACGGATTTAGCCAGTCCATCTGATGTAGACCGTTTAACTGCAATTCTTAAAACGCTTAATACCGATGCGAAAATAGTTCCGATTGCTCAAGGGCAAGTCAATATTGATGAAGTGCTGAGCACGGGCCTATTTAATTTTGAACGAGCACAGCAGGCACCCGGTTGGCTCAAAGAAATGCGTGGAGAGCACGTTCCCGAGACGGAAGAATACGGTATTGGTAGTTTTAGCTACGAAGCACGTCGCCCCTTTCACCCAGAAAAATTTCACCAGTTTCTGCACAGTACTGATAAATACGGCAAGCTCATTCGTTCCAAAGGGTATTTTTGGTTGGCATCACGCCCGGAGTTCGCGGGTCAATGGAGCCAAGCCGGGGGCATAGCCCGTTATGGTTTTGCGGGGATGTTTTGGAAAGCCGTCGAGAAGGAAAACTGGCCAGAGGATGAAGATTACCTAGCCTCGATTGAAAGCCAATGGGTGGAACCTTTTGGTGATATGCGTCAAGAACTCGTATTTATTGGACAGAGCTTGGATAAAGACAGTATGACCCAAGCGCTTGATGAGTGCTTATTAAGTGAAGAAGAAATATTGCGAGGAAAAGAATACTGGGAAACATTGAATGACCCATTTCCTGCGTGGGAAAAAATAGCTTAATTTTCCATCCCTCAATGGGAAATAAATCATTTTTACGAAGATGCTAGCTCAAGTACAGGATAGAGAACTTACAGTGAAACATATTTATTTTGAGACGCTTGAGCAAGCACCCCACCTCTCTGCGTTCAGTCTGGATAAAGTGATCGAACAGCTTGCCTTTAACGAAAAAGGACTGATTCCCGTTATTACACAAGATGCGGAAACGAAAGATGTCCTGATGTTTGCTTGGATGAACAAGACCGCTTTGGAAAAAACCTTGTCTACCAAGCGCGTTACTTACTGGTCTCGCAGTCGTGAACAACTTTGGGTAAAAGGCGAAACCAGTGGCCATACACAGGCGCTTGTTTCTATGGCATTTGACTGTGACGGTGACACCGTATTGTGCCAAGTTATTCAATCTGGTGCCGCTTGCCACACAGGGCGGCCCAATTGTTTTTATTTAAATGTCGACGCTGAACGTCGGCAAGTACTTATTTCTGGAGACGCTCCTTAATGGCCGCGTCGATACTTATAAAAAACGCGAATATTGTCAATGAGGGTAGGGTAGTTGAAGGTGACCTGAGAATATGTGACCAACGTATCAGCCGCATTGACAAAACGATCTCCGCATCTCAGCAGGATCGTATTATTGATGCGCATGGTTTGTACCTGCTTCCGGGCATGATCGACGACCAAGTCCATTTTCGTGAACCTGGTTTAACCCATAAAGGATCGATTGCTAGCGAATCCCGAGCTGCCATTGCTGGCGGCATAACCAGTTATATGGAAATGCCCAACGTTAATCCAGCCACAACCTCCATAGAGGCTCTGGAAAAAAAGTATGAAATTGCCGCGAACCACTCGTTTGCAAATTATTCCTTTTACTTGGGTGCAACAGAAAATAATCTTGATCAAATAAAATTACTGAATCCAACGTTACACTGTGGTGTAAAAGTATTTATGGGCGCATCTACGGGGGATTTACTTGTCGAGCACCCTCAAGCATTGGATGAGATTTTTCGCGAAAGCCCAGCCCTCATTGTTACACACTGTGAAAGCACACCAGTTATAAATAGAAATTTTGAAAGAATACGTGCGCAGGGTCGTGAGCCGACGATTCATGATCACCCAATCATCCGAGATGTCGAAGCCTGCTATGTTTCTTCGTCTTATGCTGTGGATTTGGCAAAAAAATACCGAAGCCAATTACACGTACTGCACATTACCACTGAAAAAGAACTGCGTTTATTTGAAGCGGGAGCGGTTGAAAATAAACACATTACTGCCGAAGCGTGTGTTCATCACCTGTGGTTCAGTGACCAGGACTACCCACGTTTGGGGAATTTAATAAAATGTAATCCAGCTATTAAATCCGCAAAGGATCGGGATGCGTTGATTCAAGCTTTGCACAACAAGCAGATTGATATTATCGCCACGGATCATGCGCCTCACACATGGGAAGAAAAACAAACGAACTATACACACGCGCCCGCAGGTTTACCCTTAGTTGAATATGGCCTGTTAAGTTTATTGGATCATGTCAAAGATCAGAGATTGACGCTGGAACAAATTGTTGAAAAAACGTCTCACAACCCAGCCCTACGCTATGCGGTAAAAGAGCGCGGTTTTATTCGAGAAGGCTACTACGCCGATTTAGTGTTAGTCGATACCTGTCGACCCACTCCGGTGAGCGATGAAACGATCCTTTCCCACTGTGCTTGGACACCTTTTCAGGGGCATCAATTTTCTGCCAGCATTCAGGCCACTTGGGTGAATGGAATGCAAGTATTTAATGGTCAAGAACCACTTGCTCAGCCGGTATCAGCGATGCGACTTGAATTTA
>Ga0209121_10005204_pt1 | contig 11875 bp, 11 predicted proteins | sample Cruoilmetagenom3_FD_187292 | JGI IMG/M metagenome (GOLD analysis project Ga0209121, IMG submission 187292) | Oil polluted marine microbial communities from Coal Oil Point, Santa Barbara, California, USA - Sample 3 (SPAdes) (version 2) | ecosystem: Environmental > Aquatic > Marine > Oil seeps ...
TTCAAGTTCAAGGAAGGCGAAAATTTTAACCACAGGAATATATTGGATATTTCGAGGATTAAAATTTGAGCCTGACGCAGAAATTGGGCAAAAGGGGACATTATGCAAAGGTTTCTTATTTTACCTCGTCATCACATACCTCTGTTCTGTTTTGGGTACATACCATTTGATAAAATTGTAACCGATGCCGAGAGGAGCGGGTTTGATTCCCTTGAACCGGGCGCTGATGATCGGGAGTGAATCAGGGACGTAGAGGAAGGTGTATGGTTGTTCCTCCGCCAGGATTTCCTGTATCCTGTCGTAGCATCGCTTTCTTTCTGTTCTGTCGAAAGTGCTTCTGCCTTTTTCCAGAAGAGCGTCCACTTCTTCGTTTTTATATGAAGTGAAATTCAATTCACCCGGCTTTGTCTTGCTTGAGTGCCATACGTCGTAAAGATCCGGGTCGAGTGTGATGGTCCAGCCGAGTATGGTCGCGTCAAACCTCCGTTTATTAATAAAGTCGTTGACGAAGGCGGCCCACTCGATAATCCTGATTTTTACTTTTATTCCTATATTGGCAAGACGTCTCTGGGTGATCTCCGCGCACTTCGCGCGAACCTCGTTTCCCTGGTTTGTAATAATCTCAAAGATAAATGGTTTGCCGTCTTTATCCAGGATTCCGTCTCCGTCTGTATCCTTCCAGCCCGCATCGGTCAGAAGTTCTTTAGCTTTTTCGGGGTTATAGGGATATCTCTTTACATTGGGATTATGGGCCCAGGTGCCGGGCTTAAAGGGGCCTGTCGCCACCTGACCCAAACCAAGCATGACACCTTTAATGATTTCTTCCTTGTTTATGGCATACGATATGGCCTGCCGTACCCGTTTGTCCCTGAAAAGGGGATTTTCAAGATTATAGCCGAGATAGGTATATCCGAAGGAAAGGTATCGATACTTGTTGAAATTCTTGCGGAACATATTATTTTCCGTTTGCCTGGTGTACTGGAGAGGTGTCAGATTCATCCGGTCAACACCTTTTGCACGAAGTTCAAGAAACATGGTTGCCATATCCGGGATGATTCGCATGATATAACCGTCGATATAAGGCCTTCCTTCAAAGTAATCGGGGTTGGAGATCAGAACGATCTTCTGTCCCGTTACCCATTCTTTAAAAATATATGGTCCCGTTCCTGTGGGGTGGCGTGACAGGGAAGATTTTGTGATCTCCTTTCCCTCTAAAAGGTGTTTTGGCAGTATTGAGGCGCTCCAGCTTGTGAGCGCGGGAGCGAAGGGTTTGTCATAGGTTGCCCGGAAGGTATAGGGATCGACAACCTCTGCCTTCTTTACCTTGAGAAAGTCTCCCGCGTAAGCGGTCGGCGTTTTCGGATTTATAGTTACCTGATAAGTAAAGAGGACATCATCGGCCGTAAATGGCTGTCCATCGTGCCATCTGACTCCCTCTCTCAGATGAAAAGTGAAAACCAGACCATTATCAGAAATATCCCACGACTTGGCGAGATCCCCGACGATATTCAGATCCTTGTCATATTTAACGAGGCCGTTAAAAACCAGGGAAGAAATGCCGTGAGACGTTGCGTCTGTAGAAAGAATAGGAATCAGATTGGAGGCATCTCCGATGGAACCTTCCACAATGATATCCCCGTATGCGGGAGTTGTACTATGGGGAACACTTTTTTTTGCGGCGGGGTGTTCATCTGAGTTGTTCCCGCAGCCCCACATGAAAAGGAAGGCAAATATTATTAAAATTATAATGGTACGATTTGCATGTCTCATAGCGTTATTCCTTAAGTTTTTTGCCGGATACTGAGAGATGAGAGAATGTCTATTCCATATCAAGAAGTAGTATCAAGTGTCTTTTCTATTTCTTCTTTCAACCTGGCCAAGGTGCTTGAAATATCGACAGGATAGGGAAGTGCTTTGTGAAGCTTCCTGAGGTTGGGGGGAAGGCTTTTCAACTGTTCTCCCGTATACTTACGTATATCTTCCAGGCCGGGCGTTTCTGAGACCCTTTTACCCTCAACCATGTAAGGTTGCAACAGAGACAGGCCTTCATGCTTATCGTCCTCAAGAGTCAGTATATCTTTTGCAATAATATTGTTCTCATATTGACGAAAGACCTGTTTACGTCCGGGCAGGGTTGCTTTCCCTTCGGATTTTTTTAACCTCGGTTTACCAGCGTACTCCGTGAGTTTGTAGGCACAGTCGAGATACGATAGGTCGGCTGATGTGTCCAGCTTTGTTCCCACACCAAAACCTCCGATGGGTGCTCCCCTGGCGAATAAATCTTGAATCATATATTCATCCACGTTTCCACTGACGAATATGCCGACATCTTCAAGGCCTCCATCGTCTAGGATCTTGCGGACTTTCTTGCTCAGTTCGGTTATGTCTCCGCTGTCAAGGCGAACGCCCTTAACCTTGATTCCTTTTTTCTTGAGAAGGACTGCCGTTTCGATGACTTTTTTTGCACCTTTTAAGGTGTCATAAGTATCTACGAGAAGGGTAACATTTCCCGGATTTGAGAGCGCAAAATTAATGAAGGCCTCCTCTTCATCTTTTTGTGCTTCGATGAAGGAATGGGCCATGGTTCCGAAAATGGGTATTCCATAAAGGGGTTCCGCGAGAACGGTTGATGTCCCGGCAAATCCTGCCATATAAGTAGAACGTGCTGCAAAAAGACCGGCTTCGGCCCCATGGGTGCGCCTGAGTCCAAAGTCGATCAAAGCGGCCCGGCCGGCGGCAGCGAAAAAACACCGGGCGGCCTTCGTTGCAATGAGAGACTGGTAATGTAAAAGATTTATGATCCGGCTTTCAATCAACTGGGCCTCCGGAAGGGGTGCCGTAACACGGATGATCGGCTCGTTAGGAAAAAAAATAGTTCCTTCGGGCATGGCGTGGACATCCCCGCTGAAACTGAACTGCTCCAGATAATCTATAAGAGCCTTATTAAATCTATTTGTCCCGGAGAGGTATTCAAGCTCTTCTTTAGAAAAGCGGCATTGTTCCAGGAATTCAAGAACTGATTCAAGACCGGCTGACACGAAGAAATTACGGCTTTCGGGCATGTCGCGGACAAAAAATTCGAAAACCGCCGTGTCATTTATTCCGTGGTCGATATAACCCTGCAGCATGGTTAACTGGTAAAGATCTGTCAGAAGGGGGCTTGTCAAGGGATTCATGTTTATTCTCCGAGTGATTCTGTTGTGGTGAGCTTTGCGCCTTTTCCCGTCATCTGTTCCAGTGCCCTTTTCCCGTCATCCGGTTTCACATTCACAGCGCGAATGGCAACAGTTAAAACGTAAACCTCATAACCCAAATTGAGAGCATCCAGTACTGTGAACAGAACACAGTAATCGGTAGCCAATCCGCCGATAAATACCCTTTTGATTCCCCGTTGTTTCAGACTCGTGTCAAAACTGTTTTCATCTTTATCGAGTCCCTGGAAGCCGGAATATTCATCCGGTTCAAATTTTGTACCCTTCGTTATAATGTTGATGTTTTCATTTATCTGTAAATCGGAGGTAATTTCTGCACCCGGGGTATCCTGAACGCAATGGGGAGGCCATGGGCCACCAAATTCCTGGAATGAGCAGTGATTAGATGGATGCCAGTCACGGGTCAAAAAAACCGGAAGGTTTTGATTTTGAAAAATCTTGATGGCATTGTTTAAAGGTGCTATTATTTGATTTCCTTCCGGGACAGCAAGAGCGCCCCCCTCGAGAAAGTCGTTTTGTAAATCGACAATGATTAGAGCATCTCCCTTCACAAGAGATATGTTTTTTTCAGTCTGGTTTTCCATGGTCTAATCCTCCTTCGGATATACATACATGACGGTGAAATTATTAAAAATGGATGCAGGTCGCTCTCTGGTATTTATGATGTTAAAGTAATTGCCAATTACTAAAATTTCAAGTAAAAATGTAACGTAGAGCTTGAAAATGTGGTTCTTTGATCGTAAGAGTACTATAAAAACAGAAAACTTTTGGAGTTGATATTATAATAAACAGGATTACAGTACCCCGAGACACGAATGTCGATGATGTATTGACATTGCAAGGATTTTAAATTACAAAGAATCGCTATAAACAAAATCAATTAAGGGCTTGCGCAAGCCCCAAGGAGAGTGAATGTGAAAGAAGCGTGGGCTGTCACATCAGTGGATTTAAGTGGACATTTTCATGGTAACATATTTGAAATGGTGCTCGATTCCGGGCCGATGGTTCAATTTGTACTTTTATTGCTCCTTTTATTTTCCGTGATTTCATGGGCTATCATCCTGATGAAATACAGGGTTATCAGGAAGGCAAAAAAAGAAAATCTTATGTTTTTGGATACATATATGAAAGGAAGTAATTTCTCGGATATTTTTATCGAGTCAAACAAGTTCAGATATTCGACAATTGCGGAAGTCTTTAGAGCAGGATATACCGAACTTGGCAAAATAGCCAAATCAAGAAAAGGTTCCTCTCAAGATTCGGATGGTGCTGATGAAAACATATTGTCACTGGAAATGAGAGGAGTTGTTAATGTTGAAAGAACTTTGAACAGAACAAGTGATTCGGAAAGGTCAAAAATAGAAAGTTTTCTTGGTTTCCTTGCAACTACGGGGAATGCCTGCCCGTTTATAGGCCTTTTCGGTACAGTGTGGGGTATAATGAATGCCTTTAGAGGCATTGGCACGAAAGGTTCGGCAACTCTGGCTGTGGTGGCACCCGGAATTTCTGAGGCCCTTATCGCCACTGCTGCTGGGCTGGTGGCTGCAATTCCAGCTGTTATCTTTTACAATTATTATCTTAATCAGGTAAAATTAATTACACTGGAAACGGATGACTTCGCATCCGAATTTCTCAATATTATAGAAAGGTATTATGTAAAAAAATAGATGCCCATGAGATCTTCGAGAAATAATAGAAATAGTGAAAGCAAACTCGTTTCTGATATAAATGTGACCCCCCTTGTCGATGTTATATTAGTTCTTCTGATCATTTTTATGGTTACCGCTCCAATGCTTCAGATGGGGATAGATGTAAATCTTCCCAGGGTCAAATCAAAGAGTATCGATGTTGGTGAGGAAAAGCTTATTCTTACCATAAACAAAAAAAAGGAAATATTTATAAATAAATATAAGGCCTCAATTGATAATCTGAAGCCAAAGCTGGAAAGTATATTTGCGAGCAGGATAGACAGAGAGATTTTTATGCGTGCCGATGCGAAGGTACCTTATGGATTTGTTGTTAAGGTTATGTCAGAGGTGCGAAAGGCCGGTGTCGATAAATTAGGGATGATCACGGAACCGCCCAGGGAAGGGAAATGACATCTCTAAAGGTGATAAAGGGAAACAACAATCACGGTATCAGCCTCAACAGTATGATATTACTTTCTTTTCTGCTGCATGCACTGGTACTGTCAATCGTCTTTTTATCTCCTTCCTGGCCCCAACCAAAGTGGACTTTCGGACCCGTGTATACGGTTGATCTTATAAGTCTTCCCGCAAATTTTGTTGAGGCAAAAAAGATTGCTTCGCCTTCTGAAGAAATAATCGGAATTGGTTCCAGGGATCAATCCGTCGTCATCAAAAAACGTATTGATAAATTCTCAACAACTCCGATTAATAGAATGAAAATACATAAAAAGGTGCTCAGTGGAGATGTTGACAAGGCGATAAAAGATATAAGAAAAAGGAATCTCTCTTCAAAAGAAGGATCTCGACAAGTGTTATCCCGGGGAGATATCGAGATGACCATGAAAATGAAGGTTTATTATTCTATTATCTGGTCCAGGATAAGAGAACAATGGGCCCTTCCCGAGGGGATATTACCGCAAGATAACTTTGAGGCCATTATAGCGGTAAAAATTCTGAGAAACGGGGCAGTTGCCGATCTTGATTTTGAAAAGCGTTCCGGGAACAGATATTTTGATGAATCTGCCGTAAAAGCAGTAAAAAAGGGAAGCCCTTTTCCCCCACTACCGGAGTGGATGAGGGAAAGCAATATAGAAGTGGGGATACGGTTTCGTTCATCGGAACTAAGATAAAAAAGTTTCGGGTTTCGGGTTCAAAGTTTCAAGTTCATTGCCTGGGCCTTATATATGATCTTGCAGATGCGATATGAAACTTTAAACCTGAAACTTGAAACTAACGTTGTGAAAATTATGCGTAAGATAACTTTTTTTCTTGTTTTATTAGTGTTTTGTTGTAGCTCTCTTGCCTTCGGCAAGGTATATATAGATATAGATTCTCCTGCTTTTCAAAAATTTACGGCGGCGATTCCGGATTTTAAAAATATAGGCAGTAATAAAGATACCGAAAATCTTTCAGTCAGGTTTTCAGATAGCCTTACAGAAATGTTAAAGATCACGGGATTCTTCAGAATGATTGATAAAAATGCATTTCTCGAGGATCAGAGTAAGGCAGGAATAACTGCCGGCAGCATTGATTTTCATGACTGGTCAAGTATCGGTGCGGAATTTCTGGTAAAGGGAGGGTTCCAGTGTAACGGGAAGGATCTTACCGCAGAATTTCGTCTTTTCGATGTTGTCGAAGGAAACTTGCTGACTGCCAGGAAATACTGGGGAACACGGGAAGAAATAAAGGTTATGGTCCTTAAGTTCACCAGCGAAATCCTCCTTGCCCTGACGGGAGAACGAGGTGTTTTTGAAACAAAAATTGCCTTTATAGGCAAGAAAGGAAAGATGTCTGATATATATGTTATTGATTTTGATGGTTCTCGTCTTGTCAGAGTTACCAGAAACAGATCCATTACTCTTTTACCCCATTGGTCACAAGATGGGAAAAAACTTTCTTTTACGTCATACATGAGAGGGAACCCGGATTTATATTTTATAGATATATCAAAAAGAAAAATTAAGAGAATCTCGAATTTTAAAGGACTTAATCTGTCAGGACCGTGGTCGCCGGATGGTAGCAAGATTCTGCTTACTCTCAGCAAAGACGGTAATGAAGAGATCTACGTGATGGATCTCAAAGAAAGAAAACTTCGGCGTCTAACATACGATCCTGCCATCGATGTGTCTCCAACCTGGTCACCTGATGGCAAAAAGATTGCGTTTGTGTCGAGCCGGTCCGGTTCTCCACAGGTATTCATTATGAATTCGGATGGGAGTAATGTAAGAAGACTAACCTATGAAGGAAGGTATAATACATCACCCTGCTGGTCACCGGATGGAAAACGAATCGCATATGAAGGGATGACAAACGGCCACTTTCAAATATTTTCAATCGATGAAGGTGGAGGTAATTTTCTCCAGCTCACATTCGAAAAAGGTGGTTGCGAATATCCCTCCTGGTCTCCTGATGGGCGATACCTGGCATTTAGCTTGAGAAAAAATGGCAAAATAAGAATTTGTATTATCAATTCAAATGGATTAAACTTAAGAACATTGCATGAAGAAACAGGTATGGATGCAATTTGCCCCTCCTGGTCTCCACGTTTTAATTTTTATTGACCTTTGCTTATGTAGTATGGTTTAAAATATATAAAAAAAGAATTCCCAAATTTTGAAAAGGAGGAAAAGTGATGAAAAGAAACATTAAAATTATAGGAATGTTAATATTGGTTTTAAGCTTCTCTTTCATTTTTATGTCTGGATGTGCAAAGGAGCAGGTAGTAAAGGATGAAAAGCTTGTGACAGAAGAAGGAAAGGCAGCCGTCACGGCGACCGGAGAAAAGGAAGCACTGTTAAAGGAGGAAGAGGAAGCAAAAACGGCATTGAAGGAAAGAGAACTTGTGATGCAGGAAGCAGCTGCATTTGAGGCTATTCGTTTTGATTTCGACAAGTATGATCTGAGCCCTGAAGCGCGGGAAATTTTAGGAGAACACGCAGATTGGCTTCTCAAACATACGGAGTTTGAAGTAATCATAGAAGGGCACTGCGATGAAAGGGGATCTGGAGAATATAATCTGGCTCTGGGAGAGAGACGTGCCGAGGCTGCCAGAGATTATCTCGTAACCCTTGGTGTCGATAATGGGCGGTTGACAACAATCAGCTATGGCGAGGAACTTCCGCTGGATCCGTCACACAATGAAGATGCCTGGGCCAAGAACAGAAGGGATCACTTTGTGGTCGTAACTGAAAAGAAGTGATAAATGAGGTTTGTCTGAGCAGTGAAAAAACGTGCCATTTTACTTTCCGTTATATTGATTGCGTTCCTTATGGGGTGTGCGACGAGCAGGGATCTCAGAGCAGTTAAATACAGCCTTGATTCAAAGAACCTTGCACTGGAAAAAGACCTTTCGAACTTGAGAGAGGAAAGCTCAACGCTGAGAAAGGATTCGGATCAGATTGAAAAAATCAATCAAACCCTGAGGAAAAATCAGGCAGACGTGGGGGCTGATTTCGTTGATTTGCGAGCGAGTGTTCAGCGTCTCAGGGGTGATATTGAGAAATTAAAGATGGAGTTAGCAACTCTGCAATCTGATTTGAAGGGTGAAGAAGCGACAGGTGTCCGTCAGAAATTTGATGATATCTCGTTCAGGATAAATTACATAGAAAACTTTCTTGGTGTAGGGAAAAAAACAGAGCCCGGGAAAGTATCGAAAAAGAGTGAAAGAAAGAAAACTGCCTCCCTGAAAGGAAAGCTTGACAAAGAAAAAGCCTATGCAGAAGCATACAAGACCTTCAGGGAAGGAGATTATAAAGGAGCAAGGGAAAAGTTTCGGAAATTTGTAAAAATCTTTCCTGCCACAGAATATTCTGATAATGCCCAATTCTGGATTGGTGAGTGCTATTATTTTGAAAAGAACTATGAAAAGGCAATCCTGGAATATGAAAATGTGATCAAAAATTATCCAAAGGGCAATAAAATTCCCAATGCTTTTTTGAAACAGGCCCTTTCTTTTATGAAGCTGGGTGATAAATCGAGCGCAAAACTGCTTTTGCAGCGGGTTATAAAAGAATATCCCAATACAAGCCCTGCAAGAATAGCAAGGGGGAAGCTTACAACTATAAAGTGACAAGATGTTTAGTTTTTAATTAAAAATTCAAAATTTAAAATCAAAAATTAAGTTTGCTGGTATCATTCGATAAAAACAGGTGTTATGCCAGCGGGGATGAAAAGATCGAAGAGACCCTTTTTCTGTTTGGATGAAATTTGAATATTTGAATATCGGATACTGGTATATATCTTTTCAGGTTTCTCAATGATTATCTTTACCTTCTTCGGAAATGACGTATTTTCGATAGAATGATAATCTTCAAACGTTGCCGAGTAGCCTGTTCCGCCATCTTCGTTGAGAACTTCAATTCGTGTCATCACATGATGCTTCGGTTCTATCCAGAGGGATTGAATCCTTTTGCCTTCGGACAGGATGTCTATGCGATACAACTTTTCCTCCAGAGAGCCTTTCAGAATATAGTTGTCACTCCCTGTTGGGGGGGGAGTTCCTGTAAGTATCGATACAATTTCGTCCGCGTTAAGATATGTCTGAAAAAACGAAAAAAGATTTTTTCGGGATGCGTATCCTATATAAAAATTTCCTTCTTTTGGCAGAAATACCTTTAAAACTGTTTTATTAACAGAAAGGAAAAAATCCGGCGTTCCGAAAATTGGTATTGCTTCGATTCGAAGAAACGAAGGTCTCCTGACAACGACGGCTACCTTTCTTGAATATTTTCCTTCAGGAGTATTTATTGAGATCCTGGCAGTGGCTGTCACAACTTTATCGATGGTACCTGCCCTGGTAATCTCCCGCAGAATATTTTCAGGAGGGGGTATGGTTCCCGTGAATGATGCTGTTGGCTTTTTAGGTGCGCAACTAAATATCACTACGTGTGCAGACAGGAATAAAATTATACAGATAAGCTTTTTCATGGGATAGTGATTAATATGCCGTACCTTCATCGTCCATTATGATTGTAGATCGTTATAGTTTGAGACCTTTGCAAAAGGTCTCACTCTGAGGGGATACCCCTCAGACTCCCCGTGGAATATTTTTAATAATCAAATACTTGTAAAATCCATTAATGATGGATTTTGAAACCTTTGCATATTATGCAAAGGTTTCAGTTTAGAAGTTCATCTTTTTTATGGTTTTTTCAATCTTCTTTTTGAGGGTCTTATTCCTTGGATTAGAATGGAGTAGCTTTCTGTATGTCTTGAGGGCTTTTTTGAAGAATCCGGCCTTTTCATAAGCGTCGCCGAGATGTTCGGCAATTGTTGGATCCTCCGGCAGAAGTTTTGCCGCCTCTTCCAGGTATTTGACAGCAAGGGTTATCTTGTTTTGTTTGAAATATGTCCATCCAAGGCTGTCAGTGATATACCCGTTCCCCGGCTTCAGGCCGAGTGCCTTTTTGATCATCTTTTCCGCTTCGTCCAGTTTTATCCCCCTGTCAGCATAGCTGTATCCTATAAAATTCAGAGCTTCAGCATTGTTAAAGTCAATTTTTAGCACTTCTTCCATTTCCGTAATACTTTCTTGACTTCGGTCTGTCCTTTCATAAAGTACACCAAGTCTGTAATGAAGATTCGTGCTTTGAGGGGAAAAGAGAAGTCCTTTTTTTAAAGTATCTTCAGCGGTTTTTAGTTTTTTATCTTCCTCGTATAGAGATGCAAGGAAGCCATACAGATCATCAGCTCTCTTTTTTTGGTCAATTGCCTCTTTGATGAGATCTATAGCCTTAGAGGTGTGATTACCTTTCTTCAGTATGATTCCCATGTGAATCCGAGCAGTTCCGTAAAGTTTCGACTCAGGAGGGATAATCTCAAATTCTTTAAGGGCATCAACATACATGCCTTTTTCTTCATATGATGATGCCAGAAAATATCGAGCGTTATGGTTGATGGGATCTTTTTTCAGAACAGCGAGAAATTCCTCGATTGCCCTGTCATAGTTCTTGCCTTCAAAATAGTAAACAAGACCAAGAGATAACCGTGCATCCGTGTTTGATTCATCCAGCCGCAGAATTTCGTCAAATTCCCTTGCCGCTTTTTCATATTGGTCCAGTCCGAGATAGGTCTTTCCCAGCTTGAACCTTGTTCCAATCATCAAAGGATGAGCCTTGATCAGTTTTTTATATATTTTTATTGCTTTATCCTTCTTTCTCTGAGTTTCATACGTTACAGCCAGGTCAATCAGAGCCGACTCAAAAGAAGGTTTTATATCCAGGGTCTTTTTGAACCATTCTTCAGCTTTTGAATACAATTTCATTTCAGCGTATATCTTTGCGAGATAGTAATGGCCCATCAGGTTATCAGGATCTATTTTCAGCAAATCCTCTAATACCTTTATCGCTTCTTCGTAGTTTTTTCTGTCTCTGTAAATAATACTGAGATACAGGTATGGTTCTAATTTATGGGGATCAAGTTCTGTGACTTTTTTATATTCCCTTATCGCATTGTTGTATTCTTTCAGATTAATATACAGGCCGCCCAGTATGAGACGGGTATCGGTATAATCAGGATTATAGATCAGGGATTTTTCTAACAGTTCTATCGCCCTCGTAATGTCTCCTTTCTTGACGTAAAGGATAGCAAGCTCGACTATCACAGAAGGGACTCTCGGCTCAATACTGAGAGTTTTTTCATACTCAAGCCGTGCATCATCAAAATTTCCCTCAAGGGAGTGGACGACTCCGAGGGAATAGTGATAGTAGGCATTAGCTGAAGTTCTTATGATCCCTTCTTCTGATACGGGTTTCTTCTTGCCCTCGACAAGATGCATACATGCAACGACGGAGAGAAATAAAAACAGAATGATGGAATATTTTATTACTTTGATTATTTTCATTTGTTCTCTATAGGTTGAGACCTTTGCATAACGTTCCCTTTTACCCAATTTCTGCGTCAGGCTCAAATTTTAATCCTCGAAATATCCAATATATTCCTGTGGTCTTCGGCGAGCCTTCGACGTGAGCTCAGTCG
>Ga0209121_10005205_pt1 | contig 11875 bp, 8 predicted proteins | sample Cruoilmetagenom3_FD_187292 | JGI IMG/M metagenome (GOLD analysis project Ga0209121, IMG submission 187292) | Oil polluted marine microbial communities from Coal Oil Point, Santa Barbara, California, USA - Sample 3 (SPAdes) (version 2) | ecosystem: Environmental > Aquatic > Marine > Oil seeps ...
GCCCCATATCGCTCTACTACTCGAGCAAGGTTTAGTGGCTATTAATCAAGGGCAAAGCGAAATCGCTCAACAAGCCTTTGAGCAAATATTGCTAATTGCCCCAGACCACCCCCAGGCTTTGCAGGGCAAACAGCGTTGCGCCTCGCTGCCAGAGGTCTTCACCGCAAGCGAGCGCGGTAAAGCGCTGCAGGCAGAGGGCAGTTACGCCGCTGCTCTGACGCAGTACAGCCAGGCCCTCAGTCTCGACCCTCTGTTTGAGCCTGCGCTGCAAGGGCAAAATGAAGCCCAGCGTTTACTGGATGATGAGCAATTTCAGGCCGCCATTAATCAGGGTTATCAACAACTGCATAGTGGCGAGCTGAGTGGCGAACTGAGCACCGCACGCAAACACTTTAAGCGGGCACTTGCCATCAAACCCCAGTCAGGTGCCGCACAAAGTGCACTGGCTCAGGTCGATAATGAAATTGCCCAGCAGGCTATTGTTCGCCTGCTCAACAGTGCTCAAAGCGATGAAAGTAAAGAGCAGTGGCAAGCGGCGCTGGATACTTACAATAAAATTCTCAGCCGTGATTCAGCGGTGACGGCAGCCACCGTGGGTAAAATTCGCAGCTCTGCCCGCCAACAGCTCGATGCCAAACTTGTGAAGTTTATTGATCAGCCCCTGCGCCTGGCCAGCCCGACGGTCTATCGTGAGGCTCAACAAAGCCTTCGCGATGCACAGCAAATTGCACACGCTGGGCAGCGCCTCAAACAGCAAATCAATTCGCTGGGGCACATACTGGTCAACGCACAAAAGCCACAAACGGTGGTGCTACGCTCTGATAACCTCACCCGTGTCAGCATTTTCAAACTGGGAAAATTAAGTCCTTTCACCGAAAAAACCCTGCAATTAAAGCCGGGGAAATATATCGCCGAAGGTATACGTCCCGGCTACCGCGATGTGCGAGTAGAATTCACAGTACTCGGCGCTGGCACCGCCCCGGTCGTCGTGCAATGCAAGGAAAGTATTTAATAGATGATAAAAAGCATGGGTGATGAAAAGTAATGGTAGATGACAAGGCCCCCGCTGGCGCTTCTATTAGCGCTCCGGCTAACAGTCCGGCTACTAGCTCAACTACTAGCCCTACTAGCAGCCCTACTATCAGCCCCATCGACTTTACGCCTGTCGGTAGCACTAAAAAAAGCCGAGGCCCCCTGCTTCGCCCAGTGCCAGCGCTTATTACCGCCTTATTATGTATTGGCGCTGGCCTGCTCTGGTTTCTGCTGACTGCACGTTCGGTAGAACTAAAACCCTCTCCGCCGACGGCGACTATTACAGTTTCCGGTGGTCTTTCTTTCCACATTGGTGGCCGATATTTAATGCGCCCCGGGGTATTTCAGCTACAGCTCAACGCCCCCGGGTATTTTGATTTAGAACAAGAATTGCTTGTCAGCGAGGACGCCCAACAAAGCTACCCGCTGGCATTGGATAAAAAACCCGGCCATCTCAGCATTAATGCCCATCCTGAAGCTGTACAAATTAGCCTGCAAAATACCACGCAAGAAAGCCGACAAGGCGAAACACCCACCACCCTGCAAGATATTCCCGCAGGCAGTTATACCTTGCAGGCGCAGGCAGAACGCTACTTTGCCCAAAGCCTGGATATCGACGTAGAGGGCATGGGCATTACCCAGCAAGTCGCTATCGACTTACAACCCGCCTGGGGGCAAGTACAAATCAAGTCTGAACCCGCCGGTGCTCAGGTGTTAGTTAATAGCAGCGTTCGGGGCACCACCCCCCTGCAAGTCGATATTCTACAAAGTGGCGAGCCGGTGAGCCTAAAACTACCCGGCTATAAAGAGTGGCAACAAACACTCAGCGTAGCCGCCGGTAAGCAGCGCGATTGGCCGCTAATTGAGCTACAACCAGCAGATGGTATTTTGCTATTCAGCTCCCAGCCCACGGGTGCGGGTATTACCCTCAACGGTAATTACCTGGGGACAAGCCCCCTAAAAATAGAACTGCCCCCCGGCAAACCCCAGCAGTTGCAGTTGTATTTGGATGGTTATTACCCCGCCACGCACAGTCTACGTATCGCCTCGGGCGAGCAGCGTGAGCTGGAAATTACCCTCAAAGAAAAACTCGGCAAGCTAAAAATCAGCGCACAACCTGCCGATGCCCGGCTTTATATTGACGGCATTGCAAAGGGTAAAGCCAACCAAAGCCTCAAACTACTGGCCCGCTCCCATCGCATTGAGATTCGTAAAAAAGGTTACACCAGCCACTTCGCAACACTCACGCCACAACCCGGTGTCGAGCGCACGCTGCGGGTAAAATTAAAGACGCAAGCACAAACCCGCTCGGCCAGTATCCCCGCCACCATCACCGCACCCAGCGGACAAAAATTAAAACTGTTTCGCCCCAATACCACATTTACCCTCGGTGCATCTCGGCGAGAACAGGGTCGCCGCGCCAACGAAATACTGCGTAAGGTAAAACTGCAACGACCTTTTTATCTCTCCATTACCGAGGTCACCAATCAGCAGTTTCACCAATTCCAACGCGAACACACCTCAAACCACGCCAGCGGTATCACTCTCAACCAGCTAACCCAGCCCGTCGTTAGCGTTACCTGGAGCGATGCGGCACGGTTCTGTAACTGGCTAAGTAAACAACAGGGTTTAGCCCCTTTTTATATTGAAGAAAATGGAAAAATTAGCGGCTACGCGACCGACTCGACCGGCTTCCGCCTGCCCACAGAGGCTGAATGGGCCTGGGCTGCACGCTGGCATAAAGGCACGATGGCAAAATTCCTCTGGGGTGACGCACTTTTACCCGCTATAAAAAGCAGTAATATCGCCGATAGAAGTGCCGCAAAAATTCTCCCCCGCATACTCAAGGGCTACAATGATGGCTTCGCGGTTTCAGCCCCGGTGGCCAGCCTGATCGCCAACAACAATGGCCTGTACGATATGGGCGGCAATGTCGCCGAGTGGGTTAACGACTATTACAGTATTGCGGCGAGCGCTTCTGGCGGTGTAGAAAACGACCCCGTAGGCCCCACTAAGGGCCAATTTAAAATTGTTCGCGGTGCCAGTTGGCGACACAGTGGCATGACAGAATTGCGCTTGTCCTATCGCGATTACAGTGAAAGCGCCCGCGACGACTTGGGTTTTCGCATTGCCCGTTACGCCGAATAAGGTAAAGCCCGGATGCAAATAGTAAAATGACACATGCCAAAATAAATGCCCAATATTTTATTAAAAGATCACTGGCGGCCATAACCAAGTCTGCCCTGGTGCTAACCTGTATAGCGTCAACACCTTTGCTAGCAGTAGACGAAGAGAAAGCAACGGAAGAAATAAGCTCAAATACTAGCGTGCAGACCGAAGATAGTCCTCAAGAAAAGCAGTCAACAAGTAACTCAATACCAAAAGAGCAATCGACAAAAAAAGCACCGCCCGCATCTCGTTTTAAACCTAGCGAAGAAATATCAGAGGATTATTCGGTGCCTTTCCCGGTCGACATTTAATCCTCGTTACTATAATTATTTCTAAAAGCCCATTGGATATATCATGAGCACGAACAGCAAAAATATTAACAGCCAGCTCTCCAGCGAATTTCTCTACCAGGTATTCGCTCTGCTCGCGGCGATCATTGTCGTACACACTATTTATTTAACACTGATTCGCCCCAGTGCGGCAGCCATTATGGAAGAGCAACTGGCCCGCGAAGCCGCTGGCGAAGTCACCGTTGCGGAGCGCTCCTTTTACACCGTGGTCAAAGATTATGAGCAGGAAACCTGTTTTATTCTGCTGATTTGGTCGACGGCTATTATGGGTTTTAAAGCCCGACGCGCCCTGGGTGAACGGCAATTACTGCAACAACCTTTGCTGCAAATTGGCGAAGGCAATCGGGTGCTCCCCGAAGATGCCCGGCAATTATCCCGCCCCCTGGAAGCCCTGCCCGACCCGCAGCGTGGTTTTTTACTGGCCCGCGCATTACTCGCCGGTCTGCAACGCTTTGGCGCAACGCGCAATATTCAAGATGTATCGAGCGCTATCAGCGATGTTTGCGATGGCGAATCCGACCGCCTAGATTCCGAGCTGTCGATGGTGCGATACATCGCTTGGGCCATTCCCTCCATTGGTTTTATCGGCACGGTGCGCGGCATCGGCGAGGCCCTGAGTCAGGCCCACCGCGCAGTGCAGGGCGACATTGTCGGCGTCACCTCCAGTCTTGGTGTTGCCTTTAACTCCACCTTTATCGCCCTGGTTATCAGCATCGTGGTGATGTTTTGCATGCACCAGTTACAGTTATTACAGGAAAGGCAGGTGCTCGATATTCACAATTACTGCGACCAAAATTTACTGCGTCATTTAAAAACCGATTAGCAGATGCTTAAACACACCAGCCTGCAACTAGGGAGTAAAATTTGAGCACCGCAATTATTGAGTTAAACGACAGTGGTATTCTTTGCCATGCCCCCGGTCGTGCTGAGACTTTCCCCACTAGTCCCGGTTATGCTCTGCTACAAAACAAAGGGGTTATCACCGGCCAGCAAGCACTGCGCCAAGCCTGGTTGCAGCCCCAGCAAAGCTTTAATCAATACTGGTATCAGCTCAGCCTGTCACCATTGAGCATTAGTAATCAGCACGCCCGCCATCACGCTGACCTGGCCTATGCGCAATTACAGCAACTTTATGCCGATGCCGGGCAGCCCCAGCAAATGATTTTTGCCATGCCCAGCAATACCACTGCCGAACACCTGGGCATATTGCTCGGGCTAGTCAAAGCCTCACCTTTTAATGCTGCGGGTCTGGTCGATGCCGCCGTTGCTGCTGCCAGCCAGTCGGGGCTAAAAGGCACGTTATTACATGCCGACATCCAGTTGCACACCACGGTATTAAGCGAATTAAACAGTGCCGAGCAGGTACAGCGACAAACTGCCAGCCAATATCCGGACATTCCTTTAAAGGCGATTCACGATACCTGGGCACAGTTTATTGCCGACCGTTTTATTCGCGAATACCGCTACGACCCCCTGCACACCGCCGCCGGTGAGCAGCAATTACACGACCGCTTACCCGGCTGGATTGCACAGTTCAACATAGAGACAGAAATCGAAACCGAACTCAGTGCCCCCCAGGGGGATTTCCGCCTGCGTATACAGCGCAGTGAATTTATTGCCGCCAACCAGCGCCGCTGGCAACGGCTGGTCGAAGCGCTGAGTAGCACGCCCTATGACAGTCTCTTGCTCAGTCACCGTCTCGCCAGCTTGCCGGGTGTGCTCGACAGCCTCGAAGCTGCCGGGCACGACAACATCGTCACTCTCGCCGCCGACGCCACTATCGCAGCCTGTCTGGCTCAGGGTGATAGCATCGCCACTGCTGTCGACAACAAAAAAGGGGATGCGCAATTACGTTTTATCACCACCCTGCCCGCTTTATCGTCTGTTAGTACAAAGCCCAGTTCTTCCAAGAGCTCTTCCGAAAGCTCTTCTAAGAGTTCTTCCGGGACAGCCCCCCAACAATCTACAGCCACTCATCTACTGTGCGGCCATCGCGCCTACACACTGGCTCAGGGTTTAGTACTACTCAGTGATAGCGCACTGCTAAACAAAGGAAAAGCCACTAGCAATGTGACAGGGCAGCCCGTCGCAGAAATTAATATCAACGATGGGCGTATCGTCTTAAAACAAAGTGATCACTCAATCACTATCACCTGTGACGGCGATTGGCATAACTTACAAAGCGGCGATGTCATTATTATTGCCGATCAATCCCTGACGTTGATTGAAGCTGCTTAATGCCCAGAAAACGCCGCCAGCTCAACACCTTTAGCCTGTCATTTCTGGATATTATGGCCTGTGGTTTTGGTGCGGTAACTTTACTTTTTCTCATTCTTAAACACGACCCCACCACGGTCTCTGCCAGCGCAAGCGACGAGGCCACACAGTGGGAGGCCGCACAATTACAGGCCGATATTACAGACGGCGAGCGACAACGCACTCTGCTGCGTAATAGTCTCAACGCGTTGGAACAAAAGCTGGTTGAAACCCAGGGTTTATCAGACCGAGTGCTGAACGATGTTAAACAAAGCCAACGCGAACTCAGCGCCCAAAGTGACCCCGAGCAACAAATCGCCCTGTTGCGCAAGCAGGTCGAAACCTTGGAGCGGCAAACAGCCGAATTACAGGACGCCGGTGCCAGTCAGGGTGTCCGCCAGTTTATCGGCGATGGTGATAGGCAGTATTTAACCGGGCTAAAACTGGGTGGCAACCGCGTGCTGATACTGGTCGATGCCTCTGCCAGTATGCTGGCTGAAACAATCATTGATGTCGTACGCCGCCGCAATATGAGCGACGCAGTAAAGCGACAATCCCCAAAATGGCAGCGCGCTTTGCGCACCGTCGAATGGCTGGTCGCCCAGCTGCCGCCACGCAGTCAGTACCAGCTTTATACCTTCAACACCAAAGCGACACCGGCACTGAGCAAGAGTCATAAGCAATGGCAGGACGCCGCCGACAATATCACCACGGATGCCGTCATCGCCCAACTGAAGAAGACCCTGCCCGCAGGCGGTACCAGTTTAATTAATGCCTTTGCCGTGGCCAATGGGTTTACCCAACGCCCGGATAACATCTTTCTGATTACCGACGGCCTGCCAACTCAGGGCGAAAGCAAACCCAACAACTCCACTATATCGGGCAAGGCGCGGGCTAATCTTTTTGAAAGCGCGATCAACACCCTGCCCAAAGGTGTGCCGGTGAATGTTATTTTATTCCCCATGGAAGGCGACCCTGCGGCTGCAGCCCTGTTCTGGAAACTGGGCCTAACCAGCAGAGGCGCTTTTTTAAGCCCCTCCAGAGACTGGCCATAAACCGGGTGATAAAGAGACCATGAAACGAGCCCGCCGCCAAACGATTGAAATTAGCATTTCCTTTCTCGATGTCATTAGCTGTGGTTTTGGCGCTATCGTTCTCTTGCTATTAATCGCCAAAACCGTTGAATTTACCGCGCAGGATGAAAGCCAGACGACTCAAAATCAAAGTGTCACGGTACTGCAGGAACAACTGTTTAGCCTGCGTGGCGAAACTAAAAAAATGACTCAAATACTGACCAGCAAGCAGGAGCAGCTATCTGAGCTGGAGAAAAATATCGCCCGCCTGCGTGAACAACTGGCCAGTGTTAACCGACAGTTACAGTCTATTTTCCAGGCCGACACCACCGAGCGGGATGAATTAATCCTCGCCCAGCAAATTCTCAGCGAAGAAATGCAGCGCCTGCAACGACGGGGCAGCCCCAATGCCAACCAGCTAATTGGCGGTATTCCCGTAGACAGCGAATATCTGGTTTTTATTATCGACACCTCGGGCAGCATGGTGGATTTCGCCTGGCCCAAAGTGCGCGAAGAACTCATTAATATTCTCGACATTCACCCCACAGTAAAAGGTATTCAGGTGATGAACGACATGGGGGATTACATGTTCCCCAGTTACCGTGGCAAGTGGTTGCCAGACACGCCCGGGCGACGCAGAGCTATTATCAAACAAACGGCCCACTGGACACCCTTTAGTAACTCCAGCCCGGTGGAGGGTATTCAACGAGCAATACAGGCTTTTTACGCCTCGGATAAAAAGATCAGCCTCTATGTCTTTGGTGACGATTTCACTGGTGGCTCTATTCACCGGGTACTTACGGCGGTCGATCAAAGTAATCGCCAACGCGGTCGTAAAAAACAGCGCGTGCGCATTCATACCATTGGCTTTCCCGTGCACTTTTTAGCCCCCGGTGGCAGGATGGAGACAGCTAGCCGTTTCGCAGCACTAATGCGTGAACTAAGCTACCGCAATGGCGGCACCTTTGTCGGCCTAAACAGCCTGAGTGAGACACGATAAATGCCTTTAACAAAAGTGATCACAACACCGTAATGCATACCCGGAATTTAATCGCCTGCGCCCTTGTGCTAGTAAGCCTGCTCGTCAGTGCCTGCGCCACCCGGGTAGAGGTCGATGGCAACTTTCCAGCGGCGCTTACCCACAAATTACCACTGCGTAGTGTTGTTGTTTTTGACGAGGCTTTTGCCAGCCACCGTTTTGAAAGTACGCAGGGGCCTGAGGTGAGTGTTTTTGTGGGACAGATTCAGGTCGAATTATTCACCGGTCTCGCTGACAGTTTGTTTCAGTACAGCTCGACCTCCACTAAAATGCCAACTAACTCTGAAGCCGATTTAATATTGGTGCCCAATGTCGAAGATGTACAAATTTCCATGCCCAACGAATCGCAGCTAAAAGTCTTTGAAGTATGGATAAAATATAATTTGCAGGTTTTTAAACCTACTGGCGAACCTGTCGCTGACTGGATTATGACCGCCTACGGAAAAACCCCAACCCGCTTTTTAAAATCCAATACCGATGCTTTACAGCAAGCCTCAATGGTCGCTATGCGCGATGCTGGCGCACATTTCATTACCGGCTTTGCTCGCGTACCCGAAATACAACAATGGCTGCGGCATCGTTCGACAAGTACGTCCGAATCGAGCGGTAGCACTCCGTTATGAAGTCGTTGACTGCCCTCATCATGCTGACACTGCTCATTACCCTCAGTGCCTGCACAACCACCACCGTTGACGAATACCGGGAAAACAGCACGGCACTCACACTTGCAAGTGGTGAACGGGTTGTGGTGCTGGGTCGACGCCACTATGCCGACTACGAAACTGAACCTGATTTTATCGACTGCATTGGTGAAAAATTAAAGGCCGACAAAGAGATTTTAGTGCTCCCCGAAAAAGAGTTTGTTGATTTACTCTACCCCTGGTTTGAACCGCGCACTGCACCGCTGGGCCTGAAACGTCTCGCCAAAATGCTTGACGAACCGATGATTGCTCAACGTTTCAAAGAGCAGGGTCTGCACTATATGATCTGGATTGATGGCAGCACGGAGACAACCGATAGGGACGGCTCAGTCAGTTGTGCCGTCGGCCCCGGTGGCGGTGGCTGTTTCGGCTTCGCCACCTGGGAAAAAACCGGCACCTACGAAGCCATTATCTGGGATTTGCAGACCCTCAAAGAAAGCGGTCGAGTAAAAGTCGAAGCCCGGGGGTCATCCTATATGGTCGCCATAATTCTGCCCATCCCCATCGTCGCCCAGGTACAGGATCAAGCCTGTGACGGTATCGGCCTGCAATTGCGCACCTTTTTTATGGGTAATAGAGCCGGTGAAGCATCTTAATTTAATGTCATCGCTACTCAATAAATCACTCATAAAAAGCACCTTGCTCAGTGTATTAGTCTTCATCTCGTTTCATGCCGATGCCGAACAGACACTAATGATGTCTGATAAGAAGGCTGCCAAAATTGGTCAGGAAATGTATGACGAAGTGACCGCACAAATCCCCGTTGTTACAGATAAAAAGATCACCGATTACGTCAATAAAGTCGGGCAAAACATTGCCCGCCATAGTGATGCGCCAGATGACAAATACACCTTCACTGTACTCGATAGCCCCGATATTAATGCCTTCGCCACACCCGGCGGTTATGTGTATATCAACCGGGGCCTGCTGATTTATATGAATTCCGAGAGCCAGCTCGCTGCCGTACTCGGCCACGAAGTTGCCCATATTACGGCTGAACATGCCGCAAGCCAGAAACTCGCCCAAACCGGTTCCAACGTTGTCGCCGGGGTACTGGCTATACTCACGGGCAGTGTCGATGTCGGCGAAGCGACAGCGCAGTGGGGGGCGGCCTCCGTCAAGGGCTATGGGCGGGAGATGGAACTGGAAGCCGATGCTCTTGGCAACAAATTCTTAAATCGCGCGGGCTACGACCCCGATGCCATGATCGCCATTATCAGCCAGCTCAAAGCTCACGAACGCTACACTAAAAAACGCAGCGCTGATGCGGGCAGGAAGACACAAACCTATCATGGTCTTTTTGCCTCTCATCCGCGCAATGACAAACGGCTACGTGAGATGCTAAAAATCTCATCGTCTAAAGATAGTGCGAATGCTAAGCAACAATTAGCACCGAAGGTCGACAAGGGGAATTTCCGCGTCGCCACTAATGGACTGGTTTGGGGTAATAGCTCCACCCAAAAAGAGAAGCAGCCCAACCGTTTTTACCACAACAAACTACGCTTTCAATTTGACCATCCCAAAGACTGGGTATTCAGCGACAAAGGGCTTTCTATTAGCGGGCACAACAAACAACAATCAGCCACTTTGCGTGTCGATATAAAAGCACGGACCCTCGACAGCCCCGCTGACTTTATTAAAAACAACCTCAACATTCCCTTTATTAAAAAATCGGAAAGCCTCATTATTAGTGGCCTGAAGGCCCACACTGGCGTTGTTCCTGTTGAGCATAATTCCAAAGAGCAGCGGTTAATTGTGATTTATTATGGGCGAAGAGCCTATATTTTCCGTGGCCAGGTAAACGATGGCAGCCTTAACGACAAAGCCAATACAAAAGCTCAGCAAAGTTATGACCGGGACTTTCTCGGCATTGCCTCAAGTTTCAAACCCCGTTCAATGCGTGAATTGCAAAACCATAATCCCCAGGCTATTTACTACGTAAAAGCCAAAGCCGGGGCCACTTATGCGCGGCTTTCAAAACACCTCAAACTCGGCCGTTACGGTGTTGCCCACCTACGGCTAATTAATGGCGATTACCCCAGTGGTGAACCAACAGTGGGGGAGTGGATAAAGATTATTCGCTGATCACTAGCGCGAGACACGAATAGACAAAGGCTCTGACAAAAAAGCCAAGAGCATTTTTACCCGCAGCCATTATTCCTATTATTTTGGCACCGGCTCTGTACCCAGTACACCCGTCTTTTCCAGATCAGCTATTTCTTCTGCAGAGAGCGACAAATACTCGCTCAATATTTCTCTGTTTTGCTCACCTAAATAAGGTGCGACTAAAGGCAGATGACCGGGAAATTCAGAAAACCGCAGCGGCATACCCGGCACCTGAAATTCGCCAATACTGCGGTCTGAAATCGTGCGCACCGTTTCGCGCTGAATCAAATGAGGATGGGCCATGGCCTCTTCGACTTCGAGAATGGGGGCCACGGGAATGCGGGCATCTTCTAATATTTTTTGTACCGCATCGTCACTGTCTTGCTCAGACATCCATTGTTCAATAATTTTCGCCAGCTCAAAACGGTTTTCAATGCGAATGGCCGGATCAGAAAATCGCGGATCCTGCTGCAACTCAGGCCTATTGATAGCTTCGCAGAAGCCTGTCCACTGGTGATTTAAGGCGACAATAAAAAAATATCGCTCTCGGCCCTTAAACATACCCACCGGTGCAGCCACGTTATGATGGGTACCCAGTCGCCGAGGCAGGGACTTACCCTTGCTGGCACTGTAGTCTTGCACATTGACTTCATGGTGGTGGAAATAGGTATCAAGCAACGAGATATCAAGATACTGGCCTTTGCCCGTGCGCTCGCGATGGAAGAGCGAATAGCCAATTGCCGTCGCCGCATGCACACCGGTTGAGGTATCGCCAATGGCGAGGCCAACCAGCGAAGGCGGACCATCGGCCGGGCCTATCATCGCCGATACACCGGAATAGGCCTGGGCGATGTAATCGAAACCCGGTAAATGGGCCAGCGGTCCTTCCTGCCCAAAGGTGGAGATTGAGCACATAATTATTTTGGGGTTGAGTTTTTTCACCTCTTCCCAACTAAAGCCCAAGCGCCCAATGACACCCGCTGAAAAGTTTTCAACCAGCACATCAAAATGGGGGATCATCTTGCGGATAATGTCTTTGCCCTGCTCTGATTTCAAATCAATGGCCAGGGATTTTTTCCCGCGATTTTGCTGCACGTAATAACCACTGCGGCCATCATCGGCCTTGAAGGGGAAGTGTCGAGAATTATC
>Ga0209121_10005206_pt1 | contig 11871 bp, 9 predicted proteins | sample Cruoilmetagenom3_FD_187292 | JGI IMG/M metagenome (GOLD analysis project Ga0209121, IMG submission 187292) | Oil polluted marine microbial communities from Coal Oil Point, Santa Barbara, California, USA - Sample 3 (SPAdes) (version 2) | ecosystem: Environmental > Aquatic > Marine > Oil seeps ...
TTATATCCCACTATGTTGATCATATGATAGGCAGACAGCGCTCCAGAAACGTGCTCGTAAATGCCTCCATGATAAGAGAAGAAATCTTCATACACGGGCATGGCGGCGACAAGCGGTGCGTCAAGCAAATGTCCTTGTATCTCTGACGTTGAGGGAGGTACCCAGCCCCAGTCCGTAATCTGCCACATCCTGCAGTCAGCATCAGGACAAGCCGCATCGCACGGAATAGTATCGTTCTCCTGATAGGGGAAACAAGCCTCATCCACCGTTCCTACATCACGCAAATAGTCCAAGACTAAATCCTCGTACCAACCGGCAGAGCAGTTACCATCAGAACACGAGAGCAGATACTGCTCTGAGAGATCCTTGTCAATCGTTGGGTCTCCCTTCTGGATATTGATGTACGCTTCCATCGAGCACAGTGAACCGAAAGCCCAACAGCTTCCACAAGCTCCCTGATCCTTTATCGGCGTCGTCCAGTCTCCACCGTAGTGCCGCCAGTCGAATGCATCAGGATATGGCGGTGCTCCGCTCGTATCAACATAATAGATGGTATTTGTGTCTTGGCTTACCATCCAGAGATTGCCGATACTGTCGCATGCAAGACCCCCGGCAGTGTAGCATGTTGTTACGTACTCGGGATGCGCAAAGCACTGGATTACCTTATGCGTACTGAGGTCTATCTGATAGAGCATGTCTGGGCACCAATTGGTGGCAATCCAGAGTGTTCCATCAGGCGCGAGTGCAAGTCCGGATATTGACCTCGCCGCCGGATCCGGTGGTATGAATTGGTCGATAATCTTTCCCGGATTACCCCATGTGGGTCCTTGGATACGGTAAACAATGCCATCGTTCCAACCTCCGACATAGAAGGTATCTGATCCAGCATCGTATGCTAGCCCACGCTGTGAAGTCAGATTCCATATTCCATCAGGGTCGCAGATAGTATCCAGCACGGCACCATCAGCAGGGTTGAGCTCGTAGATGCAATTGTCACCATAGACATTCACCTGCCACAAAGTATTTGTGTTGCTGTTCCATGCGAAATCCGCGGGCCAATTACCAACCCACGGTGTAGTGAAATTGTTGAGGTACATACCGGTCGTCGTGTACTCATAATCCCTGAGGTTCCATGTGTCGGATACCCAAACATTCGTGCCGTCGAATCCAACACCCCACGTATCATCATTGGTAGCTGTCCATGACGCAAGCACTTCTCCCGGTGATGCGAATGGATGCTGGGATGCCCCGGGCGTTTTCGTTTCTGGCGATATGCCTTGAGCGGTCTTTGCAGTCGAATCTTCCTGCAGCGCCCCGAATCGCTGTCCACCTTCCCGGCTAAGATCCGTGGCATACCGTCTGATTTTCAAGCCACACAGCTGCTGTTTCTCTTCGAAAGAGAGCCCTGAAACCGAGGTATTCCCTGCCTGCCATTCTGCTCCGCTTTCTTCTATCGCTTTTTGTATCTCTCCAAGTGTCGTTATATCTTCTGCTGCATATACCGGCACTGTCAATGCCACAAAAACAGAAATCACCATTATCGTTGTAAGAGCTACTCCTACTAATCTCCTTTTGTTATCCATCTTTTTCTTTTTCACCTCTCATATTTTGATAGACACTTCACTAGCAGAGAGGGTAACCATTATTAGAAAGAATAGAAAGAGTTTTTATTTCAGCATGAAGGTGTTACGACTCTCAGAAAAGAAGAAGATTTATACTCCAAATAATCACACACTCCTCAGCATACCGCTTTCCTTCTTCCTCTTCGCCAATCTCCGTATCGATTCTAACCCGTTTCGCTCTAGTTTCATAACCTCGATGTATCCTTTCTCCAGTGCACCGTTGAGTACCTCTTCTCCTTGCGCCGTGCGAACGAATACCGTTGACCAGCCCTCTTCTGAACCAACCGAGCCGACGGAGATGTCCGCGAGTTCAGCAGTATAATCCATGCAAACCAGGCAGCCATCGCCAACATAGCCATTTATCTCTTCCAAGGAGATTTCATGTTTCTCCTTTTCAAAGACAAACAATTCCCTACCACGTATCTCAAACTTCTTCACGTTCTCTAACGAACCTTTGGTACATTTATCTCCGATGAACTTCAGCAAATCCTCTACGAAACTCTTCATGCAGAACAAGCCTATCAACAATTTTACCTTCTCTATGCCCACATCGTACGGTTGGTCAGCAGTTTGCACCTTTCTCAATCCTTGTATTTGACAGGGCAGCCCTACAAACCCTATCTTCTCGCATCCATCTTCTATCGCGTCTCTCACACCGGTCACGCTTGGATAAAGCGTATACTTCGTGCCTGCACCTTCCTTCAACTCCTCGTAATTTCTTGCCACCTTCGTTATCGGTCTCCAGTGGTCATCCGAGGTCGTAACCACTCCACAATCTAATATCCCCTCATCAAGTGCATACGCAAGCAGAGAAGTAGCTGCGCCGCCGTCTTGTCCTTTTTCATGTATGTCCGCTCTCTTTGACCGAACCGTATAAGAGCGTCGAGAGATGCCAATAATATCTTCTTCCGCACGTTTTCGTTTTTGTCCAAATATTCTCCGCTCTATTTCGGCATGAGGCAAGAACGTTCGTGGACAGAACGCATAGCACAGCCCACATACAGTATCATAGTCCTCAACGAACCGTGGCTTCTTCTTACCTGCCTCGTCTTCTGTTATCTTTATCTTATCGCAAAACGCTGCGCACGTACCACAAAGGCAGCAGAGTCGTTTCGCTGTTACTTCATTCGTCAAATTGCCAAAGCCGCATTCTAAAAACGTGGGTAACCGCACATATTTTCTTTCTTCCATTTTAACCGTGTCCGCATTTACATCTCCGCTCATGCTACTTCACCACCTCTTTCTCCTTCAGTTTCACATACTCTTCCTCCACTCTCACTTGAATTCGTTCGATATCCTTTTCGGTAAGGTGCCGGAACCGCCTCTGGTACTTCATATATTCCTTCACGGGTTTCAATTGCGGTACATCGACGGTTAACCGGTACTCGCCGTTAACCACTTCATAAAGCGGGAATATGCCGGTCTCCACAGCCAGACGACCAATTTCTATCGTTTGATCCGGAGAAGCTCGCCAGCCCGTTGGACAGACGGATAATATATGGATATACGCCGGGCCTTCCATTTCCAAACCCTTCTTCACCTTATCCAGCAAGTCAAAGGGATACGAGGGGCACGCCGTCGCCACGTACGGTATTTTATGCGCAACCGCGATCTCAGGCATGTTCTTCTTCCAGGTCCCCTGTCCGATGCTATGCTTGCCCACCGGCGCGGTGGTTGTCCACGCACCGTACGGGGTAGACGAAGACCGCTGAATGCCCGTGTTCATGTACGCCTCGTTGTCAAAGCAGCAATAGAGGAAGTCATGCCCGCGCTCCATCGCGCCTGATAGCGCTTGTAGACCGATATCGGTAGTGGCACCGTCGCCACCGAACCCTACGAATTTAACGCCACGATCCGGGATTTTTCCCTTTCGTATCTGCGCTTTATATGCCGATTCGACGCCTGACATTACCGCGCCCACATTCTCGAACAGCGTGTGAATCCAGGGCACCTTCCACGAGGTTAGCGGTAACAGTGATGAGAAGATCTCCAGACAGCCCGTAGCGTTAATAATGACGACATTGTCCCCGAGGGCTTTGCACACATGTCGAGCCGCGAGCGCCTCCCCGCAGCCGATACAAGCACGATGCCCAGGAGCGAAGATCTCTTCTGTTGTGATCAACCGCGGCGCAAACAAGTCCTCTTCTCGCTCCATCTCTATCCTTTCTCCTTCTATCATTATTCTCTCACCCCTATCATTCTGGCTGCGATATCTTCGCCTCGCTCTACTGCCTTCGCTCGATCCGGAGCGTGAGTTAACATGTATTTAAAATCTGCTATCGAGATGTCTCGGCCACCGATTCCTGCAATGAACTCCACGATCTTAAGATTATTTTTCATATCGTACAGTGCCGATTTTACTTCCGAAGTCACGGGACCGCCCATGCCGAATGATATGGCACGATCCATCACCACGAGAAGTTCGAGATCCTTTACCGCCTCTCGCAACTCCGCGAACGGGAAAGGCCGCCATAATCGTAACCGTATAAGGCCGACATCCTTCCCTTCTGCTCGCAGCTCGTCTACGGCCAGCATTGCGGTTTCACTGCTGCTTCCCATTGTTAGCAGCGCAGAACTCGCATCTTCCATCCTGTACGTCTCAACCGGTGCGTACGACCTGCCGAAGGTCTCTCCGAACTCCTTCCACGTCTCCAGTATCGTGGACTTCGCGTTCTCGAAATCCACTTCCTGCGCCTTCTTCGCCTCGGGATAGATAAACGGCGGTGCGTAACAGCCCATGCTCACCGGGTTCTCGGGATCTAACGCAAACGGATACTCGAAGTCAGGGATAAAATTCACTACCGCTTCGTCCTCCGGCAGCACCATGTCCTCGATCACGTGCGAGAGATAAAAGCCGTCAATGTGCACCATTGTAGGAAACATGACGTCTTTATCCTCTGCGATCTTAAAAGCGCAGACCGTGAGGTCGAATGCTTGCTGATTGTTCTCCGCGAACATTTGGATCCAACCTATGTCCCGAATGGCCATGGCGTCCGAATGATCACACCACACCGAAAGAGGTGCGGATAAAGCTCTGTTCGCTGCCACCGCGACCACCGGGAGCCGCATAGACGCGGGTATGTACAGGACCTCATGCATTAATTCCAAACCCTGACCCGCAGAGCAGGTAAAAACCCGCGCGCCTGCCGCCGAAGCACCCACACAAGCGCTCATCGCGGAATGCTCCGATTCCACACAGATGAATTCCGCATTCAACTCGCCATCGGCGATCATTTCCGCCAGGCGCTCTACAATGTGTGTCTGTGGTGTAATTGGATATGCCGAGATGACATCGGCGTTTGCCATCCGCACCGCTTCCGCAACAGCAAAGGACCCTTCCAAACCTACTATTTTTCCTTCTGGCATCTTATATCAGATAAATCCTCCCATTTTCTTTTGATTTGATCTGGGATTCTTAGGCGTGTTACACATACCGCCTATTCCTCCTCTTCCTCAACCATCGTTATGACACCGCGCGGGCATTCATGCGCGCAAATACCGCAACCCTTGCAATAATACAATTCGGCCTCGAAAAATCCGTCCTCGTCCTCGTTGATGCACGCCTCAGGGCAGTACAGATAACACGCCCCGCACTTTATGCATTTCGTATTGTCACGAATCGGCCGCTCGGACCGCCACTCGCCCGTTTTTGTCGACGATGCACTCCCGGGCTCGGTAACCACACAGCCGAGTTCTAAATCTTTCCACCCTTTTTGTTTACCACTCATTTTTTCCTCCATCCAGATTTAACACTGCATTTCCAATCTGAATACGCTACGTACGCGTTGCTCACCTAACGTACCACCGTCTCCTCGTACGCTCTCTTCATTGCTTCGATGTTCTTCGCGGCAATTTTTCCGAATCGCTCGTTCAGAGGCCCCTCCAAGGATTCCAGCTTGACTATTTCCGTCGCCTTGATCAGCGCGCCAAGCATGGTCGTATTGACGATAGGCAGTCCTAAAATCTCCTTCGCGATACTCATTGCATCCACCGTTGCCAAGCGTCCTGCATTGATTCCCGCTTTCATTTCGTCATGCGATTTCTTCGTATTGATCACCGCCGTTCCGTCCTTCTTAAGCCGCGAAACGACATCGCCTACCTGAAGCAACCCTGGGTCAAGTACGACTAACGCGTCTGGTTCTGCGATCTCCGTCCTTATTTTTACCCTCTCCGCTTCATCCACGCGTAAGAAGGCGAGCACTGGTGCTCCTCGTCGCTCTGGTCCAAAAGCAGGCATTGACTGCGCATGTTTACCCTCCAGGATAGCAGCATGCGCGACCACCTCTGCTAAGGTAACCCCTCCTTGTCCCCCTCTACCATATATACATATCTCTATCATTTCAACCCAACCAACCTTTCTCTGGAAAGGATGCTTATTTGTGCATTATTCTATTACCTTATCCCGTTCACGAAGCGCTCTATCCTTTCCAAAGCCTCCTTTAGTTCGTACTGCGATACCGCGTAAGCACACCTCACGAACCCTTCGCCACACGCACCAAATACGCTTCCGGGTATGACGACCACCTTCTCCTCAAAAAGCAGTCGCTTTGCAAACTCATCCGATGTGAGCCCTGTAGTCTGAATAGAAGGGAAGGTGTAAAACGCGCCTTTGGGCTCAAAACAGTCCAATCCCAGATTATTCAGCCCGTCCACCATCACTCGCCTTCTCCTGTTGTATTCGCTTATCATCTTCTCGACATCGTCCTCGCATCTCAACGCTTCTATCGCCGCCATCTGCGCGGTAATTGGTGCACACATCATTACATATTGATGAATCTTCATCATCGCTTCGATGATCTCTTTATTGCCTGCAGCATAGCCCAATCGCCAGCCAGTCATGGCATAGGCCTTCGAGAAGCCATTCAGCAATATCGTTTTTTCTTTCATCCCATTGAGTGAGGCGAAGCACGTGTGCGTACCTTCGTAGGTCAACTTGTCGTAGACCTCGTCGGATATAACGAGCAAATCGTGTTCGTTCACCACATCGGCTATCTCTTCCAGCTCTTTCCTGCTCAAGGTCGCCCCGGTGGGATTGTTCGGATAGCTCAGGATAATCGCCTTCGTGCGATCCGTTATGTTCTCTTCGATTTGTTCTGCTCGCACCTTGAATTCGTCCTCAACGCTGGTATTTACGCATACGGTAGTCCCACCAGCGAATGCCGCACATGGCTTGTAACTCACATAGGAAGGCTCGTGAAGTATTACCTCGTCCCCGGGATTGATAAGAGCGCGAAGTGCCAGATCAGCCGCTTCGCTCACGCCCGTGGTTATCAGCAGCTCGCCTTCGGGCTCGTAATACACTCCGGTCTCTTTATGAATAGAATCAGAAAGCGCCTCGCGTAATTCGAGCAGCCCCCAATTAGACGTATACGAAGTGTATCCTTTCTCCAAAGAGAATATGCACGCTTCCCGTATGCGCCAGGGCGTTACGAAATCGGGCTCGCCGACACCCAGCGAAATCGCACCTTCCATCTGCTGTGCGATATCGAAGAACTCCCGTATCCCCGAGCCCTTCATTTGCCTTACCCGCTCGGCAACTCTATCAGACATCCTGCCCATTTTTCTTTTAGCTCCTGCAGTCTTCGTAAGAATAAAAAGTGTTTTGTTATTGCATGATTTGGATTTTGCGTTTTCACAATTACGGTTACGATTATGGTTACAATTACAATTACACTTACAGCGTCACTGCCAATCGCTTTCCCTGCTCCTCATCGCTGTATATCTCGCCGTTCTCCTTGTAAGTCTTGAGTAAGAAATGGGTCAGCGTGTTACGAACTTGTTCCAGCGGTGCTATCTTTTCCGCAACGAAATACGCGACTTCTTGCATCGTCTTCCCCGTCACCAGTACCAAAAGATCGTACTCGCCGGAAACCAGCCGCACCGATTTGACTTCAGGAAACCGCGAAATCCGCTTCGCGACAGAATCATAGCCCGTATCACGTTCTGGAGTGACATTAACGTCTATTAACGCTTGCACGATCTCTACTCCTGCTTTTTCGTAGTTTATCACCGCTTTATACTTCTTGATGATCCCTCTGCGTTCCAGATCCACGATGATCTCCTTCACTTCGGTCGCGGTCATGCCAGTCATCCGTGCGATCTCCGCATCACTCTGCCGTGCGTTCCCTTCCAATATCTGCAGTATTTCCTTCTCTTTCTGCTTTTCTTTTATTTCTTCTTTCATTTCTTTGGTAAAGCTTTCTTTTTAAAGAAAGGTTTATTTAAAGGAATCTAAACACATCAGGGAGCTCGCCAACTACCGCTTTGAACTTCTCAGGCCAGTTCTCGGTGTCCACCCCTTTCTGTGCGAGGAATACCGCAGCCCAGCGCTCCAGGCCCACGCCTGAGCAGCCCGACCACAAATCATCACCGCTCTGCAGCTTCACGCTAAAGCCTTTCGGATATTTATCACCGTTCACGCTTACGTTCTGGAACTCCAGCCATTTATCGCTGTACGGCAGTACCGCCTCGTAATCTATGGTGCCTACCTCTTTCAACTCAGCCAGACCGGCTTTGCCTTCCTGCGCCATGAACCAAGGTGTCACCCATGCTTCTCGCCACTCAAGGTCCAGTATCTCATTGAATATGCGGCGATACTGCTCCTGCAGCAGTTTGGCATGGTCTATAACCTGCTGCTTCTTCCCCATCCACACTATTTCCACACGATGAAACTCATCAAGTCGCTCGATACCGTGAAGGCCGCCGCTTTCATACCTGTACGAGGTTCCAGACCGGTCGAAAACCATAATCGGTAAGATTTCATCCGGCAGTATCTTCCCTTGCAGAAAAACCCAGAAAGGAGGGCATTGCGCGTAGCACATCCCGCCCACGTTCTCTATCTTGCCCATTATCATATCGACGGGGACTTCGTTCGTCACCTTGAAATAATCCATCACGTCCTCCCAGTATTCGGGATCCCGCGTCTTCGGCGTGCAGACGTAGTACGCTTCCGGATAGATTCCCTTCGCGTGACCCGACCGTTTCCAGACGTCCCAGGCCACGAATTTCGGGAAAATCATCTCATTATAGCTCAACGGCATTAGAATCTCGTCAAGCAGTATCTTCTCTAACGCTCGGAAGATCCTGGTTAACTGCGGACCGTAAACATATTGTCCTCGGCCAGCCGCATGCTGTATCCAACCCCGCTGTAGCATCTCTTCTGTAGGGTCTTTATCGAAATGGAACGGCTTCTTATCGCTCTCGAAGAGCAATTCCCAGTGCTCGCTCTTACCTTTCCACCGGGCAGCGTCCCTCTTATCCTCTACTAACCGTATGAGCCGATCCGGGATCCTTTTATCTAACGCTGATTCGTCAACATCAAGTAAAAGTTTCAAACGCTCTCCTTCGTGCTTTATTTCTTTTACAAACGGTAATTTATGTATCTTCAGTGCTCCTTCAGCTTCCCATTCCAGCGCAATCTTATATTTCTCGATCTCAACACCTCGAATTCCTATACGGTGCTTCCCTAACAGTTTACCAAGTTCTTTCTTCACTCGAAGCAGTGCATCATGCGCCCGTACAAAACGGTCAGAGACTATTTTAAGCTCTATCTTATCCTCGGCAACGTTCCATTTTACAATCTCCGCGCCACATCCTGGTGGCGCACCGCGTCTTAATAAGTCCGTGTTACAAGAAGTGACGAACTTTTCTATCTCCGAAGGGTCCACCTCCCCGCTGAGGCTTCCGCTGCATTTCAGAGCAGCTTTCAGTTTAAATTCCATACCCATAGGCTTTTGTTCTTCACTCTCGTTCGTCATCTTCATCCACCGCCAATTTTACGATATCCTCGGCCACCTTGGCATTCATCAAATAATCGTCCACACTCGCTATAACCGACCCGATCTTCTCGGATTCGAAACAGGTGACTGCGCTTTTCTCCGTTACGACCGTCTTCATCGTATCCGTATTATCGTGAATCAGAGGAATCACTGCCAGCTCGGCATTTTCGCCGCTTATCGTGATTTTCGCTTTTATCTTCATTTTCATTCAGAAGGGGCTACATTTAAATGTGATTGCCGTGTATAAAAAATTGGCTGGAATAAATGTTCGATTATATTGTAGTGGTTGTTACTGACGCTTCAGACGCCCGGAAATTGGCGTGCACACCGTTCAGAAAGGACGTACTTCTCGATTCTATCTTCGTGCCGGTTTACGAGAGTGAGTGGCACGGTCGTGCCGGTAACGGATTCGGGACGCTCTTCGCGATCGAGAACGCGAGTATGGCGATAGGGCAAGACCTGATGGAGGAGGTAAAACGCGGCAAAAGCGTGCTTATCGTGCATACCGCGGGCGAAGGCACCCGAAACCTGCTCACGAGGACGGTGAAGAACAAGGCGCTCATTGAAGTACCCAAGCTCACGCTCTTGGAGGGCGTGATAAAGCAGTTCCAAGATTACGCAATTCCCGCTCGTATTCTGGTAACGTGGGGTGATCAGTTCCTGCTATTCGATGATCGCGCGGAAGATATACGGGCCTGTGCGGAGAAGACGCACGTTATGCTTTTTGGCTTGAAGACCGAACTTACTGAGGAGATTGCGAGTACCTATGGGATCCAGATAGTCCGGTCTGCGGATGCGGATGCAGGTGCGGAGGAGGATGACGGGTGCGAACTGCTCGATTTCGAGGACACAAGGAACTACGAAGTGGCGAAGCTGCTGGTGGAGAAGTGGGGTGGCGAGGTGCTGGTGAATATGGGCATGTTCGCGTTGAGCGGCGTTGCAGCGGAAAGTATGCTCGATGCGTTTAGCGATGCGCTCGCTGCACGGGAGGGTATGTTCAACTCAGACGAGCTGTGGCAGACCTGGATTTCACCTGAGTACGAGGCCAGCGATTGGCTCTGCGAGCGTGCGGAAAGAATAAGGGGCGAACTCGCACGTGCAGAGCCTCGCGCATTGATAAAGAGCTATCCATTAAGCGAGAGGACGATCTGGGAGGATTTCGGGACGAATGCTAATTATTATAGAAGCATGATGAAGCTTTTGGTGGATGACGAAGTCGGGCGGAGACTGCGCGAATTTTTAGGTGTTGAGGTCTGCGCAGTTAAGGGGGGCTGTGACGTTTCCTGTTCGATCTATGAGCATGTGGAGTTTGGAGAGGGGTCGGTAAAGGAGAGCGTAATCGTGCATTCGATAGCGAACTACGCGGAGCTTGATCGGGCATGCGTTGTCAATTCGACACTGAACCATGTGAGAGGTAGGCGATGCGTTGTTTACAACGTGGTTGACGAGGGGGAACTCGACGTGGAGGACTGCGTAGTGGCAGACGTATTTCATCCGCTAAAAGGTAAAATACGGCTTACGATACGGATAGGCGAGGAGAGAGGAGCTAAGGATAGATGGTGGCACGCGTGCCTGCCAGAGAACGAGTTTTCGCTTTGTGATGTAACGGAACTGCTGAAAGACGTTTCGGACGAGGAGAAGGAAGACACGAAGCAGCGATTCGAGTGCGTGGCGAAGATGCGGATATCGGGTGATGAAGCATTGAAATCTGCTGTTGAACGGCCCTTTACGATAAAGCCGTTCGTGGAGCCGAAGCCGTGGGGCTACGAGCTGTGGTGTGTCTCGCCACGGAATTACGCTGAGTTGGATCTGGAGCTGGAGCACGAACTCACCCTTGACGATTTGACGTTATTGTTTCCCGAGCAGATCTTAGGTGCTGGAGCAACGTCAAAAAAGAAATTCCCACTGATTGCCAAGATCATCAGAGCGGATGAGAATCTCTCCGTGCAGGTGCATCCGGACGATGCGTACGCGCGTTCGGTGGGCGATGTGTTTGGCAAGGAGGAGGCGTGGTATGCTTTAGAAGCTAAGAGGGCTGCGAAGATTTATCTTGGCTTTGAGAACGTGATGCGTACAGAGGACGTTACCGAAGCGGTTAACCGCGAAACGTTTCTTTCTTACTTGCATGCGTTTGATGCACATGTTGGTGATACGTACCATATTCCTGCTGGCGTCATTCATGCGTTAGGCGCTGGGACAAGGGTATATGAGGTCAGCACGGCATCAGAAAGAACCTTCAGGCTCTACGATTACGGCAGGGGACGGAAACTGCATTTGAAGGATGCGATAAATGTGTTGAAATTGGATGAAACAGGGTTGGGTAAGGATTTGAAGAAGGATGCTAAACTTCTGCGTAAAGAGGAAGGATTCGAGGAATATCAACTTTTGCAAGGCGATAATTTTGAATTGAGGCTGTTTAAGGTACATGGTGACATAAACATCGGTACGGAAGGAAGACTCTGTGTGGTTAC
>Ga0209121_10005207_pt1 | contig 11868 bp, 10 predicted proteins | sample Cruoilmetagenom3_FD_187292 | JGI IMG/M metagenome (GOLD analysis project Ga0209121, IMG submission 187292) | Oil polluted marine microbial communities from Coal Oil Point, Santa Barbara, California, USA - Sample 3 (SPAdes) (version 2) | ecosystem: Environmental > Aquatic > Marine > Oil seeps ...
TCTTTTGCTGATCCGGTTCGACTGAGCGTTCGACGGTTCGACTGAGCTCGCCGAAGGCTGAGCTCACGCCGAAGGCTCACCGAAGTCCCGGCACCTGATCCCTGATAACTTTGCGGCTTTGCCGCATTAGCTGGTTTCCATCCAGAAATGGCCCTTTTCCGCAATCTCTGCGTCAATCTGCGAGATTGTTTGTGCGGCGTACATTAGTACGCCTCCGCGCAATCCCTTGATTTCCGGGACCGACTATCCTGTTAGTCAACCTGTTCGAGGGCTCTCTTTAATGCATCTTCCAGAAGATTCACAGGCGGTGCTTTAATAAACCCTTCTTTCATCATGGAATCAATTATCGTTCTTGATTCTTTGATACCGTCCTCTGTCTTTTTATATACTTCTTCTGCAGTCAGTTTAATTCTGGCTACGCCATCTTCTATTGCCTGCATGGCCACAGCACTTGCTACTGTCGGATAAACCTGTGTCTCCGTCATAAGGGGAGCTATGTTATCGGGACCGATACCCCTGTCCTCTGCGGTTTTAGCGATGGCATGGGCCCCGGCGATTGCCATCGTGTCCGTGACTTTAGTTGCCCTGACAAGGAGGGAACCCTTCAGTATTCCCGGGAATCCGAGGGAATTATTAACCTGGTTTGGGAAGTCTCCTCTTCCCGTAGCTACAACATAAGCTCCTGCTTCCTTGGCTTCATAGGGATAGATTTCCGGTACCGGATTAGAACATGCAAAGACGATAGACTTATCAGCCATGTCTTTTACCCACTCGGGTTTGATTATGCCTGGACCGGGTGTTGAAAGAGCAATAAGCACATCCGCTCCTTTCATCGCATCTACTATGTTGTCAACCTTCTTTGGATTGGTGGCTTCACAGATCTCCCATTTACGATAGAATCTCGGATCGGCTTTGATGTTATCACGCCCCTTGTGCAGACCGCCCCTGGAATCACACATGACTATATTTTCCGGGTCCGCACCCGCCGCCATGATTAGACGACAGATGGTGGTATTTGAGGCGCCGGCGCCGAAAAAGGCCATTTTGATCTTGCCAATATCTTTACCGGTAACTTTGAGGGCATTGGTGAGACCGGCTAAGGTTACAGAAGCTGTTCCCTGGGCATCATCATGCCAGACCGGAATATCACATTCCTCACGCAGTGTATCAAGAACCTTAAAACAATTCGGCTGTGAAATATCCTCAAGATTGACAGCCCCGAAACTGGGTTGAACCATCTTGACAAAATCGATGATCTTATCTGGATCATTTTCACCTTTCTCGTTTTTGCTGTCGACGCAGAGAGCTACCGCATCAACACCACCCAGATATTTCATTAAGAAGGCTTTACCTTCCATCACTCCGAGACCACCGGGTGGTGTACAGTCTCCATCACCCAGGACCCTGGTGGAATCGCTTACCACTGCCACAAAGTTTCCACGGTTTGTAAGATCATAGGATGTAAGATTGTCATCTCTTATGGTAGTTGAAACCTTGGATACTCCAGGTGTGTACCAGACATTAAACCAGTTGTAACCATAATAGCCGCATTTCGGGACGGTCATCATTTTACCGGTGTAAAACTTGTGTGCATCATAGGCCAGTTCTTTCAGAAACAGAGTCTGTGCCTTAGCAACTTGTGCCTCTGTAAAATTCTCAGGGAAAGCCTTCCTGAGATCAGTCAGTTCGATATTTAATTTACTCATAATTTACTCTCTCCATTTAGTGATATTATAAAGACATCTCAAGGATTTCACTTTGAGGGGACACTCATCAAGCTATCTGATTCCTGTTTCGCGTATTTTGGCGGTTCGGTTTTGTACAGGTCATTACCTTCCGAATCTATAACCACTATGGCGGGAAAATCCTCCACATAGTAACGATGTATAGCCTCCGCCCCTAAATCTTCATAAGCCACTACTTCGGATTTTTTAATACTCCTTGCAATAAGTGCTGCTGCTCCACCTACAGCCGCGAAATAGACGGCCTTGTTCTTTTTCATGCTGTCAATTACTTCCCGGGAACGCAGTCCCTTGCCAATCATACCCTTAAGACCCCTGTCCAACAGAACAGGCGCGTAAGGATCCATGCGGTAGCTGGTAGTAGGACCGGCAGAACCACAGGCATATCCCGGTTTGGCCGGCGCCGGACCAACATAATAAATAATCTGATCTTTAAGTTCTATTGGAAGCCCTTCGCCTTTATCTATCAACTCAATAAGTCTTTTATGGGCGGCATCTCTTCCGGTATAAATATAACCGGTTATATTCACGGTATCTCCAGCCTTTAAATCAATAACAATCTTATCGTTCAGGGGAGTGGTTATTTTTTTAATATTCGCCATTCTCTTCCTCCTTTTCCTTACAGTATTCCTTCCGCATGTCTGGATGCATGACAACATACATTCACTGCTACGGGCATTCCGGCTATATGGGTGGGGAGATAGTCTATATTTATGGCCAAACACGTTACACTACCACCCAGACCTGCAGGCCCGACCCCTGATCTGTTGATTTTATCCAGTATCTCCTTTTCCATTGCCGCAAACTTTTCATTCCTGTTATGCTCACCTATCTTTCTGGTAGTAGCCTTCTTGGCCATAACCATGGCCATATCGGCAGTCGCTCCAATTCCAACACCAACAATGGTGGGAGGACACGGATTGGGCCCCGCCTTGATTACTGTTTCCGCCACAAAATCTACTATCCCTTCTGATCCATCCGCCGCTTTTAACATGCCTAAAGCGCTCATATTCTCACTGCCAAATCCTTTTGGGGTTACTAAAAACGTAATCTTATCCCCGGGAACTATGTCCGTATAGATAATTGCCGGCGTATTTGTATTCGTATTTTTCCTTTCAAAGACCGGATCATCCACTGCCGACTTTCTTAAATACCCGTCCTGATAAGCTTCTTTGACACCTTCATTTATTGCTTCCTTAAAATCTCCGCCTGTTATATGTACCTCCTGCCCCAGTTCAACAAACAAAACCGCAAGTCCCGTATCCTGGCAGATAGCAATTTCTTCCTTAGAGGCAATCTTATTATTCTCAATAATCATACCTAAAACAGACTTTCCTGTCTCAGAAATTTCTTCATCCAGGGCTTCCTCAAGTCGATTCATAAGATCCTTATCGATATGGTAATTGGCTTTCAGAAATAGTTCTTTCACCTTATCTTTGACCTGGTTTGCTTTAATCTCTCTCATGTTCACACCTTCTTTTTTTATTCTCAACAGTTGCATTTTTTGAAAAACAAAAATGTCAATCAAGGCAGGGCAGGAATGATAAAATGTGTTCTTTTTATAGATTATATCAATTATCGTCCAGGAAAAAAAGCAATTTATCCGCAGCGGCGGTCGGTGCGATTGTTCCCTGTTCCACTTCCCTTTCAACATTTGGTATCATCTTTTTAACGTATGGATTTTCATTAAACCACGCTGTCAGTCCTTCTTTAACGAGAAACCACATCCAGTCAATGGCCTGTTTTTTCCGTTTTGCTTCGAGTTCTCCCGAGGCTGTAATCTTTTTTTTGTAGTCTAAAACGGTCTCCCAGATTTTATCTATACCGATCATTTCTGTGGCACTGCAGGTAAGAACAGGAGGCGACCAGTTAGGAGATGATGGAGTCAAAAAATGCAGGGCTGTTTCATACTGCCTTCTTGCAAGATTTGCCTTCTTGACATTGTCGCCATCCGCCTTGTTAACCGCAACGGCATCGGCCAGCTCCATAATGCCCTTTTTCATTCCCTGAAGTTCATCTCCCGCACCGGGAATCATCAGCACCAGGAAAAAATCGACCATTGAAGCCACCGCCACCTCGGATTGACCCGCTCCCACGGTTTCAACAATCACCACATTAAAACCGGCAGCTTCACAGACAAGCATCGTTTCTCTTGTCTTCCGTGCAACACCTCCCAGAGTACCACCCGAAGGAGATGGCCTGATAAAAGCCATCTCTTCAATGGAAAGTTTTTCCATGCGTGTCTTGTCTGCCAGAATACTCCCGCCGCTTCGCGTGCTGCTGGGATCAACGGCAAGAACAGCAACACTGTAACCTTTCTGCACAAGCATTATGCCGAGACTTTCTATAAAAGTGCTTTTCCCCGCTCCGGGCACACCTGTTATTCCAAGGCGCACCGCCTTCCCTGTATGGGGAAGCAGAAGATCAACAATCTTTCGCGCCAGATCCTGATGAACCGGAAGCGAACTTTCGATCAGCGTAATGGTCTTGGCGAGTATACGCCTGTCATGCTCCAGAACACCGTGAATATAGTCATGAAAATTATCTGATGTCACTGCCGCTTCTCCAGAATATTCAATATCTTATTCGCGGAATCTATAACCGGCGTCCCCGGGCCGAATATTCCAACTACTCCCGCTTTGTAAAGGAAATCATAATCACCGGGAGGAATAACACCCCCGACAACCGTCAGGATGTCTCCACTACCTTCTTTTTTGAGTTCCTCAATAAGCTGCGGAACCAGGGTCTTGTGACCGGCGGCCAGACTCGATACTCCGATAACATGAACATCGTTTTCCACGGCTATTCTGGCCGCCTCTTCCGGAGTCTGGAACATGGGACTGATATCCACGTCGAAGCCAAGATCCGCAAAGGCGGTCGCTATTACCTTTATCCCGCGGTCGTGACCGTCCTGACCCATTTTGGTAACAAGTATCCTCGGCCTTCGGCCTTCTCTCTTTTCGAATTCATCTGTTCTCTTCTTCACCGCGTCAAATATTTCGCTGTCGTGATACTCCGCGGCATAAGCACCGGATATACATTGAGTAGTTGCCACGAACCGCCCAAACACTTTCTCCATGGCATCTGAAATCTCTCCGACAGTCGCCCTGGCCCTGACAGCAGAAATAGATAACTCAAGCAGATTCCCTCCTGATTCCGCGCCTTTTGTTATGGCTTCAAGAGTCTTCTGCACCTCAGTATTATTCCGTTTTGCTTTTATTTCTTTTAAGCGTGTAATCTGTTCGTCACGTACGGTTTCTGAAACTTCACGGACATCCATACTTTTATCTTCTTCAATACGATATTTATTGACACCGACAATAACATCCAGACCCTGGTCTATGCGCGCCTGTTTCCTGGCTGCAGATTCTTCTATGCGCATCTTCGGCATACCCGTTTCGATAGCTTTGGCCATCCCGCCGAGTTCTTCGACTTCTTCAATGATTTTCATCGCCTCGCGGATAATCCCATTGGTTAAGGCCTCAACGTAATACGAACCGCCCAGAGGATCAGCAACATGGCATATCTGGGATTCTTCCTGAACGATTATCTGTGTATTTCTTGCGATTCTCGCGGAAAAGTCTGTAGGCAGCCCAACGGCCTCATCAAAGGAATTGGTATGTAATGACTGTGTTCCGCCCAGGGCGGCAGACATACATTCGAGAGTGGTCCTTATAATGTTGTTATAGGGATCCTGCTCTGTCAGACTCCATCCCGAGGTCTGGCAATGTGTCCTCAACATGGTTGATTTAATATTTTTGGGGTTGAACTGTTGCATCAATTCATACCACAGGAAACGGGCTGCTCGTAACATGGCAATATCCATAAAAAAGTTCATCCCAATCCCGAAGAAAAAGGAGAGGCGCGGCGCAAAGACGTCTATGTCAAGACCCGCTGCGATAGCTGCTCGCACGTACTGCAGACCGTCGGCTATAGTAAATGCGGTTTGCAGAACAGAATTTGCTCCGGCCTCCATCATGTGGTAACCGCTTATGCTGACGGTGTTATACTTGGGCATATTTTTCGAACAGTACCCGATAATATCGGATACAATCCGCATGGAAGGCTCCGGCGGATAGATATATGTATTACGTGTCAGATATTCTTTTAAGATATCATTCTGAATAGTACCCGCCAGTTTATCATGGGTTACACCCTGCTCTTCTGCCGCGACTATGTACCCGGCAAGAATCGGCAGAACAGCGCCGTTCATGGTCATGGAAACCGACATCTTATCCAGCGGAATCTGGTCAAAAAGAATCTTCATATCTTCCACGGAATCTATGGCAACACCGGCCTTGCCGATATCACCGGTAACCCTGGGATGATCTGAGTCGTACCCCCTGTGAGTCGCGAGATCAAAGGCTACGGAAAGCCCTTTCTGGCCGGCTGCAAGATTTCTTCTATAGAACGCATTCGATTCTTTTGCCGTGGAAAAACCGGCATACTGCCGAATAGTCCAGGGTCTTCCAGAGTACATGGTAGCCATGGGGCCTCTAACAAAGGGGGGCAGTCCGGGAAGGGTGTTGATGCATTCCAGTTTCTCGATATCCTCGGCGGTGTACAAGGGCTTAACCAATATCCCCTCAGGTGTGTTACAGTTGAGTGACTCAATGGGTTTTCCTCTCAATTGCTTTGTTGCAAGTTCTTCCCATTTTTTTATATCAGGATGTTCCGACATCGTATAATTCCTCCTATTATTTGAGTTTCTACAAAGGGATGTTCCCGTGTTTTCTGTATGGGCGATCTTCCTTCTTGTTTTTCAACATCTCCAGCGCGCTTATTATGACCGGTCTTGTTTCTCTGGGCTCTATTATTTGTTCGATCATGGCATGTTTGGCTGCCTGGTAAGGAGTGGCAAATTCCGCGACGTACTGATCTTTCTTTTGCTGTTTGATTTCTGCAGATTCTTTTCGGAATATAATATCCGCTGCACCGTCTGCACCCATCACGGCAATCTCGGCTGTCGGCCAGGCAATAACCATGTCAGCGCCGGATTCACCGGAACACATGCCGAGATAAGAACCACCATAAGCCTTACGGGTCACGATAGTTATTTTCGGCACCGTCGCTTCAGGATATACATACAACAGCTTGGCGCCATGTCTTATGATTCCTCCAAATTCCTGTTTGGTCCCTGGTAAATACCCAGGTACATCAACAAAAGTAAGGATGGGTATATTGAAACAATCACAGAACCGGATAAAGCGTGAGGCCTTATCAGATGCATCGATATCCAGACAACCCGCCAGGAATCGCGGCTGATTTGCTATGATTCCTACAGGAGAACCATTCATTCGCGCAAAACAGGTGATTATATTCTTGGCAAAGAGCTCCTGACTTTCGTATATATCACCATTATCTACCACCATATTTATCAATTTTTTCATATCATATGGACGATGACTGCTTTCAGGGATTATTGTGTTGAGTTTTTCTTCCATACGATCCACGGGATCATCACATTCGATAACAGGCGGCTTTTCATTGTGATTTGCCGGCAGGTAACTCAATAATGTCTTGATTTGATTGATGCAGTCCTCATCGGTATCCGCCACAAAGTGGGAAACACCACTTTTTTGATTATGGGTCATTGCGCCTCCAAGCTCAACAGCGGAAACGTCTTCACCTGTCGTGGCCTTAACCACGACAGGGCCGGTAATGAACATCTGTGCATAGTCCTGTTTGACCATATAAACAAAGTCCATCAGCGCCGGCGAATAAACAGCTCCTCCCGCTGACGGCCCCATAATCGCACATATTTGTGGAATCATGCCTGAAGCCATCGTATTTTTGTAGAATATCTTCCCGTATCCGGCGAGGGAATCGACTGCTTCCTGAATCCGTGCGCCGCCGGAGTCATTCATACCTACTACAGGACACCCTGCAAACATGGCTTCTTCCAGACACTTCACTATCTTGATTGCATGCATTTCGCCTAAAGATCCACCCACTACACCAAAATCCTGAGCATAGGCAAATACCGTTCTCCCGTTGACATTACCATAACCCGTCACAACTCCTTCACCAGGGATCTCTTTGTCGGCCATACCAAAATTCGCGCACCTGTGCTCAACGAATTGATACAGCTCCATAAAAGTGCCCTCATCAAACAACAGGGATAGCCTTTCGCGGGCAGTTAATCTCCCCGTTGCATGCAATTTCTCGACGGCTTTTTCTCCGCCCCCGGCTTCAATCTTTTTTGCTTTTTCCTTCATTAATTCTAATTTTTCCTGATTCGTCATTAAATTTATCCTCCTGCTAGTAACCCTGAATATGTTCTGTTTCGTAAAAAGTCAACACCTGATTTTACACCGGAAATATCCAGGTATTAATATTTCTCTTGTGAAAATTTGTTTACTTAATGCCTCTGACACAACTCCAGGAGAATCCCTTTCGTAGCTTTTGGATGAATGAATGCGATCTTTGTCCCGCCCGCGCCACGTCGGGGCGTTTCATCAATCAATCTGACATTCTTGCTTTTCAATTCCTCCAGAGCTGCTTCGATATCATCAACCCTTAGAGCTATGTGCTGTATTCCCTCACCATTCTTATCGATATACTTTGCAATGGGTCCGTCCGGAGCGGTTGACTCCAGTATTTCAATCTCGGATTCCCCGACAGGCAGAAAAGCGGTTCGAACCTTCTGCTCCGCAACTTCTTCACTTCCAACTAATTCCAGCCCCAATATCTCAGTATAGAATTTTGTACTCTCGTCTATACTCTTGGCCGCAATGCCAATATGATCCACGCATAAAACCTTCATCTTAAACCCTCCTTAATGGGTGGGAGCCCCAAACAGGGCTCCCACCGGTTAAATTACTCTCTTAGAAATGCCAGATCATGGGCACCAGAACAATAACCAGAATGGTACTCAGAAGCTGTGGAAACCAGCCAGCCTTTATATAATCCATAAAGTTCAGTTTCCCCGGTCCCAACACAATTGTATTAGGCGGCGTGGCAATAGGCGTCATGAAACAGAGACTTGCCGACATAGCGATTCCCATCAGAACGGGCTCGGGGTTTACACCCATCCCCAGTGAGGAAGCGATACCGATCGGCGCTACAATCAGAGTTGTAGCCGTATTGGATACGAACTGCGTCAGGATTGCAGTAATAAGCACCATGCCTGCCATAAGCATGAACCCTGAATGTACGACGCTGTTTACGGCGCCGGCTATCATCACGACACCCCCCGTTTTTATCAACGCGGTACTCACCGGGAACATACAGGCAAACAGGAATACCGTTGTCCAGGATACAGCCCCTGTCGCCTCTTTCCACGAAATACACTTAGTGGCAATAACCAGCATTGCCCCGGCCCCGGCCGCCACAAGAAGATTTATATGTAATGTCTTCCCTATAAAGGGAACATATTTCCCCGCAGCCATAACAAAAATTACCATGGCAAACAGCCCAACGGCCAACCCCATCTTGTTCTCCCTGTATTTGAAGTTTTCATCAATCTTCGGACCCTCATAATCCTCGCCGGATGTATCTATCATCCCCTTGGGCAGGAATTTCGCTCCTACAAGTACCATGGCGGCGATTCCTATAACAGCCAGAGGCACACCTATCAAACTGTATTCAAAAAAACCAAATGTCGGCAGTCCCGCTGTTTCCATAACACTCTGGATAACACCATTCGGTGGAGTACCGATCAGGGTCATTGTCCCTCCGAAGGAAGCGGCGAACGCCATGCACATCATGAAGCGCTTTGTGCTGAATCCGGCCTTCGCTATCACGGCCAGAATTATCGGCAGAAAACATATAGTGGTTCCCGTATTTGAAAGAAAGGCGGAAAGTATTGCGGTAACAACCATGATATTGGTCATTATCAGTGTTTCACGTCCCTTGCCTTTTTCAACCGCCCATCTACCCACCTTATCGGCAAAACCCGTCCTGAACAGAGCTTCACCCATCATAAACATAAACATGAATATCAATGTCCACTTATTGGCAAAGTCCTTGAAAGCCAGCTTCGCCGGCAGAACACCTGTCATAGTCAACGCCACAGGCACCGCCATAGCCGTAGCCACGAGTGGTATCCACTCAGTAAGAAAGAACAAAAAAGCCACTGCTACAATTGCTATCGTAATCCATGCACCCGTATAATTAATAGCACCTTCCATTGTTATCTCCTCCTTCTTCAATAAATTAAGTTATAGTTTAAGATTTCATGGTACCAGTCTCTAAAAACCTGACGTGCCACGAGAAAGCCTCGCCTAATAATATAGGAATATGCCCCCCCACCTCCTTCCTTCCTCTATTATAATAATCCCAAAGCGCAGGCCTGTAATCGGGATGCGCGCAATTTTCGATCATCACCTTCACCTTTTCCCTGGGATCCAACCCCCTGAGATCACCGACACCCTGCTCGGTAACAATTATGTGGATTTCATGTTCCGTATGATCAACATGTGAAACATGGGGTACGACACATGACACTTTACCGTCCCTTGCTATGGATGGCGTAAGCATAACGACAAGACCACCATTCCTCGAAAAGTCACCGGATCCCCCGATACCATTGATCATTCTTGTACCAAACATATGAGTGGAATTGGAATTTCCGTAGATATCCACCTCCAGCGCCGTATTCATGGCAACAACCCCGAGTCTCCTCGCAATCTCAGGGTTATTACTAATTTCCTGAGGCCTTAATATAATTTTTTCACGGTATTTTTTTATATCCTTGTAAAAACGTTCTAATCCCTCAGGAGAGGGGGTAAGAGATGTTCCCGATATGGCATTCACTTTACCGGAATCAATAAGATCAAACATGGCATCCTGAATGACTTCAGTCCACATGTTAATATTTGTATATTTACTATCCAAAAGACCTGCCATAACCGCATTAGCGACATTACCAACACCCGACTGCAAAGGCGGAAGGGTATCACCCTGATCAACCTCAAGGAAATCCAGCAGATTAGCCGCCATCTTTTTGGAAGTTTCATCCAGGGGAGCCAGGGGTCTGGTCTTATCTGTGATATCACAGGGAACAATCGCCACTATCTTACTGGGGTCACATGGCATATACGACGTACCGATCCTCTGGGACGGATCTGTTATCAAAATTGGCTGACGATAGGGGGGATCTTTAGGTATAAGGATATCGTGCATTCCTATCAACTCCATAGGCTGTGATGTATTGACCTCGACAATTACTTTATCCGCCTCTTGAATAAAACTCGGCGTATTGCCGACGGAAGTCGAAGGAATAATACCGCCATTACCCATTATTGCTACCGCTTCAACAACAGCGACATCCAGATGACCAAGAAAACCGTATCTCTGCTGCTGTGCGACCTGACTGAGATGTATGTCCTGGTACATGGTATCTCCATCATTGATACGCTTGCTGATCAATTTACCCGTCTGATAGGGATACCTGCGGGATACAGCGTTAACCCCGGCAAGGGCTTCATCCAGTTCACGACCGACTGAAGCGCCCGTCAAAAGCCCGATCCTGATTTTTTCACCATTCTTAACCCTGTCAGCCAGAGCCAGAGGCACAGCCTTCGGATAACCACAAGGTGTAAAACCACTGCAACCCACATTCATGCCGTCTTTGATATATTTCGCGGCTTCCTCGGCTGTGGTAACCTTAGACAACAAAGTTTTATTAAGAATTCTATCTTCAATATTCACTTTCCTACCTCCTTCTTATCTTCATCTTCAAAGGGGAAAAATGGGACACTCCCGGCAGCCATTTTTCCTGTTTTATTCTAAAACAAGCAGTAATTCATCTGCTTCTACGGTGTCTTTTTCCTTCACCTTGATTTCTTTTACTGTTCCACTTGACGGGGCACAAATAGGATTTTCCATCTTCATTGCCTCAAGAATTAAGAGCTCATCATCTTCCTCTACTTTATCACCCTCGTTAACCAGAACCTCCAGGATGCTTCCGGGCATGGGGGACTTTACTTCTTCACTCATTATGTATTTACCTCCTCTAATTTAAATGGTATAAAATTGCCCTGCATTTTCTATGACAGGGGTTAAATCCTTTTAGTGTAACAATAAAGTCAGAAAGAGACCGGCTGCCGACACCGTGCCGATTGTGCCGGCAACATTCGGCCCCATGGCCTGCATAAGAATGAAATTACGTTTATCCTCTTCC
>Ga0209121_10005208_pt1 | contig 11868 bp, 8 predicted proteins | sample Cruoilmetagenom3_FD_187292 | JGI IMG/M metagenome (GOLD analysis project Ga0209121, IMG submission 187292) | Oil polluted marine microbial communities from Coal Oil Point, Santa Barbara, California, USA - Sample 3 (SPAdes) (version 2) | ecosystem: Environmental > Aquatic > Marine > Oil seeps ...
TCAGTGTCTACGATAAAACCGGCCTGGTGGACTTCGCGCGTCCACTGGCCGGGTGGGGAGTGGAACTCATCGCCAGCGGCGGCACCGCCCGCGTCCTGCGCAAGGCCGGGCTACCGGTGCGGGCGGTCAGCGACCTGAGCGGCTCCCCAGAAATCCTGAGCGGCCGGGTGAAGACGCTCCACCCCGCCATCCACGGCGGTATTCTCTCCCGCCGCACCACCGCTGACCGAACCGAACTCGGCAGCCTGGGATGGGACGAGATTGACCTGGTCGTGGTCAACCTCTACCCTTTTGAGGAGACGGCAGCCGACCCTCACGCTTCCCTGGAGGCAGTCATTGAGCAGATTGACATCGGCGGCGTGGCATTGCTGCGGGCAGCGGCCAAGAACTTCGCCCACGTGACGGTGGTATGCGACCCCGCCGACTACGCGCCCATCCTGGCAGAGATTGAGGCCCAGGAGGCGGTCTCACTGGAGACGCGACACAGGCTAGCGGTCAAGGCCTTCGCCCACACCGCCGCCTACGACGCCGCCATCTGGCGCTACCTGGCCGGCGATGACCCCCTGCTGCCCGAGACATTGGTGCTCAACCTGCGCAAACTGACCGACCTGCGCTACGGGGAAAACCCCCACCAACAAGCGGCCCTGTACAGTCTGCCCGGGGTGCCCGGCCCCCTCGGCGGCGATCTGCTTCAGGGCAAGCCCCTGTCGTACAACAACCTGCTGGACCTGGACGCCGCCTGGCGAACCGCCGTCTCCTTTGAACGGACCACCCTCGTCATCGTCAAGCACCTCAGCCCATGCGGCATCGGTTCGGCTGGCACCCTGGCCGAGGCATTCCCGCTGGCCCTGGCCGGGGACCCGGTCTCCGCCTTCGGCGGGGTCATCGCCGCCAACCAGCCCTTCGATGGGCCCACCGCCCGTGCGCTAAGTGACCTGTTCGTCGAGGCCATCGTTGCACCCGCCTTCACCCGCGAGGCACGGGAGGTGTTGAGCGCTCGCAAGGGATGCCGCCTGCTGGCATTGGAGCGGGCGATGCCCGACAGAATCGAGATGCGCAGCGTTCGAGGCGGACTGCTGGTACAGCAGCGCGATCAGAGCGACCAGGCCGAATGGCAAGTAGTCACCCACCGGGCCCCCACCGTAGCAGAGATGGAGGCACTGCGCTTTGCCTGGCGGGCCGTAGCCCACGTCAAGTCCAACGGTATCCTGTTGGCGCGGGGCGAGGCGGCGGTGGGCATCGGTGGGGGACTGCCCAGCCGGGTGGACGCGGTGCGGCTGGCGGTGGCAAAGGCAGGCAAGCGGGCTCAGGGCGCGGTGCTGGCCTCCGACGCCTTCTTTCCCTTCCCCGACGGGGTGGAAGTGGCAGCCAGGGCAGGCGTGACGGCTGTCGTCCAACCCGGCGGCTCGGTGCGGGATCAGGAAGTCATCGAGGCCACCGACCGGATGGGGCTGGCGATGTGCTTTACCGGCGTGCGCCACTTTCGGCACTGAAGCCAAAACACGAACCAGACCTGACAGGTTTCCGAGAGAGCTTTTGTGTCAAAGAACCTGTCAGGTCTTGAAGTCCATTCCTGCAACCTTCTGAGGTATAATACGTAGTAGAAATTGCCAGTGAAGCGGAGCACACGTGTGACCAACGAAGCAGAGTGGATACAACTGGCACAGGAGGGCGATCAGGTCGCGTTCGGTCGCCTGGTCATGGCCTACCAGACGCCCGTTTACAATCTGGCCTACCGGATGTTGGGCAACGCAGCCGAGGCCGAGGAAGCCGCACAAGAGACATTCCTGCGGGTCTACACCCACCTGCGCAGTTACGACCGGCAGCGTTCCTTCCGTTCCTGGCTGCTATCCATCGCCTCCCACTACTGCATTGACCGGTTGCGGCGGCGGCGGATCACTTGGCTGCCGCTGGAGGACGAGATCGCAGTACCCACCCGGCTGGCAAGCGACAGCCCTAACCCAGAGGCCGTGGTGATGCGGCGAGAGCAGGAGGAACGGATACAGCAACTGCTCGCGGCTCTCTCGCCCACCGACCGGGCGGCGATCACGCTCCGCTACTGGTACGACTGCTCCTACGAGGAGATCGCCGAGGCACTGGACCTGACGGTGAGCGCAGTCAAATCGCGGCTCCACCGCGCGCGGCGCGCCCTGGCGCAGATGATGTAAGGAGAAACGGACGATGCGTTGTGAGCAGGTTGGCGAAATGATGTCGGCGCGGCTGGATGGCCGCCTGGGTAGCACAGAGATCGCCCTCCTGGAAGACCACCTAGCCACGTGCAGCGCGTGCCAGGCCGAGTGGCGCAGCCTACAGGAGCTCGACCGTGTGCTGCTCTCTGCTCCAATGGCACGTGCCCCGGTCCGCCTGCGCATGCAGGTCATGGCTCGTCTGAACCGAAGGGAGCAAGTGCGTCGGGCGATCATCGGCGGCACGGCGCTGGCGTTGGGGACGGTGGCACTGGCGCTGCTCATGCTGGCACCAATCTTCATCGGCCTGCTGGACGCGACGGACATCGCGCCAGCGCTGGTCAGCGGTGGTCCGGAGACCATCATCCAGTTGCTGGCTCTCCTGGGAGCGGTAGGCCGCGCTCTGCTGGTACTGGCAGAAAAGTTCGCCGCCCCCTTGGCTTTCCTGGGCCTGTTCAGCCTGGTGCTGGCACTGGCGTTGAACGGTTTATGGATGGGCGCGGTGCACCGCCTGCACGCAGCGCAATAACGCAGGTTTACAGATAGCATTTTGCAAAGGAGATTCATTCAAATGAAACACATCACGCTCGTACTGGCGGCGCTTTTGCTGATCGGCAGTAACATCGCGTGCCGCACAATACCGCAAATGCCCAACATCGAAATCAACGTGCCAACTCTCGAAGTCGGGGAGATGCAGGACGAACGGCAGGCGATTCCCCTGTCAGGAGCCGAATCGGCCACCGTCGAGATCATCTTCGGCGCGGGCGAACTGGAGGCCGAGGCTGGGGTCTCCGACCAACTCTTCTCCGGTCACTTCCGCTACAACGTCGAGCGCTGGGCACCGAAGATGACCTATGAGGACGGTGTACTGACCGTCGAGCAAGGAGGCACCAAGGAAGACTGGGGCATCCCCACCGGAAATACCCACAACGAGTGGAAACTGGAGTTCTCGCCCGAGATACCACTCGAAATGGACCTCAAGGTCGGTGCTGGCAGTGGGGAGCTTGACTTCACTGGGCTGCAACTAGCGGCGCTCGACGTAAAACTGGGCGCTGGAGATTTTGAGATGCGCTTCGACGAGCCGAATGAGACCAAGATGAGCCACCTCACGCTGGATGCCGGGGCCTCAAAACTGGATGTGATCGGAATCGGCCACGCTGGTCCGGAGCGGATGAAGGTGCAGGGCGGCGTGGGGGACATCACCCTGGACTTCACCGGGGATTGGCCCAACTCGGCCGACGTGGAGGTCACAACAGGCATGGGATCGGTCACTCTGCGCCTGCCCGATGACGTGGGTGTGCGGGTTGAGACGGAAGGCGGACTGACGAACGTAGACGTAGCCGGCTTGCAACGCAAGGGCGATGCCTACGTCAATAGTGCTTTCGGCGAGGCGGCGACGGAGTTACGTATCCAGGTCACAACGGGCATCGGCAACCTGCGTCTGATCGAAGTGTCCAACTAACCATCCAACTAACCATCCAACTAACCAACTAACTTCGGAGGCGAGACAATGCATAAGCGACATTTCATCTGGCTCATCCTGCTGCTGGCTGTGGGGCTACTGCTCCCGACCACACCAGCACTAGCAGACGGCGATCCACCAGATGACGACGGCGTCGTCATCTGGAACGAGAACTACACACTGGGCGAGAACGAGCGATTGGATGGTGACCTGGTCGTCTTCAATGGTGATGCGACGCTGGAGGTTGGTAGCCGCGTCGCAGGTTCCGTCGTCATCTGGAACGGAAACGCCAAGGTGGAGGGCACCGTCGAGGAGGACCTGGTCGTGTCTGGTGGGGACATCTACCTGAACAAGAGCGCATGGGTGGAAGGGGACGTTGTATGCACTTGGAACTGTGACGTCGAGCAGGAAGAGGGAGCCCGCGTGGATGGTAGGATCGTCGAGGGCATACCCCTGCGCGGCCTCCACCTCGATCGCTGGGGCAGTTTCCCCTGGGCTCCAATCCCGGTGCCATCACCACCCACTTCCTGGGTCTCCGGCCCGGAACGGGTGCTGTCCTGGATGCTCAGGGGTATGCGCGACATAGTCGGGATATTGGTGGTCGCCGCAATGGCGGGGCTGGTGGCGCTGATCTGGCCCCACCAGACGACGCAGGTCGGGAGAGCCGTGGTCGAGACCCCGTGGCCCAGTTTTGGGGTGGGATTGCTGACGATAGTAGCCGCCACAGCGCTCATCATCGCGCTGGCGATCACCATCTGCCTGTCACCAATCGCGGTGCTGGCGGCGCTGGCCCTGGGCGCGGCCGGGCTGTTCGGCTGGATCGGGATCGGCACACTGATCGGGGAGCGGCTACTGCAAGTGCTCAAGGCCCATGAGAACGAGAACCAGAACGAGAGCACACCAATGTGGGCCGCCGGGCTGGGGACGCTGCTCATCACACTGATCAGTGTAGGACTGAGTGCCGCCTTCTGTCTGGCACCGTTCGGGTGGCTCCTGATCTTCACCCTGGGCTGTCTGGGGTTGGGCGCTGTCGTACTGACCCGCTTTGGCACGACGGCCTACGCACCGTCTCGCCCCACCCCACCCCCGCCAGTGCTGGCGACAGACGAAGAACCGGAACCCTCTGAGCCACAGGAGGGGGCTGAAAACAACAAGCCGCCGGAAGGGGAAGGAGCGGAAGAAGCAGAAAGCAGCGAGACATAAGACACACAACTACGTGCCATCAGAAGCCAGGGGGATCCACTTGAGGACTTCCTGGCTTCATAGCGAGCATCGTGTCGCCAATCACTTTCTGGAGGGCACAAATCTGTAAACCTCGGAGGTCTTGCCCCATCCTTTTGAGAAGATACGGCCGGTGGAACCTTAGGCCATTGAATAACGTCTATGGGACAGGGTATAGCCGCTCACTGCTGACTGCTAACTGCTAGACTATAGCTTACTATCATTTTGTCAAGCCCCTTTCTGTTGAACGGCGAGTAGACGTGTGAGCATAACTCGCAAAAACTTGAGTTTTCGAGCACCAGGTCAAACTATGTACCGAACGGAGGCAACTGATATGAAAATGCGACACCTCGCCCTTTTGTCCCTGCTGGCACTCCTGCTGGCCGCCTGCGGACCGCGCCCTCAGCCCACCCCCGAGGCCACCCCTAGTGAGAAGACTGACACTGGTACCCCGGCGCAGCCCACCCCGGGCGAAAGTCCCCTGCCCAAGCCGGGGATAAGCCCCATCTCGCCCCCACCAAGTCCTCCCCCAGCAGAGCCTGTGGCTGCTGCCGCCGCCGCCGTGGCCTACCTGGCTGCCGAACTGGACATCTCCCCGGAGGAGGTGACCGTTCTCTCCTTCGAACCGGTCGAGTGGTCCGACGCCAGCTTGGGCTGCCCCCAGCCGGGGATGATGTATGTCCAGGTCATCACCCCCGGCTACCGGTTCCTCCTGGAGGCTGAGGGGAGAGAGTACGAGGTCCACACCGACCGGACGGGGCAGAGCGTGGTCGTCTGCCAGTCGGCCTCACCGCACGAGAGCGACCCAGAGGCCATCTTCCAGGCGCTCCTGGCCCACCTGACCCAGACCTACCCCGGCTTCGGGTTGGATCAGCAGGGAGAATGGGCGCAGGAAGACGTCACGCCGCCGGGTCTCGTGGGGGCTTCCACGCAGATCTGGCGGAGCGGGGAGTGGAGCGTGCAGATATCCCACCCAGTAGTGCCGCAGCCGACCTATGAGGCCATCCTGGCCCACCAGCGGGCGGGCATCGTCTGGACCGGCACGCTGGAGGCCGACGGGCAGGTGACCGACACGGAAACAGCACTTCTCTCCGCTGACATCGGCCCGTGCGACGAAACCATACCGGCCGATACCTTGCAAGAGTGGGCGGGGGTGGAGGTCACAGTTCAGGACGGGGCTATCCACATCGAGCAGAACCTCTCCTACGTCTGCTGCGCGGAACTGGCGTTGGCGGCTGGGCGGGAGGGGACGACCATCAAAGTCATCGAGACAAACATCGGCGAGGTATGCCGCTGCATGTGCGGCTATCAGGTGGCGGCGGACCTGACAGAACTGTCCCCCGGCGCGTACACCGTGGAGGTCTGGGGAGTGCAACACTTCGACGTCCACCCACTGGAATCGCTAGGCCGCGCCGAGGTGACGATCCCGTAGGTCCACCGGTCACCGTGTAATCAGCAGCCGGGGAGTCTTCAGGCGAGCCTCCCCGGCTTCATCTTGTTAGCTGCTGGTTGCAATCAGCGCGGTAACGCTTGCCCAAAAGTCCCTTTCCTGTTATCATAATCCTCATGCCAACCCGCAAAACAACACGCATTTCCGCAATCCGCAGTCCGCAATCCGCAATTCGCAATCCCCTGATCCTGATCACCAACGACGACGGCATTACATCGCCGGGGCTGCGAGCGGCAGTGCAGGCCGCCATGCCCCTGGGGGAACTGCTCGTCGTCGCCCCCGACCGGCAATGGTCGGGCGCAGGCCGCAGTATGCCGCCCGGTCCCGAAGGACGTATCTCGCGCTTCCCGCTGGAGGTAGAGATGAATCTCCCCCCCTCGCAGGGGGGGCTGGGGGGGGTTACGGCCTACCAGGTGGACGCTTCCCCGGCCCTGGTCGTGGCGCACGCGCTGCTCGAACTGGCTCCCCGTCGGCCAGCACTCCTTATCTCCGGCATCAACTACGGTGAGAACCTGGGCACCGACGTCACCATCTCCGGCACCGTCGGCGCGGCGCTGCAAGCAGCAGCTCACGGCATTCCCGCTCTGGCCGCCTCACTCCAAACTCCCAAGGAGACCCACACCAACCCCTCCGACAGCGTGGACTTCACCGCCGCCATACACTTCACCCGCCTGTTCGCCCGCCGCCTCCTCGCCATCCCTCTCCCGTTCGACGTAGACCTGCTCAAACTAGACGTGCCGTCCGATGCCACGCCGGAGACCCCCTGGCGGCTGACCCGCGTCTCGCGTCACACCTACTTCGTCCCCATCTCGCCGCAGCGGGCTGGCCTGACCGATCCGGAGCCGATTGACTACGCGCCGCTCGCCCACCCCGAGCGCGCCGAGCCCGACTCCGACATCTACGCCCTGGCGGTGGATCGCGTCGTCTCCATCGCACCTCTGAGCCTGGACCTGACCTCCCGGGTCGAGTTCGGGGAAGTAGAGACACTGCTTCGCGGCCCGACGACACTTTGACCCACTGGGGCACTGTGTTATAATGCACTAATGAACACAATTGACCCCACTGTTGACCTTTCCGTTGTACTGCCAGTCTACAACGAGGCTGGCTCCCTGCCCGGCCTGATCCCCGAACTGACGGCCGTGCTGGACCAATTGGGTCGCAGTTACGAAATCGTCGCTGTGGACGACGGCAGTTCCGACGATAGCGTGGCCGTCCTCCGTCGCCTGCAGGAGCAGGAGCCACGCCTGCGCATTGTCCAGTTCCGCCGCAACTTCGGCCAGACCGCCGCCTTCGCCGCCGGCTTCGATTACGCCCGAGGCGCGATCATCATCACGATGGACGCCGACGGTCAAAACGACCCGGCCGACATCCCTCGCCTGCTGGAAGTGATGGAAGAAGGGGACTACGACCTGGTCAGCGGGTGGCGTCAGAACCGCAAGGAACCTTTCCTGACCCGTAAACTGCCCTCAATGATTGCCAACTGGCTCATCGCCAGCGCCAGCGATGTCCGCTTGCACGATCGGGGCTGCTCACTAAAAGCCTTCCGCCGCGACCTGGTCAAGCAAATACACCTCTATGGCGAACTGCACCGCTTCATCCCGGAGGTAGCCAGCCTGATCGGGGCGCGCGTGGCCGAGGTGCCGGTCAACGACCGTCCGCGCAAGGCCGGCCGGTCCAAATATAACGCATTCTCCCGCACCCCCCGCGTCATCCTAGACCTGGTCACCGTCTCCTTCCTGCTCAGTTACTCCAACCGCCCGATGCAACTCTTCGGCGCGGTAGGACTGCTGAGCAGCGGGCTGGGCGGGATAATCATCCTCTACCTGTACGGCACCAAAATAATCAATGGCCTACTCTACGGCGAGGAGGGTTTCCGTGCCTATCGCATCGGCACCAGCCCGTGGCTGATGCTGGCCGTGCTGCTGATAGTAGTGGGCATCCAATTTCTGATGATGGGGCTACTGGGCGAGATCCTCACCCGCACCTACCACGAAGCGCAGGATAAGCCCATCTACGTCGTCCGAAAGGTGCTGGAAGCCCCAGAACAGCCACATAGACTTCGGGAGTCCCGGAAGACTTCCGAAGTCTGGGACAAGGAGGAAACATGAGTCGCGTCTTGGTCATCGGGATTGACGGGGCAACCTTCGACCTGGCCCGGCCCTGGGCGGAGGCAGGAGACCTGCCCAACCTGGCTCGGCTGATGGCCGAGGGCGTCCACGGCCCGCTGGAATCCACGCTCCCGCCGGTCACCTCGCCGGCCTGGCCCACCTTCGCCACCGGCAAGAACCCCGGCAAGCACTCCGTATTCGACTTCATCCGGCCACTAGTAGCCTCCCCCCCTCGTAGGGGGGGCGGGGGGGGTAGTCAGTTCGAACTGGTCAACGCCACCTCCATCCGCGCCCCGACGCTGTGGCAGATCCTCTCCGATGCCGGGCGACATGTTGGCGTGATGAACGTCCCCGTCACTTACCCGCCCGCTCCGGTCAACGGCTTCATCATCGCCGGGATGCTCTCCCCCGTGGGCGGCACCTTCACCTACCCAGCCGACTTGCTCGACCGCTACACCGGCCGGATGAAGCCTTACCGCATCGCTCCCCACGTCCAGTATAAAGAGGGTAACGAGGCGAAGTTCGCAGCCGACCTGCTGGACATGGTCGAGCGGCGGGGGGAGTACGCGCTGCGGCTGATGGCCGATTACCCCTACGACTTCCTGATGTTCCACTTCCAGGCCACCGACATTATGCAGCACGCCTTCTGGAAGTTCGTGGACCCCTCCCATCCCCGCTACGACCCCCAGGCCGCCGCCCGCTTCGGTCCGGCACTCAAGCAGGTCTACCAGCGTGTAGACGGCTTCATCGGCCAGATGCTGGATCGCTCCCTTTTGGAGAAGGACAACACTACCATCATCGTGATGTCCGACCACGGCTTCGGCCCGCTGCACTACGTCGTCAATCTGAATCTGTTCCTGCTGGATCAGGGCCTGCTGCAACTGAAGCGGGGGGCATGGACACGACTCAAGACCGGCCTTTTCCGCGCCGGCCTCACCCCCGCATCCATCTGGCATCTCATCGAGCGCGCCGGTCTGCAGAACTACGTCTGGCAGGTTTCCAAATCCACCCGCAACAGAGTAGTAGGCAAGTTCCTCTCCTTCGACGACGTGGACTGGTCACACACGCTCGCCTACTCCATCGGCCACGTCGGCCAGGTTTACGTCAACCTGAGGGGACGCGAGCCGGAAGGCATCGTCGAGCCGGGCGCGGAGTACGAGGCCGTGCGACAACGGGCGAGCGACGCGCTGCGCCAACTACGCCATCCCAAGACCGGCCAACCGCTGGTGGACCGGGTCATCCCCGGTGACCAGGTAGCCCACGGCCCCTACGCCCACCGCAGCCCCGATCTGCACGTTGTCCTGGACGGCTACCGGGCCATCGCTTTCCCTCTCTTCGCCACCGACAGCCGCATCGTCACCCGCCAGATTCGCGGCGACTCTGGCTGCCACCGGCTGCACGGCATCTTCATCGCCTGGGGAGCGGCGGTCCGCCCAGGTGAGAAGGTAGAGAACGCTCGCATCCTGGACCTGGCTCCCACCATCCTGCACCTGATGAATCTGCCGGTGCCAGACGACATGGATGGGCGCGTGCTGACCGAGGCGCTGACCACATCCCGTCGCGTCGAGCACCGCCCCGCAGGCCCGACCGGCGATGAGGCCGAGGCCGGACTCTCGGCGGAAGAGACGGCCGAGGTGGAAGAACGCCTCCGTGCCCTCGGCTATCTGGGATGATGACAAACCCCAAAGCCCAAAGCCCAAAGCCCAAATCTGGTCATCGGTCATTGGTCATTGGGATTTGCGTAGCGGGCTTGCTGCTACGCTTGGCTCCGCTTGGCCGTTACGTGACCCCCGACGAACCGGCCTGGGTCTACCGCTCCATCCGCTTCGCCGACGCGCTGGCGGCCCGTGACTGGGCGGCGGTCCCATCCACAGGCCACCCCGGCGTGACAACGATGTGGCTGGGCGCGCTGGCCGTGGCCGTCCGCCGCCTCCTCAACCCCACCGAGAGTATTGCCTATCTGGATTGGATCCGCCGCCTGGCCTGGCTGGCCCCGGAGAACGGGGAGGCCTTTCGCCACCTGGACTTCTTCCTCCCCTGGGGTCGTGTCGCCGTCGCCCTGGTCACCACGCTGGGCCTGGTCGCCGTCTACCCCTTGCTCGCGCGCCTCTTCGACCGGCGCGTGGCGCTCCTCGCGGTCGGCCTGCTGGCCTTCGACCCGTTCCTCACCGGCTACTCCGGACTCCTCCACACCGACGCGCTGTTGGCAACATTCAGCCTCCTGGCCCTGGTGGCCGTCCTCAACGGGCTAAAAGAACTATGCGCTCACGACACCAGGAATGCGGGCGTAAGTCCGCCGGACGCAACGCATCAGGCTCACGCCTGCACCACCGGCACAAGGCCAAAGGAACCGCGCTGCGCCATCTGGTGGGCCCTTTCTGGCCTTTTCACCGGCCTGGCCCTGTTGACCAAGACTCCCGCCCTGATCCTTCCCCCCTTCGTCATCCTCCTCCTTGCCATTCGCCACCTGCAATCCGCCATTCGCCATTCGCCATTCGCAATTCGCCATTGCTCATTGTTCATTGTTCATTGTTCACTGCTCATTCTCCTCGCCGTCATCACCTACCTTGCCCTCTACCCCGCCCTATGGACCGAGCCAGCAAGCACACTGCGCACCCTCTCCGCCTTCGCCGGCCGGCACGTCGAGACGGTACAGCGGCCCATCTTCTTCGCCGGCCAGATGACCCACGACCCCGGCCCCGCTTTCTATCCAGCCGTATTCCTCTTCCGCGCCTCGCCCGTTGTCCTGATCGGGCTGGCCATTGGCCTGGTCCAGTTACACCGCCTGCCCGCCGACCGCCGGTTCGCTTTCCTGACCCTGCTAGCCTTTGCCATCCTCTTCAGCGTAGTGATGAGCCTGGGAGCAAAGAAACATGACCGCTACCTCCTCCCCGCCTTCCCTCCACTCACCCTGGCTGCTGCTCTGGGATGGGAGTACCTGGGTAGGCAAGTCGTGAGTAGACGAGTAGACGAGTACCGGGGAAGGCAAACCTCATCTACTCCTTCCTCATTCCCTCATCTGCTCATTCCTCTCGTCCAACTCGCCCTGATCCTCCCTTTCATCGCTTATCCACTGACATACGCCAACCCTCTCGCCGGCGGACCGCGGGCTGCCGCTCGTGTGCTCTCCGTGGACTGGGGGGAGGGGATGGGCGCGGCGGCCCGCTGGCTGAACCAATTGCCCGACGCCGGTCGCCTCACCGTCGCGGCATTATCCGTTCCCTCCTTCGCCCCCCTCTTCACCGGCCACACCGTTCCGCTTGAATATGCTTCCCTGGCCGACTACCTCGTCCTCGGCCTTACCCAACCAACCAACCAACTAACTAACCAACTAACCAACCAACTAACCAACCAACTAACCAACCAACTAACCAACCAACTAACCAACCAACTAACCAACCAATCGACTAACCAACCCACCCACACAGTCACACTCGGCTT
>Ga0209121_10005210_pt1 | contig 11861 bp, 9 predicted proteins | sample Cruoilmetagenom3_FD_187292 | JGI IMG/M metagenome (GOLD analysis project Ga0209121, IMG submission 187292) | Oil polluted marine microbial communities from Coal Oil Point, Santa Barbara, California, USA - Sample 3 (SPAdes) (version 2) | ecosystem: Environmental > Aquatic > Marine > Oil seeps ...
ATCTAAAAAGGATTTAGTTATAACACTTTTTTTAAAGGTGAATAATATGAAAATGAAAGGATTTTTATTTACGTTGGTTGCTGTGATTGCAATCTGTGTCATGCCTGGTGTTGCAAGTGCCGATTATATTAACTTTGTCGATCAAGCCGGCGATGCTACTATGGGTGTTAACACGCTAATTTCGAGTTATGCATTTGCCCCTGGTTCCCTAATTGAGACTTTCAATAATGTCACCCCCTTGCCCTGGAGTCCCATCTCAACGGCCCCCAACTTAGACCAGAAGGGCTGGACTTGGGGAGCCGGGCCGAATCCTCCTGAGAATGATGTCGTGATTACGAACAGTAGCCATGCTTCTGGTCCTTGGAGTCATTACACCAGCAAGAAAGATGCAACCGCATTTGCTGCAGTTCCTCAGACTACGAGTGGCACAGAACCACTCCAGGCTTCAGTCAGTTTTGGGGCTGATTACAGGTATTTGGGCCTACACTGGGGATCAATGGACGATGGAAGTTGGAACCAAGAGATTCAGTTATACGATGATGGCACGTGTGTCGCGACCATTCCTGCGCCTCTTCCATCAGATGGCGGTCAGACGAGTTTTGATACCAACAAGTATGTCAACATCTTCCTTACAGATGGTAAGGTGTTCGACACTGCTGTATTCCAAAGCAACCAATATGCATTCGAATTTGACAATCTTGTGGTAGGTACTGTCCCGGTTCCCGGTGCTGTTCTGCTTGGCATCCTCGGTCTGAGTGCTGCAGGTATTAAACTGCGTAAGTTTGCATGAGCGGGCAATCGCTCAAATGATAAGACGATTGAGTATTGTACTTGATCGAAGGGGCAAATTCTGTTCATGGCGATGCTCTGTTTGGCGTTATCAGCTTAGGTTTCGCCAATTGGAGTCTTCATAGGCGCAGAAAATTGTAAGAGCGATATCAGAAATGCAAGTTTAATAGGGCTGTGAGTTTACCCCTTACAGCTCTATTTTTCATTGCCTGATCCAGCTCGGAGAGTAGTCACCAGACGTCTGTTGATTTGAATGCAGTTAATCCCTAACAGTCTTCATCGTTAAAAGTCTCGAATTTGTCAGTTTGCTGCGAAAAAAATAGTTCAGGAGTCTCGATAAAAGTTAAAGTTTCCTTAATAAGCGTCCGATAAATATGGTGACGATAGTACATAAAGCGGTGTGAAGGGCCAATATTCCCGGTCGAGGAGTTTTGTCCTGATAAAGGAGTAGCCGGAATTTCAGGTAAAGGAGTAGTAAAATGATCAGACGGATGCTGATTCTTGTGTGTGTGGTAGCGTTGGTTTTTCCGCTCACCCTGGCAGGCTGCAACATGAATGAGTCGGCAAGACTTAAAGCGGCTTTGGAAAAAACCAGGAGTGAACGAGATGACCTGAAGTTAAGAATAACCGTTGTTACGCAGTCACGGGACCACTTACAGGAGCAGGTCAATGAGCTCGCTCAGTCACGTGACCGGTTGCAAAAGCAGGTCGATGAACTTACCCAGTCGCGCGATACTGCTGTTGCCGAGGCCAGGAAATCTCAGGAAGAAATCGGCAAGCTTGCAGCCCAGTTGCAGGCCGAAGTTAAAACGGTCCGTGAGCTGCAGGATCAGCAAACGCAGGTTCTAATAGCCATTGCAGAACTCCAGAATAAGCTCAAGTCGTAACCACACGGGCTAATCACAATTGGAATTAGTTTTTGCGCCTCACTGTCATTCCCGCGGAGGCGGGAATCCAGGTTTTGCTCTGTTCCGGAGTCTTTGCAAAGTGTAAATGGCTGTTGCCGAACCATATTCAATTACTGCAAAGCCTTCAAGATATTCTACACGCTCACAGTACCTTCCGATCTCTGCCGTCCCTGCCGGGCTTCAATGATGTTTACTAATTTCGTTTATTGCTCTATAATCTGCACGAAGTAGAGAATCGAGCCGCCGTGACTTGATTTTGTAAATGTTTTTTGTAAGAACCTGGCATGAAATATTACGGAGGAATTTCGAATGGCTAATCGCAAAACCGCAAAGCAATTCTTCGCCGGCGCGCCTACCTGTATTTTGATTCTCACCCTTTGCATTTTTGGTGCCGTACAGGCAGAAGAATCACAAAGCGAGGTACGGCACGGCCTGGCCAGTAAATACAAGGGTGATAAGGGGATCGAGAAAAATCCGGATGTGATATTCGTGGAGAATTTCGAGTCCGGTTCGCTGGATGCTGTCAAGGTACGCTGGGAGAGTGTAAAGAGTCTCGATATGATGTCGCTTTCGGCGGATGTGCCTGCGGCAAGTGCGGGCAGGCAGTCGCTTTTAATGAGCCACATCGGCGGCAAAGGAAATGGCGCGCATTTGTATCGGCGTCTTTTGCCGGGCTACGAGCAGCTTTACGTTCGCTTTTACGTGAAATTCGCCCGGGATTGCTATCCGATTCATCATTTCGTCCACGTCGGCGGCTACAATCCTTCGACGTCGTGGCCCCAGGGCGGGGCGGGAATCCGGCCGGCCGGCGATGCGCGATTCACCACAGGTATCGAGCCCTACGGCAGGAAATGGAGATGGGATTTTTACTCCTACTGGATGGGGATGCGGTCCTCGCCGGACAGGAAATCGTGGGGGCACGACTTTGTCAACGACGAGAATCTTATAGCCGAGCGGGATAAGTGGATATGTGTCGAGCTGATGATGAAAATGAATAATCCCGTCACGGCACACAACGGCCAGCAGGAATTGTGGATCGACGGCATGTCCTGGAACAAAGACGGGCAGCTAATCAGCCGCCTCGGCAAAGGATTTCCCAAAGGCAAGTGGGTATGGGACAGTTTCATGCCGGACCCGGAAGGCGAGCCGTTCGAAGGTTTTCAATGGCGCAGCGACGAAAAGCTGAATTTGAATTTCCTGTGGATTCTGTTGTATATAACGGATGCCCCGCCGGGCCACGTCAGCAAAGTCTGGTTCGACGATATCGTGGTAGCGAAAAAGTACATAGGGCCGGCAAATCCTATTGATAATTGATGCTAAAAGGGCAGAACTGCCGAAAATACAGATAGTGTGTTGTTTGGTATTCGAGTTCTAAAACGTCGTCCGGTCTTGATAGAGTAAGCGAACGGCTTTTGCGGATATTTTGAAATACGGTGCTGGATCAAGCCCAAGAGAAGAAGGGGGCCTGAGAAAATGGTTAGAAAAGTGCTTCTGGTGGCTGCTTTAATTGTTATGGTTTTTTCGTTAATGAGCTGCCAGACCGTCCAGGGAATCGGTGCCGATATTCAATGGATCGGCCAGAAAAGCGAAGAAGCTATTGAGCGATAAAACGTTTCGGCCTGTTTCACAGAGTGACTTTTGTGGTGCCTTGAACGAATGAACTCACGGTATCAAGTGAGCTTTTCCACCTGCTTGTCCTTTGTTTTAGTCTTTGCGGGGATGCTTTTTATTTGGAGTTTTTTAGCGATTTTCTTTTTGTGGTCGGTCTGGGGTGATGGCGCGGCCTTGGAGGTTTTGGTTTTGTCAACGACGGCGTAACTCTCGACCATAGCCAGAAGGCTTAATAAAAGACTGAGTGTGCTTTCCGCGCCCTGGTTCGTATTGACGCCGTCAGGAGTCAGGCCGTCGTTACAGCCTTTTGTTCTGAAGTCATAAAGAGGAACGTGCAGATCGTTCTGACCCAGGAACCAGTCAAAAGCCTTTCTCTGAAGTGTCAGGAATCTTTCGTTTTGCGTGGCCTCATAAGCGTCTCTTAACATCAGGACCGTCCCGGCGGCGTCTATGGGCTGCTGGTCGAATGTCGCTTTTTTCTCGCCTCGTTCATACCATCCATTGCAGCCGATGAAGCTGAAATGCGAGCCGTTGAAAATGTTTGTCAGCAGGAACTCACAGGTGTTGTCCGCAATTTCCTGGTATTTTGTATTTTCGAGGGTCATTCCGGCCACGTATAGCGCCTGGGGCAACACGGCATTGTCGTAAGTCATCGCCTCCTCAAACCACTGCCAATCAGAGTAATGACTCTCTTCGTACTGCCTGAGAAGGCCGTCTGCGGCCAATTCCAGTTGCCGTTTTATGTCGATTGCGCCGGGGAACTGTTTGAGATAATCACTCATGCCGAGGATCGAATACGCCATCCCTTTTGGGAGCTGCTTCTGGACGTGCTTGACCGATTTGTCGAAACAGTCTTTGGCAATCGACAAATAAGGGGGTGCCGGCGGTTTTGCCATCACCATACCAAACGCCCACAATACCCTGCCGAATGCATCGTGTGCAGGCTCGTTCTCGTGCCATGTCCTGTCGAAATCCATAAAGTTCCTGATAGAGCCGTCGCTGCGCTGTGAATGGATAATAAAAGACAGATATGTATCGAGGAGTTTAAGGACCTGCGGCTCAGGATACTGGGCGTAATATCTGGTCATTGCAATGACAGCTCTTGCATTATCGTCCGTGCAGTAGCCGTACTCGCGATTTGGGATTGTAAACTTGGCGTGCTGGTAGAGGCCCGTGTCGTCGGTCAGCTTATTCAGGTGGTCTAACGAAGGCTCGGGTACTTCAATGCTTGATATTGTCTCGGCCGCGGACAGTTTTGTTTTAGCGGAGATTCGAAGAGGCTTGCGTTTTGAGCCGAATAACTTCCAATATATCTGGCCGATTTTTGGCCAGGTTCTGGATCTGCCGTACTCGTATGCCCGTCTTCGCAGCGAGTAATACAGCGAATCATTCTGAAGTATTTCTACGATTGCCTGCGACATTTGTTGAGAATCACCGAATTGCACCAGCTTGCCCCGGCCATCGGCCAGCAGCTCCGTCGCCGCCCAATACGGTGTGGAGACAACTGCCTTGCCGGTGCCGACCGCGAACGATAAAGTGCCGCTGGTCAACTGCTTCTCGTTCAAATATGGCGTGACATAGATATCGGCTGAGCACAAGAAGTTATGAAGCTCCTTGTCGTCGACGAACCTGTTGTGGAATATCACATGTTCCTGCAGATTTAAGTCTTTGACCATTTGCTGGAGACCGAATCGATACGATTCACCCTTGTGCTTCAATACGTTCGGGTGCGTCATGCCCAGGATGATATAGATTATTGATGGCTCAGCTTTGACGATAGCCGGCATCGCCCTGAGCATAACCTCGATTCCCTTATTCTGGCTGAGCAGGCCGAACGTCAAAATTGTCCTGCGGTCTTCGAGTCCGAATTTATGCTTGTAGTAATTGCTGTCGACGAAAGGCAGGTCAGGGATGCCGTGCGCGATCAATTTTATTTTCCTGGTGGGTATCTTGTAGATGTCCCTCAGCATGCTGACGCCTCGTTCGTTCATCGTGATGACTCTGTAGGAGGCCTTGCAGATATCCACTAACGACTTGTAGTAATCCGGGTTCGGATCATCGAGGACAGTATGAAGGGTTGTTATCACGGGAGCTTTTAGTCTGTTAAGCAGCAGGCTCAGATATGAACCGGCCTGTCCGCCAAAAAGGCCGAATTCGTGCTGAACAGAGACGATGTCAACGTGACTGAAGTTGATATAGTCGGCAGCGCAAATATAATCGCTCTTCACATTCTGGCGGATTTCAAACTTGACCGGCTCATCATATTTGTAGTCCCCCGACCTCATTGCGACCACGAGCGGTTCGAATTCACCCTTTGCCGCTAACGCGGTGCTATCAATAAGATCCGAAGCGAAAGTTGCAATTCCACATCTTCTCGGAGGGAAGGATGAAATAAAAACCACTTTTTTCGCAGTAATCTTGGCCATCCACAATATCCCTTTTCAAATAGCTATAGCTCACCCTGATCTATTTTAGTGGTAGCTGACAAAACCGTCAAGCGAATTGGTCGTTAAACTGGCATAAAAAACGTTTTTACCGATTTTTTGTTTATTTAAGTGCTGTTAAATACTAAAAATGGGGGATTTTAGGGAAATATTTGAAATTTTAGCTTAATTTATATTTTTCTTTTGCACCCCGTATAGATAATCTCGTATAATACGCTACTATTGTAGTAGGAATAATGGGGAAATAAATTATGAAGCTTTCGACAAGAACAAGATATGCAGTAAGGGCTATCATAGAATTAGCCCAAAACGGGAATAATAAACCTTTGCAGCTTAAAATCATTGCTCAGCGCCAGGATATATCCATAAAATACCTGGAGCAATTAATGGCTGTGCTCAGAACGGCAGGTTTTGTAAGGAGTGTCAGGGGTTCCAAAGGAGGGTATATTCTTGCCAAGGCCCCGGATCAGATTAAACTCAACGAGGTTGTACATCAACTTGAAGGCCCTGTAACAACGGTCGAATGTGTTGAAGACGAAGATTGTTGTATGCGATCTGCCGACTGTGCTGCCAGGAGCCTCTGGATGCAGGTAGAGCAGGCTATTGAAAAAGTCCTGCAATCGGTAACACTCCAGGATTTGGTTGACAGGGCAAATGACGGCAAGAGATTGGATTATCAAATATGATAAAGATGGAGAAGAAATTATGAGTGCGATATTCGAGGATATAACGGCTGTTGTCGGGTATACTCCATTGGTTCAAATGAACAAGCTCGGGTCGGGCAAGGCTGCGATTCTGGTCAAGCTCGAATCCAAAAATCCGACCGGAAGTGTGAAAGACAGGATTGCCCTGTCAATGATAAGGACGGCCGAATATGAGGGATTGATAAAGGAAGATACGCTCGTGATTGAACCGACCAGCGGCAATACGGGCATCGGCCTTGCTTTCATCTGCGCAGCCAGAGGGCACCGTTTGATATTGACAATGCCTGAGTCGATGAGCATCGAGCGAAGGAAGATATTGAAGATATTCGGCGCCGAGCTTGTACTTACGCCCGCCGAGCAGGGCATGGCCGGGGCGATCGCAAAGGCCGAAGAGCTTGTTACGCAAAATCCGAATTCCTTTATGCCCCAGCAGTTCAAGAATCCCGCAAATCCGCAAATCCACAGGGAAACCACGGCGAAGGAGATATGGAACGACTCGGACGGCCGGATCGACATTCTTGTCGTCGGTGTCGGCACTGGCGGCACCCTGACCGGCTGCGGCGAGATGCTCAAGGCCAGGAACAAGAATCTGAAAGTCGTTGCGGTCGAACCGAAGGATTCGCCCGTCCTGTCCGGCGGAAAACCCGGTCCGCATAAGATACAGGGTATCGGAGCAGGATTTGTGCCGGATGTTCTGAACGTCGAAATTATCGATGATGTTATCCAGGTCGCAAACCAAGATGCTATTGAGACGGCCCGGCAGCTTGCGTTGAAGGAAGGAATCCTTTCCGGTATAAGCGGCGGCGCCAATGTATGGGCCGCGGTACAACTTTCGCACAGGCCGGAAAATGAAGGTAAAGTTATCGTGACCTTTGTCTGCGACACCGGCGAACGATATATCTCGACCGAAATGTATGGCTAAAAGTCCCTTATGTGCAGCGTTTGGAAGGGTTCCAATAATGCGAAAGACCAGACTGACCGATCAAAAAATAAATGACCTGGTTGAAGAAATCACCCATACCTACAAGGGCGATTCCGGCATTAACTTTATAGATGTTTCCAATCTGCCCGTGAGGGACAAGATTTTAGAGGTCCTCGAACTGCTTACGGAAACTCTCTTTCCGGGCTATACGGGTAAAAGATCGGTTAAAAAATCGAATATCGAATTTATCGTTATCGACATTCTATACCACGTATATTCGGAGCTGACCGAACAGATCGAACGAGCTTATAAGTATCAATGCAGAATGCAGGATTGCGACACCGGTGATTGCCGGACAATAGCTGAGGATGCCACGCTGTATTTATTGACGCAGCTTCCGAAAATCAGGGAGCTGCTCAAGGACGATGTCGGCGCCGCTTTCGATGGCGACCCGGCGGCGAAATCCTACGAGGAAATCGTGATAAGCTATCCCTGCATCACGGCCATTGCGACCTACCGCATCGCCCACGAATTGTATCTGCGGGAGATCCCGTTGATTCCGCGGATCATGAGTGAATGCGCGCATTCCAAAACCGGAATTGACATACATCCGGGCGCAACAATAGGCAGGAGATTTTTCATCGATCACGGCACGGGTGTTGTAATCGGTGAGACAACGATAATTGGTGACAACGTAAAAATCTATCAGGGCACAACCCTTGGAGCGATGAGTTTCCCGAAGGACGAAAGGGGCAGGATAATCAAGGGCCGGAAACGGCATCCGACGATTGAGGACAATGTTACAATTTACGCAGAGGCAACCATATTAGGTGACGTCACTATCGGCAAAGGCGCTATAATCGGCGGCAACGTCTGGGTAAAACAGTCCGTGCCCGCCGGATTTACCGTTATCACTGCCAATGCCGATCTTGTTTGCAGAAATCCCAAAACCGAAGGTGGTATTTACGAGATATGAAATGAATAAGCAGTTAATCAAGCAAATCGAAAAATTAAAAGCAGAACGTGACGCTGTCATACTCGCTCACAACTACCAGCCCGGCGAGATACAGGACCTGGCGGATTTTTGCGGTGATTCGCTGGGCCTGAGTATCCAGGCTTCTCAAACGGATGCGGAAGTTATCGTGTTCTGCGGCGTGCAGTTTATGGCGGAGACCGCGGCGATTCTCTCGCCGGAGAAGACGGTGCTCCTGCCGGACAAAACCGCCGGCTGTCCGATGGCCGATATGATTACCGCCGAACAACTCCGTCAGCTCAAGAAGGAAAATCCCGATGCGCTGGTGGTCTGCTATGTCAACAGCTCGGCCGAGGTCAAGGCCGAAAGCGATTACTGCTGTACGAGTGCCAACGCGGTCGAAGTGGTCAACTCTCTGCCGGAAGGCAAGCGGATTCTTTTCGTGCCGGACCAGCATCTCGGCCAGTTTGCCGCCGAACAAACCGGCCGGAAGCTCGTGCTATGGCCCGGATATTGCACAACGCACGTGCTGATAACCACCGATGATATAAAGGCCGCAAGGGCGAAATATCCCGATGCGATTGTCATGACGCATCCGGAATGCAACGAGCCGGTCAAAGAGCTTTCGGATGAATTGCTCAGCACCGGTCAGATGCTCAAGTTTGCCGCCAGGAGTACGGCGAAACGGTTCATAATCGCGACCGAGATCGGAATCATTCACACCCTGAAAAAGCAGAATCCCGAAGCCGAGTTCTTCCCGGCCAGTGACAGGGCGATTTGCCCGAATATGAAAAAGATTACCATCGATAAGGTCATTGGCTCATTGGAGAATATGCAATACAAAATTACAGTCCCCGAGACGATAAGAATCGAGGCGAAACAGGCCCTCGACAGGATGGTGGAGATCTTGCCGGAAAAATAAGGATGGCGGAGATAGAAAAAAAATCCGATGGCATATTGCAGACCATGACTGTTCGGGTCATCGAGCCTGAAAAGCCGCTGGAGTTGGAGTCCGGCAAGAAGCTGGCTCCCGTTGATGTGGCCTATGAGACTTACGGCAAGCTTAACGAGGCAGGGGATAACGTAATATTAATTTGTCACGCCCTCAGCGGCGATGCTCACGCAGCCAGCATAAACAGCCCCGACGACAGCAAGCCCGGATGGTGGGATGCTATGGTCGGCCCGGGCAAGGGAATCGATACGGACAAATACTTTGTTATATGTTCGAATTTCCTTGGCGGCTGCAGCGGAACGACGGGACCTTCTTCGATTAATCCCGCTTCGGGCAAGCCTTATGGGCTCGAATTCCCTATTATTACGATAGCCGATATGGTGAAAGTCCAGAAGCTCCTGCTCGACAAGCTCAGCATAAAGGGACTTTTGGCCGTGATTGGCGGCTCGATAGGCGGAATGCAGGTCCTTCAATGGTCGGTTGCATACCCGGACTTTGTTAAAGCCGCCATACCGATTGCCACAACTACTTATCTCGGGGCTCAATCTATCGCGTTCGATGCGGTGGGAAGAAACGCGATATTAGCTGACTCGAACTTTGCCGACGGCCAATACACTGAAGGAAAAGGCCCGGACGGAGGCCTGGCTATTGCACGGATGATCGGGCACATAACGTACCTGTCGGAGCAGGGTATGCGCGAAAAATTCGGACGAGAGTTGCGTAATTCTCATAACTATAGTTACGATTTCAACTCCGAGTTTGCCGTTGAGACATACCTGGACCATCAGGGGCAAAGCTTTGTCGAGAGATTCGACGCTAATAGTTATCTTTATATAACCAAAGCGGCGGATTACTTCGACATGGGAAAAGATTACGGCTCTCTTAAGAAGGCATTTGCAAATACGAGCTGCAGGTTTCTGGCAATCAGCTTTACAAGCGACTGGCTTTTTACTCCCGCGCAATCCAGGACTATAGTCGATGCACTTGTAGCTAACAACAAAGACGTCAGTTTTTGCGATATTTCCTCGCCGTACGGTCACGACGCGTTTCTGCTGGAACCTGATACGCTGGGCTCATTTATTTCCGGCTTCCTGGATGCGGCACATCGGCCCGAAGCGAACAAGAAAAGCAGCAAAACAATAATCCATGGCAGTTCACCGGAGCTTGATATTGAGCAGGCCACACGAATCCGCATCGATTATGAGGAGATTGAGTCTCTGATAGAGCCAAACAGCACCGTTCTGGATATCGGCTGCGGCGACGGCCAGTTGCTGGCACACCTTACGACCGAGAAGAACATAAAGGGCATGGGTATCGAACTCGACCAGGACCTTGTCCGGGCTTGTGTAAATCGCGGGCTGCCTATAATACAGCACGACGTTGAGCAGGGTCTGGAAAACTACACCGACAAGAGCTATGACTATGTCATACTATCCCAAACGGTTCAGACGATAAAAAATCCCGAAAAGGTATTTACCGAACTGCTTCGGGTCGGCAGGAAAGTAATCGTCAGCTTTCCGAACTTCGCTCACTGGCGGTGCCGGGTACAACTGCTTTTCCAGGGCAAATCGCCCGTAACCAGGCAGCTTCCGTTTGACTGGTGCGACTCGCCTAACATACATTGTTTGTCGCTCAAAGATTTCGACCGGTTTTGCAGGAAGCTGAGTGTGAAAGTCGAAAAAAGGATTCCTTTAAATAAAACAGCTTTCAGCCCGATAAGATTTGCGCCGAATCTTTTTGCCGAGCAGGTAATTTATGTAACAAGCAAAAAGTAAAATTGTGGGATAAAAATGTTGGACATCTTTTGGAAGTAAAGTTTCTCCATAACGGTCGGATGAATGTTGCCGTTATTCCGGAGCAAAAATTATTTATGAGGTAGTAAAATGGACGAAAATACAAAATATCACCTGGAGACCCTGGCCCTGCATGCAGGCCAGCAGGTCGATTCTGATACTCTTAGCAGAGCCGTACCGATTTATCAGACGACCAGCTTCGTTTTTAAGGATTCGGATCACGCCGCTAATCTCTTCGCCCTGAAGGAGTTCGGCAATATCTATACAAGGCTGATGAATCCGACGACGGATGTGCTGGAAAAGAGGCTGGCGGCACTGGAAGGCGGGGTGGGCGGCCTGGCATTCAGCTCTGGCCAGTCGGCGATATATGTGAGCATCTTCAACATTTGCGGTGCCGGCGGTCATATCGTGGCCTCTAATTCGCTTTACGGCGGGACGGTGACGCTTTTTGGCCATACTTTCGCCAAGCTCGGCATTGAGGTGACTTTTGTCGATCCGAAGGATCCGGAGAATTTTGCCGGGGCTATAAAAGAAAATACCCGGCTGATTTATATCGAAACTCTCGGCAATCCCAAGAATGACGTTTTGGAGTACGATAGGATTGCCGAAATAGCTCACGAAAACGGTATGCCGGTGATTTGCGATAATACCGTTGCCACGCCGATTCTTTTCAGGCCGATCGAACACGGCATAGACATTGTTGTTCATAGCTGCACGAAGTTCATCGGCGGGCACGGCACAAGCATCGGCGGCGTGATTGTCGAC
>Ga0209121_10005212_pt1 | contig 11860 bp, 7 predicted proteins | sample Cruoilmetagenom3_FD_187292 | JGI IMG/M metagenome (GOLD analysis project Ga0209121, IMG submission 187292) | Oil polluted marine microbial communities from Coal Oil Point, Santa Barbara, California, USA - Sample 3 (SPAdes) (version 2) | ecosystem: Environmental > Aquatic > Marine > Oil seeps ...
GAAAAATTTAGTTGATGTATCCAAAAAATTTGATGCAATTGTCGCCACTGCCAACGCATCGGTTGATTGGTTAGGTCCGGCTGGTCAAAGAGATGGATCATCCCCCAAAAGGGCGTACTACATTCAAGATTTTGAACCTTATTTTTATCCGGAAGGGTCAAACGAGTTTCAAAGAGCTTGGAATTCTTATACGAGGTATCCCGATTTCATAAGAATAACAAAAACTAGATGGAATGCCGATCTAATAAAAGATAATATAGGTGTAAGTTCATCTTCAGTGGGACCGAGTGTGGATATTGACCTATTTAGACCAAGGCCTAGATTGAATCTTAAGATTCAAAAAAGGCCTATTCATATTGCAGCAATGATACGGCCCAGTACACCGCGTAGAAATCCGTCTTTTACGATGAAAATCCTTCGGGATATAAGTTGTCTTTATGGAAGTCATGTCAGAATAATAATATTCGGTTGTTCGAAAGAGGAACTCCGATCTGTAGATTATTTGGATGATTTTGAATATTATCACGTCGGTGTGGTGGACCGGAAGGCGATCTCGTGGTTGTTCAATGAAATTGATATATTCGTTGATTTTTCTATATATCAAGCTATGGGTTTAACAGCTTTGGAAGCCATGGCATGCGGTGCGGCTGTCGTAGTTCCAAAAAATGGTGGAACTCACGACTTCATTACGCATGAAGTTAATGGTCTGCTGGTCGATACTTCATCTGAGGATGAATGTTTGAAAGCGTTAAATAAATTGGTAAGAGAGGATGAATTCCGGGATAAATTATGTCATCAAGCTTTAAAAGATGCATGTAAATATCCGTCAGAAGTATCTGCATACAACACCCTCAGTCAAATATTTAAATAAATCTGTAGAAAGCCGATGTGATAAAATGATGAAAATTCATGTACTCTACGAACATAGTGGAGATCGAATACCGCATGGGTCCAGTTTTATAAGGTTACTGAATCCTCTGGGTCATCACAAATTACAGGATTTAATAAAAATAACCGTCGGGACAACATACAATAATATTAATCCTGACATGATTATTGTTGACCGGTTATGGTCTCCAGATATCGGCATTCACAAAGCCGAAAAACTCATGGATTTTACCCGTAAAAAAGGGATCTCTCTGGTCTATTCGATAGATGATAATTTAATCGATCTGAACATAAATGAACCTGGAAAAACGAGGCCCAGTATTCATGAGAAGAACATAATACGTTACTTCGCCAGAGAGGCAGATGGGGTCATCGTGAGCACCTCTGCACTGAAGGAGAGGATAAAAAATCTAAATGATAGGATATTCGTCGTCGAAAATGCACTCGACGAGAGGTTAATCGATCTTAACAGAAGGTACACTAATAAAGATAACAAATTAGTAATAGGTTATATGGGAACTTATACTCATGACAGAGATTTTTGTGAGATATATCCCGCATTAAGAAACATATTATATAAGTATAGAGACGATATAGAATTAGAGGTTGTTGGATCCCTATCAGATAATAGATTATTAAGATCAATTCCGAATGCAAAGCAGCTCGACACCAGAGGAAATATTGAATATACAAAATTTTGGGATTGGATGAACAGGAATATCCACTGGGATATAGCGATTGCGCCATTAGTCAGAAACGAATTCACAAAATGTAAATCAGATATAAAATATCTCGATTATGCGGCTCTGGGAACACCTGCGATATGTACAAAGTTTGTTCCCTATGAGAATAGCGTCATTCACGGAAAAAGCGGTTTACTCGTTGAAAATGATGCCGAGTCCTGGATCGATGCGATTGTGGCCTTAATAGACGATGAGGAGCTGAGAGAGGAACTGAGGGAAAACGCAAGAGAATACCTCATTTCAAATCGCATACTTGATAAATGCGTCTTCAAGTGGGAGAGAGCTCTTTCAGAGATATACGATTCGAAGAGCTCATAAGTGAACCGTATGTGGGGGAATTTATACTATCTTGGTCGAACTGGCTTGAAATGCCTGTTTAACGAAGGATGGAGCACATTCAGGTGGAACCTCACCAGATATTTAAAATATAAAAAAGACTATCAGAAGTCATATAAATTATGGATGAAAAAGAATGAACCCTGCAATGACGATTTGGATTGTATGAGGATAAAGTCTAATAATTTTTTATTTAAACCAAAAATTAGCATCGTTATGCCGGTATGGAATACGGATAGAATATGGCTTTCTGCTGCAATCGAATCTGTATTGAATCAGGTCTATGATAACTGGGAGCTCTGCATTTCTGAGGGTGGATCAAATGAACCACATGTACGTGAGATATTAGATTCGTACGCTTTAAAAACTGATAAGATTAAACTGAAATATTTAGATCATAATAAAGGAATCTCTGGGAACTCGAATGAAGCGCTATCTTTGGCTTCAGGGGATTTTGTCGGATTTTTAGATCACGACGACGAACTTGCACCCTTCGCGCTATACGAAGTTATATCATTGTTAAATAAAAATGGGATTTTAAACTTTGTATATTCTGATGAGGACAAAATAACTGATAAGGGAATAAGGATAGATCCTTTTTTCAAACCGGATTGGTCTCCAGACCTCTTTTTGTCCTGCAACTATCTATGCCATTTTTCCGTTATAAGAAGAGATCTCATAAACGAGGTGGGTGGCTTTAGAGAGGGGTACGACGGATCACAAGATTACGACCTGTTTTTGAGAGTCATTGAATCCATCGAAGAGGATAAAATAGGGCATATAACAAAAATTCTTTATCATTGGAGGATTACACCCTCCTCCTCTGCGTTTTCATGTAAAGCCAAACCCTATGCGAATATTGCAGCTAAAAGGGCCCTTAAGGATGCAATGATGAGAAGAGGCGTCAAAATCGATGAAGTAGTTGACGGCCTCTCGCCGGGAACTTATAGAGTAAATTATAAAATAAATAATAATGATATGAGAATATCTATAGTCGTTCACACGCAAGGGGATGTTAAGACATTAGATGATTGTATAAAATCAGTACTAATGAAAACAAATTATACCAATTATGAAATAATTGTTATCATTAGCCGAACCAAAGCCACAGATAAAAGCGCAATCGAATATTACAGCCAGATAGAACGGCATCCAAAAATAAGAGTTTTAGAGTTTAGCGAGTTTAGCGGTCAATTAGCATCGTCGAAGATCAATAATTACGCGGCCTCAAAAATTAATGCGGAATATATATTATTTTTGGATGAAAATTTGGAGGTCGTCGATTCGGATTGGCTCTCATCGATGCTGGAACACGTTCAAAGGAAAGAGGTTGGTGCCGTCGGCGCTAAGTTATGTTATTCTAATAAAAAAATTGAACACGCAGGAATAGTTATAGGCGTTGACGGCCTTCCTCTATATATTCACAGGGGCTTCCCGGCATCTGCTCATGGATATTTTAATCGGCTTCAAATGGTACAAGATTTCAGTGCGATTTCTGCTTCTTGTATGTTAACAAAAAAAACGTTATTCTTAGAAGTAAATGGCTTTGATGAGGAACATTTGGGTCCTGGACTTAACGCCGTTGATTATTGTCTAAAATTAAGGGAAAAGGGGTATCTGATTGTCTATACGCCGTACGCGGAACTAAAATACAGCAAATCAATACCTCCTAGCCACGAAAAAAACCACATGACGGAGAAAGTCTATTTGAACGAAGCATCTTATATAAGAGAAAAGTGGGGTGAGACCCTAAAAATCGACCCTTACTACAACCCAAATCTCGCCTCGAATAAAAATGATTTTTCAATAAAAATCAAGTAATGAAATTATAAGATATAAATTAGATTCAATACAAAAACGTAATGGATATATAGCTTATAACGTATTTCTAATTATGGGAGAATATTTTGTTCCAACAAAGTCGTTAAAGGAGTACTTAACAGAGGGAAATATTGAAGCCATTCATCACCTAATAAGATATCGTTGGGCTGTAGAGGTTCTAAAAGATATTCGTCCAAATACAATAATAGACGTGGCTTGTGGGGCCGGATATGGTACTTATCAAATAGGAAAAGAGTTGCCAACTGCTTCTGTCGTCGGAATTGACTATGATTCCGACGCCATAGCTTATGCAAAAGGCCGTTTTGAGCTCCAAAACATAAGCTTCTTTACGGGTAATATCTTAAATTGGGATTTCGGAGATTATGACTGTGTTGTTAGCTTTGATACGATTGAACACGTGCCTCACCGTGAAATAATGATGGAAAATATAGCGAATCATATAAATATTTGTCTCATATTATCGACACCTTGTGGCCATAACGTGGATATATATACCCCAGAATGGAGTGGTCATAAGATAGAATATTCCTCAGCAAGCTTATATAATTTTCTCTCCAGATATTTTGAAAAAATTGTCAGACCAGATGGTGACAACTTCCCACATTTAGACGTATTTAATAAAATAGATTACTTACTCCGCATGAACCCTGTAATTTGTTATAATCCAATACGGATTTTAGATAATCCATATAGAGATTGATGCTTACTCAGGCAGTGTCCTAAACTCCGGGGCCAGTAATAACCATGGGCCCATTGATAACGAAAAATTTGATATTTGGTTATTAAAATTATTACTACCGGATCAGACATAATTCGACTTAGTGCTATCGGATTTGGTCCGCATGGTTATTAAAGTAGCGGAGTTTGGGCAGTGTGTGCCGAATGTGATGCATGGATCATCGGTTAAGACAAGAATCGCGATGTGGCAGTGATCTCAGTAGCAAGTCCGATGAGACTGGCCTGATCAAAAAGGGTACAGCAAGCCCTTCTTGAAATCGGATCTCGTCTATGTAACGCATAACCCGTGTGAAAAACGGCTAGATTATGTAGCTCAAAATCCTTAACCGATGACCCATGAACTTTCACGGGGTCGCCTTTTTGTAAAGGAACATCTGGTTGTGCAGACAAAAATGCTGTCGAGACGCATCTCCCATAATCTCATCAACAAGTTCAGCAGCCCGTAAAAGTTTTTTAGTCATATCTTCCGTCGCGTTAAGCTCTGTGAGTACGGCATTAAAGGAGTGTTGCCAAAGCATTGTCCAAGGATCCATCGCAGGTTCAAACACGATTTCTGAGAAACCTGTGCTCTTAGCTATTTGTTTCAACGCCTTTTCGGAGAAGACGTGCTTATCTGGAAGTGGATAAGCCTTCAATGCTTTTAAGTCGCCCTCATGTTCGCGTTCAAAGGCTAGAAAGTCAATATAGTTTTCTAAAGCTTGATCCTTACTGTCTGTGGCGTCCAAAATCATGCGGATGATGAACTCAAAGAAAGCGTAGCCATCTCGGCTTGGCTCGTTGAAAGTAGCCATGCCACCATGTTTTAACACGCGGTATACTTCTGCTAGGCATGCTTCTACGTCCAAAATATGGTGAAGAAAAGCATCTCCTACGCAAAGGTCAAACGTCCTCTCTTTAAAAGGTAGCTTCAGTGCTGAACCTGCCATGAATTCACAGGCAGGCTCATTTCGAATTTTCCCTTTGGCCACTGAAAGCATTCCAGGTGATATATCAAGCCCGATACTGTTGACGGTCATATTTTCCAGTACGAGTGCAATAGTCAGATTTCCAGTACCGCAACCTAAATCCAGGGCATTTCCTACTGCGGCAGGATACTTCGTATGTTCACGTATGAAACGAGCACGTCCTCGCGTAATTTCTAACGATAGTCCAAATCGCTCATCATACTCGGCAGAATGTTTGTCAAAATGTTCCTTATTTACTTTCTCAGAGATTTGATCTAACACAGAGTCTTCCTCCTGGTGAGCTCAATTCCACCTACATTTTATCCCTGTCGCCCGTAAACGGGAGATGAGTGCTGGCTCCATGGGCAATGGAATATCAGAGATACCGTCGCTGTCGTCGTCCATGTACCAAATACCTGCCAACGGGTCGAATTACACCCATCGCGTCCTTGCCATCTTCAATACAGCTTTCTAAGGTCGACAAATTGGTAGTACTTCATAAGCTATCTCTATTAAATATGTGATTTTAATTTATCTCAGCTCTGTTGAATAACTCCTGATAAGATGGCGCTAGATATTTATTCCTGTGTAGGACTTATGCTTGCTGATTCGGCAGAGTTCTTCAATAGAGTATTTTTCAAGTCGTTTTTCTCTGGGAAGTTGTTCACGCCATATCGAATGGAAGAACACACCCTTCATTCGAAACATCAGCAACACCGTCGTTGTCGTAGTCCAAGTGCCAAACGCCTGACGAACCTGACGACTGGATAAATGTTCCTAGGGAAAATACACCTATCGCGTCCTTGCCATCTCCATTCCAGTCACCAGTAACCGGGAGGTGAGTGCTGGCTCCATAGCCAATGGATTTATCGGCAACACCATCGTTGTCGTAGTCCAGGTGCCAATAACCTGACACCGGGGAAAATACACCTATCGTGTCCTTTCCGTCCCCATCCCAGTCACCAGTAACCGGGAGATGGGTGCTGGCCCCATAGTAGATGTACTTATCAGCGACGCCGTCGTTGTCGTCATCTAGTATCCACTGACTTGAAGAAGGGTCGAATACACCTATCGTGTCCTTTCCGTCCCCATTCCAGTCGCCAGTAACCGGGAGATGGGTGCTTGCCCCAAAGTAGATGTACTTATCAGCGACGCCGTCATTGTTGTCATCTAGTATCCACTGACCTGAAGAAGGGTCGAATACACCTATCGTGTCCTTGCCATCTCCATTCCAGTCACCACTAACCGGGAGATTAGTGCCGGCCCCATAGCGAATGGATTTATCAGTAACTCCATCATTATCATAGTCCAGGAACCAAACACCTGACGAAGGGTCGAATACGCTTTGCGTATCCTTAACATCGCCATTCCAGTTGCCTGCAACCGGCTTAGGTGAATGATGAGTTGGTGCTCCGTAGTAGGCGACGTACTTATCAGTGGTTTCATTGTTGTCGTAAACACGAAAGATGCCATCATGTCGCCAGTACCAGTAACATCTTTCATCGTTACGCGAAAAATCGGTACCGAAATAGTAGTTTAGTATCATCCTCCATGCGTTCACTGGCGTCATGTCCGAGTATATAGCTTCATTCCCACCATCAGGTAGATAAAACGCTTCAAAATTATCCAACGGATACCATGAAGCTTGGATATCATCTTGATCTAGAGGTTCATTTGGATAACAGGCATATTTTGCGTATATCGCCCTTTTATCTTTAATCGTTTTTGCAGGTGGTTTTCTTCCATGGTCTGATAAAAGTACAATAATCGGGTCTGGATCGGATTCTTCAATAAGCACTTTTGCAAGGGATTCAACCAATGGATTTACAGCAGCTACTGGATTCGCAGTTGGGTTATCAACACATTCCCAATGATTAATATGGGCAAAAACGAATTTTCTCCCTGGAATTTTGGGAACTTGTGTAAGATTCTCAAAGGTATATGGCACATGGTACCTTGCTATCGTCACAAATTGATACTCTTGGCAATCCTCAAGAAGAGCCTGCTTACTGAATTCGTCTTTGTCTGATTCATCAAGATTTTGGATTCTCTTCTGTAGAGCGTCTATTGATTGAGAAGGTATCTCTTGATCCAAAACAATGTGCAGTATGGAATAATAGATATTTCCAATAAAAGTCCTCTCAAAAAACATAATTTTTTGAAAAATGACTTTTTTTGAACTGCTCTTTAGAGCAATGGGATAAGGATTCAATACAATATCCGCATTATCGTTTTTAGTCGTCGTAACCCAATTAGAAGATAAAAGAACAAACTTAAACCCCTGCCTTTTAAAAAATTTACAAAGTCTGTTGTCTTCCTCATCGTATCCGTCTTCTTTAACTGATGTGTAATAATCCATATTCAACATGCTGGGGATCGATTGGCCAGTATAGCCATAATTACTCTTGGTATTTCTTAGTACGGTAAATCCCAAAGATGTTAGATTCTCATAAAAATCGCTATTATTAAATCCGCTTTCTGCATATAATGTCTCCTCGCCAGGATATCTGTCTAGTATAATAAAATAGAAATCGCGATTATTCAATGAGGAAGTCAGATCTTCAGCGAGATATTGCTGGAATTGAGTTTCAAACCCTGAATCGCTAATTTCCTTGGCATCGGAGACGACAGAAAATCCCAGGTTGGCCAGTCCAATAATTACCAGACTTATAGCCACAACGCCGAAGATTTGGGCTATGTCGTTCGCCTGTGAATGCGTAGTCGTCCAAATGACGAGTAACAAAAATAACCATAACACTCCGTAGATTATCGTAGCAGGTGAAATAATTTGCCATTTCCATGCCAGCATATCATAAACGGAATAATATGTGAAGTTAAGAAGAAGGGCCCCAGAAATGAATATCAGACCCTTATTCAGATCCAATCTTGCATATCTCAGAATTATCAGCGCCGCCCCGATGAGGCTTATGAGTATGCACATAGGCAGAATCATTACCTCAACCGGAAAATACAGGCGGTTTGGTGCATAAATCGATACGCCAATGAAAACGGCAATAAAGAACGGCTGATAGGGAAGAGAGCGAAGAACGAGTCTCATATTCATACACGTTCCATATAATAGATGATCCGGGACGAGTCGGATAGCTGCTCTGCATGTTGAATCCGGAAGTACTTCGAAAATGCGGACTCAAAGGCCTCATGGTTGTAGCTGGCGAATATGTCCTCGCGTGAAGCCAGAAGTACCTGCACCTGTGGATCTTCTTTTGGGACAAACTCGATGATCAGCCGTCTCGAAACGCGCCCCAAGAACCGGGCCACATACTCCAGTGGTATGTTGGCAGAGATACATAGGTGATGTATAAGGGCCAGAGCCAGGGCAAGGTCGCATTCCCCCCGCTCAGGCAATGATAGCCTTTCCTGCAAATCCCATCCTAAGGCCGGACTTGGATTCGCCAGGTCCATTTGAAGGGGGAGGATATTTGTGATTTGCTCCTTCTTACACTGCTGGTAGAGCCGCTCGACACACGCATGATCGCTGTCGATGGCAACGACGAGGTCGCTGTGATCCGCGGCCAGAAGACTGAACTCGCCGGTATTGCATCCAAGGTCCCATACGATCGATAAGCTCCGGTTCTGCAAAATTGAATCTATGAACTGCCTCTTCTGGTCAAAGGAGGCATTCGAGTATATACAGGAGGATTGGTAATAATCATCCCAGATAGAACCAGCCTTTGGGGGGGATAGGTTCCTGACTGCCTTCTCCAAGCTCATGCATAGGCCCAGCATCGACTCTTCGCTGAACCTCCTGCTCGATTTGAGCTTCTTCGATGCATCGGCAACCTTCACATCCGTGGCCTTCCTGCCGGCATGCAGGTGAACGTGCATCAAAAGTGGAAGAGATAGCCTGGTGCGGAGGGGTAGAAGCCCTGAGCCGATCTCCAGGGGGACTCCGTTCAAGAACCGTGTCAGAAGATTATTCAGGTAGGGGCTCCGGTATCGCATTAGCGCAAGAGGTATCAAGAACGACTCGCAGAACTGTCGGTATGCTACCCAGGGGGTATGCTCCCAGCGGTCAAACGAAAGAGTGTCGATAAGGACCGGGACTCCGTCGTCGAACTGCATATTAAAACCGTGGGCATCCTTCAAGGTGAAGCCATGGGAGATGGCTGCTCGCTGTATCTCCAGGGTGGCGAGAGCAGCATCCTTCAGCTGGGAGAAAGACCATTCATAAGGATATGAGATGAAGCGGACCATCCGGGGTTTGATGATGATGTGCGAATCATCTCCTCCATGTTCCGATACTACCTCATGTTCAATAAGCAGTCGTTTATCGATCAGCTCTTGAAACAGGCCAGAATCCCTGACCTGATAATAGGTATCCAGATAACACTCGTTAATCCTCCTGAAGACCTGGCCATCTTTCATGAACACGTAGCCAGAAGGATCTTTATATGAACCTGATATTTTCTTTTCTGTTGTATCCATTGTTCGCCTCGGACTATTATCCCCTTAACTATAGCAATTCTATTTGTCTCCGAAATATGAGACCCTTAGAACTTCTTGTAACGAAATTCCAAGTCTTAGCCTATTGACGCTAACCATATCAAAATTTTGGTTGATAAAACCATCATTTAGCTGATTTGCCGAACTTTTTCCGAAATGAATCCTTTATTCTCGTCCAGTACATGCGAACAGTAAACGCAATGCCGAGGAATACAGCAAGCATGAACTGCCAGACCACACTCGCAGTACCAGGATCGATATACGCAGAAGCTTGGGATATTGATAGGAAAAGACCCATAAATAACAACATTATGAGACGACTTCGCGACTCCAATCCAAATATTCTCTTCATAATACAGACACCACTTGAATTCTCTTTTAGCTACATACTCCGCTTTGCACGTCTTCCTCTAGTTTAGATTAGTATATATATATTTGTCGCATGCCGCACGGCCGATCCATTGTAATTGATCGAAAGATATTCTCGAACGTTTCAGATATCTTATAAAAATTATTAGAATCTGCCTAAATAGCGGATTCGATACTATACTTTATACCAGTCACCGGTAACCGGGAGATTAGTGCCGGCTCCGTAGGGAATGGATTGATCTGCAACTCCATTGTTGTCGTAGTCCAGGTGCCAATAACCTGACGCCGGGGAAAATACTCCTATCGTATCCTTCCCGTCCCCATTCCAGTCACCAGTAACTGGGAGATGGGTGCTGGCCCCATAACGAATGGATTGATCTGCAACTCCATTGTTGTCGTAATCCAGGCTCCAATAACCTGACGCCGGGGAAAATACTCCTATCGTATCCTTCCCGTCCCCATTCCAGTCACCAGTAACCGGTAGGTGGGTGCTGGCCCCATAGTGGATGGATTTTTCGGCAACTCCATCGTTGTCGTAATCCAGGTGCCAATAACCTGACGCCGGGGAAAATACTCCTATCGTATCCTTCCCGTCCCCATTCCAGTCACCAGTAACCGGGAGATGGGTGCTGGCCCCATAGTGGATGGATTTATCGGTAACTCCATCGTTGTCGTAGTTCAGGTACCAATTACCCGAGGACGGGGCAAATATTCCTATCGTGTCCTCCCCCTTCCTACCGAGGTCGATCGCAGCGATCCCGATCGGTCCGGTGAACGATAGACCAGCTCCTGCGGGTGGGAGATCTCCTGCGACCACGGCACCCAGGTCCTCGGGTGCGAGGCCCGGCTCCTCCTCAGGGGGCATATCGCCAGGCTCAAGCCCGTCCCCGGCAGCTTCGGCGGCCGAAATATCACTCATTACTTCAAGCTTCAGGTCCTCAGGTGTGAGGATATCTTCCATCTCGGGAATTTCCCCGACGTGAAGCATCTCCTCGGACGCGGATTCTCCTCCAGGCTCATCGCTCCTGACCCCTGTGCCACCGGCCGCAGGAGGTGCTGCCACGTACCCTGACGAGGTTGCTCTCGCGAGGGCGACGGCGTCCTTGGAGATCGAAAGGCTGCAACCGGCCAAAACTTCGACGTCGTCCTCCGGCCCCAGGATAGGCCAGTACGTGTTGGTGTCGTAGCGCTTTGTATCGTATATCGCATCATTGTTGAACTTCAGCCCGAACATGTTGGCGACCTGGTTTGGCGGCCCCGAAGAAGATACGTGATTTTCACCTATGATGAGCAGCCCATTACCTTCACCTGTGGCGAGCCAGTCGATGTACTCGACCGCCATCCTCTCGTTGTCTTGCAGATGAATGTAGTCTCCGTTTTTTGATGAGAAGAGGTCGCCGTCTCCAGAGGCTATTACTCGACCTTCTCCGACGAAGTCCTTGATCGCAGCCAGTTCAGAGCTGCTGAAGGCGACGGTTGGATCGGCGATGATCACCACGTCGTAGCAGTCCAGCAGGCTCGCTGTCAAGGTCGTTG
>Ga0209121_10005213_pt1 | contig 11859 bp, 11 predicted proteins | sample Cruoilmetagenom3_FD_187292 | JGI IMG/M metagenome (GOLD analysis project Ga0209121, IMG submission 187292) | Oil polluted marine microbial communities from Coal Oil Point, Santa Barbara, California, USA - Sample 3 (SPAdes) (version 2) | ecosystem: Environmental > Aquatic > Marine > Oil seeps ...
GTCTGCGCCACCGCATCGCTTGCGCGTAGCGAGCTGATGATGCGGGTGAGGTGCGCCAGATCCTGCACCTCCAGATCGATTTCATAGCTGTGGAACAACTCATCGCGCTGCGTCAGTTCCAGATTGATGACATTGGCGTTGCTGCGGGCGAACACGCCGGCCATATCCGCCAGCGTCCCGGGGCGGTTGTAGAGCACCACGTTGAGTCGTCCGACCGCTCCGTTCGAGCGTTCGCCCCATGCCAGATCGAGCCAGTCGATATCGACGCCATTGGCAAGCTCCAGACAATCGATGGCATGGACCTGCACACCGACACCCTTGCGCCGCAGCCCGACGATCCGGTCGCCCGGCACCGGGTGACAGCATTGCGCCAGATCGAATGCGACGCCCGGCGTCAGCCCCTTGATCGAGATCGCACGTTCCTGCGAGGGTTCTTCGGGCATGTCCGCCGTGCTGCCGGGCACGAGAGCTTCCATCACCTCACGGTCGCCCAGCTTGGACGAGCCGATGGCATACATCAGCTCTTCCACGCCTTCGAAATCGAGCCGCTCAGCCGCCTGCCTGATCGCTTTCTTGCCAACCTTGGTGGGCAGGCGCTCAGCAATCTCGTCGAACAGTTTCTGGCCAATCTCGGCCACTTCCTCACGCTCTTTCAAGCGCACCGAGCGGCGAATTGCGGCGCGCGCTTTTCCCGTCACCACGAAGTTCAGCCAGCTCAATTGCGGCTGCGCGTTCTTGCCCTTGATGATCTCCACCACATCGCCGTTGTTCAGCGGCGTGCGCAGCGGCATGTGGCGGCCATTGATCTTCGCGCCAACTGTCTGCCCGCCCAGATCGGTATGCACGGCGAAGGCGAAATCGACCGAAGTTGCACCCTTGGGCAATTGGAACAGCGCACCGCGCGGAGTGAAGGCGAAGATGCGGTCCTGATAGATCGCCAGCTTGGTGTGTTCGAGCAGTTCCTCGGCGTCATGGCTGGCATCGACAATCTCGATCAGATCACGCAACCAGCCGACCGCGCCATCGGGCCTGTTTCCCTGCTTGTAAGCCCAGTGCGCGGCGAGACCGAACTCATTCGTCTGGTTCATCTCGCGCGTGCGAATCTGCACTTCAACGCGCATGGATTTATCGTAGAACAGCGTCGTATGGAGCGATTTGTAGCCATTGTTCTTGGGCGTTGAGATGTAATCCTTGAAGCGCCCGGGCACGAATTGGAACGTGCGGTGCAATATGCCTAGCGCCCGGTAACAATCATCCGTGCTTTCGGTCACGACACGAAAAGCCATGATGTCAGAAATCTGCTCGAACGGCAGATGCCGCTCGGCCATTTTGCGCCAGATCGAATAGGGATGCTTTTCGCGGCCGCGCACCTCGACTTCGATTCCAGCTTCAGACAGCGCCTGTTTGATATCGAGCGCGATCCTGTCAACTTGCCCGGTATCCGACTGGCGCAGCTGGTCGAGCCGCTGGGTGATGGTCGCATAGGCTTCCGGCTCGAGCTGCTCGAAAGCCAGCAACTGCATCTCGCGCATATATTCATACATGCCCACCCGCTCGGCCAGCGGGGCGTAGATATCCATCGTTTCGCGCGCGATACGGCGGCGTTTGTCCGGCTTTTTGATATGGTGCAGCGTGCGCATATTGTGCAGCCGGTCAGCGAGCTTCACCAGCAACACGCGCAGATCTTCGCTCATGGCGAGGAGGAATTTGCGCAGGTTTTCCGCCGCTCGCTCATTTTCCGCCATCTGCTCAATTTTGGAAAGCTTGGTGACGCCGTCCACCAGCCGCGCGACTTCAGGGCCGAAATTCTTCTCGACATCTTCAATCGTGGCGAGCGTATCTTCCACCGTATCATGCAGCAGCGCTGTGATGATGGTTTCCTGATCGAGCTGCAGATCGGTCATCAACCCCGCGACTTCGACCGGATGGCTGAAATACGGGTCTCCGCTGGCGCGTTTCTGGCTGCCATGCTTTTGCACGGTATAGACATAGGCACGGTTGAGCATCGCCTCATCGGCGTCAGGATCGTAGCCTTTGACCCGTTCAACAAGTTCGTACTGGCGCAGCATTGCTTTTGAATGTGCGGTGCAACGCGGGTTTGGGCAAGCGAAAACACGCCAATGTTGCGCATTGTACAAGTTGACGAAACCCATGCAGGGGTTTGGCGCGCCGGGGGTCGCTATATCTCCGTTACGGGCGGCTGTAAGTGGAAGGTGCAAGGAGCCGACACTGGCGGCTCGGAAATGCTGTAGGAAAGATGTTTGGGCGGAGGTCCGTGTTCGGGTGGGAAGCGGACGGTCCTGCTACGAATTAAGATGTCGAAACCGACTGTGTGGTTTTCTGGGTCTGGGCACCGCCATGCTGTCTTTGATCCCGCGAATTCCGGCGCTCGGTGCATTTGCTCTGTGGGCGCATGTTCTAGTCGTCAGGCGAGCGGCGGCGGGAGGAGGCTCCGGTGTAGGGGCTGTTGTTGGCGGGCTCGAGCTCTTCGCGGGGCTGGGCTTCGTAGACGACAGTGTCGGCGGAGGTGAGGCGAGTTTCGGTGCCTGGGCCAAGAAGGCCCATGATACTGCTCGCGATGACGGGCGCACCAAGGAGGACGAAACAGCCGAGGATCACTTGCCCACCACGCCGGATTGAGATGCGGCCCGTCAGCATGGAAAATCCGACAAGAGAAACCGCCAGTACGCAGACCGCAACCGTGAACTCGCCAAGCAATATGAAGGCAATCCAATCGACTAAGTTTCTGATGGTTTGTTGGCCGGTATTGCTTAGGAACATAGAGTCAGCTTTGTTTTCATTACGATTTATCTGTAGTCGCTGAGATACATTAACTGACGAAAACTTCGGATACGAAGTTCCAGTGGCAAGATTCCGTACCGCATGGTTCAAAGCATGAGCGCCACACTAGTCAACATGGCTTTGAAAAAAACGAAATTTTCTCAATGTCCGGGAAACTCAACCCGTGAACTAACGGTTATATCCGTCCTCGGCCAAGTTCAAGCCAATCCGATACATACTGACGATAATCGTTCCTTTTTACACCAACTAATTCAAACTCGAATGCATTTTTGAAATCAGACTCATCAAAAAGTGAGAGGTCATCAAAACAATTTAAAGCTAAGACTTCGTTGAAATAGATGACTCCACCGCATTCCAACGGCGAAACCAAAAGAAGGATATCCGGGTCACGCGAACAATAAAATGCAATGTGGTAAATTAACTGTCCATCGCCGACCTCAAACCGTTGACGGCTGAGTACTTGCTGAGATTCAATGTTGATTGCTTGCCAATAAGCATCTTGTTCACGGTTTATGTAATCTACAATCGCAAACAGACCTTTCGCGCCGAATGAAATCGAATTTCTGTAATCTTGTAAACGTACATTATTAACAGATTCAATCTTTCGGATCAAATTTTTCAATCGCACAATCATCTGAGTCATTATCCAAGAAAATTAAAAGTCAGAGTCGTTCATGTCATAGCTGTATTTAAATCTTTGATGGAACCCATATCTTCTATCATTAAACTCAACGGTAGTTAGATTGCTTTTGCTCGACATCGAGAACCTTAGCGAAACGCTGTAATCTGGTGCGACTTGCAATATACGGATCACAAATCCGTTTGTATCATTATTGATGGTAGTCGGGATGGTCATTGTCGCAGCAGCGACTGCCGCGAAGTCAGTGCCAGCCCTAACGTCTGGAAAAAGAGCGAACACTGTTTGGTCGTTCCCTGACCCATGGTCGCGAGCGGTTGCTGCTAATGCGATCCGAATAGTTTCTGTATAAAATCGATTTCGAGCATTTACGAATTCTTCCCATGTGGAATAATCTTCCGGTTTAGGCTCGTCCTCTTGAACGGTCGCCGTGGTCGAGGAGGAAGATGTGGCCTCGGTTGTCGTTCTATCCCTTCGCGTGGCGGCGTTCCTCGCGGAATTGGCGAATTCGAATTCAGTCTTACAAAATCCTGCAAAGCCCCCGCCTAGGCTATCCTCTGATGCCGCGATCCGCGATCCAGTTTCGCACAAACCCGACGGATCGATACCATTGATCGGATCATTCCCGACATAGGCGTAAAGGTTCACATTATCCTCATACCCAATCGGATCGGTCTGCATAAACCGGCCCAGCGTGGGTGAGTACACGCGGGCCTTGTAGTAGTAGAGCCCCAGCTCCTCGAGCCAGATCTGGCCGGTGTATTGGAACCGTCCGGCGTTGCTCGAACCCGGGTTGCCATAGGGATCGTAGGTGTTGACGTTCTGCGTCGTAAGATAACGATCGGTTGAGTAAACAATCGATCCGCGAGCATCGGAATAGAGGAAGGTCGCATTGTTGCGGATGGTGCTCGATCCGGCAAAGCTGATCGAATCCGCCGACCTATCCCGGTCACTCCCCGCCAGCAAACCCCACAATCGGATCGACCTGGCTGCGGGTGTAGCTGTGGTAGCCGCCGCGCGTTTCGTCGTAGATGCGCGTCGCAATAGGCTCACCCCATGCGCCGGTGCCCCACAGTGCCTCAAACAGCGGTTCAACGAATTTGTTGCGGCCCACGCGGCCAAGGAATTCCTCGGCCTGCGGGACAGCGGGATCATATTCGTTGCGCAATGCGGCTTCGAGCCACAGGAACAGCACTTCATTGTTGCCGGTTTCTGAAAGGCCCAGCGTTTCGTTGAGCGCGGCAAGCTGCTCGTCGCTCAATTCGTCGGGCAGTTCCTCAAGGAAGCGGCGCTGTTCGAAGGCGCTCCAGCCGGCCCATGTATCGGTCGCAGGCATGGTGCCATCGGTGCCATAAGCTTCGACCGCGCCATCTACGGCAGCGAACGCCTCAGGATCGGGCTGCGCTGCGTTTTCGGGCAGGCCAGTGCCGTAAATCCACTCGTCCAGCATCAGCGATTCTTCCAGCTCGGAATCGTCCTGAATGACATATTCGCGCAAATCGGCGAGGAACATTTCGGACGTAGCAGGCTGGAAAGCATGGCGGTCGAACCAGCCGCGCATAAAGTCATCAAATTGCTCGCGCCCGATAATGCTTTCCATCGTGTGCAGGAACAGCGCGCCCTTGTCGTAAACAATGGCGGATGAATATTCGAGCGGGTTCAGCTCATCGGGCGTGCGCAGCGCAGTGCGCGGGTTGTCTTCGCCCAATGATTCCAGCGCTTCCATCACACCGGCATATTCCAGCGCACGTTCCTGCATCACGCGGGTTTCGCCGAAGACTTCTTCGGAAATGCGCGCGGTCAGATAGGATGTGACGCCTTCGTTCAGCCAGCCATCGCGCCAGCTGGCATAGGTCACCAGATTGCCCGACCAGCTATGTGCCAATTCATGCGCGATCAGCCCGGTGTTGGAGCGGTCGCCCGCGATGAAAGTCGGCGTGAGGAAGGTCATCACCGGGTTTTCCATCCCGCCATAGGGGAAGGCTGGTGGCAGCACGATCATGTCGTAACGGCCCCAGCGATAGGAGCCATACAGCCCCTCTGCCGCGTCGATCATTGCCTCGGTATCAGAGAGTTCTTCGGCGGCAGCTTCGATCTGCGCAGGTTCTGCCCAGACGCCCGAACGCGGGCCAAGCTCGGCAAACTCAAGGTTCCCGGCGGCAATCGCAATCAAATAGGGCGGGATGGAATTGTCCATGACAAATTCAAAAGCGCGGCGCGTGCTTTCGCCCTCCACTTCATCCAGCATTTCAGGATCGCCGCGGCTAATGCCGCTCATCACCACTGTCAGCGGATCGGGTGCGGTGATGCGGGCTTCCCAAGTCTGGCGGATGCCGGGACTGTCCTGCGTGGGGATCCAGCTACGGTTGAGGATCGCCTGACCCTGACTGAACACGAACGGATGTTCGCCGCCCGCCGTCTGTTCGGGGCTGAGCCATTGCAGCGCCTCTGCCTCGGGTCCGCTGGCATAGGAAATAACGATCTGCTGCAATTCTGGTCCGGTCATCTCACCCAGTTGCACGGTAATCGGCTCACCCTTGTCAGGATCGCTTTCGCCAATCGTGTAGTCCAGATCATTGCCATTGCCATCGGTGATACCGCCGATAATCAGCCCATCGGAATCGAGCACGATTTCGGTCGCATCTTCGGCGGACTGCACGTCCAGCGTGGCCGTGCCTTCGACCCGAGCGCCTTCGAAGTCGAGATCGAGATCAAGCGCCACATGCGTCACCCGCGCCTCCAACGGACGGGCATAGGTGAATTCGTCCATCGCCTGCTCGCTTGTCAGGACGGGCGCGATAACGCGCTCTTGCGAGGGCAGGTCTTCGGCGGTGCAGCCGCTCACGATCAAAGCTGTGATGGCAGCAAAAGCAGGGAAACGCATGGTAACTCCGTAAATCTGGCTGAGGCAGGCAGCCTCTCTATGGCAGGTCACATAGGCGTGGCATGAACGGAAGTCATCTGCCTGAGCGAAATGGCCTTTGGTCGATATAGCAGTGCGGCTGGTGGCGCATTAGACTATATGGTAATATCATACGCTTACGCCCTTTACGTGTTCGCTCCAAGCAATTGCGATACACTGTGCGTTCAGCCCAAATCTGGATATTGGAAATAGTGTCATAATGACGAAAATTCGCCCCCTGAGCGCTTTTGCCGCTGCCTTCGCTCTTCCCGCCGCCTTGGCTGCGCAGCCAATCGCGGCACAAGATACAATCGTGGTCGAAGGCGAGCGGATTGAGACCGCCGATGTGCGCAGCACGGCGCGCGACATTACCGTTGGGTCACAGGCAACCCAGGTCCCGCTTGCGCGCTTCCAGAGGCCCATTTGTCCTGGTGTATGGGGATTGAGCGGAACAAACGCCCAGATGGTTCTGGATCGCATCGCCGCCAATGCCATTGCTGCCGATGTCCCGGTTGAAGAAGAAGCCGATTGCGGCGCCAATGTTTGGGTCATCCTTGTCGATGATGTCGCCGCCACTTTCGATCAGCTGGAGGAAGATGACTCCTTCCTGACCCGTCATCTCACGCCCTATCAGCTACGCAAGGTGCGCAGTCAGGAAGGCTCAGCGCGCGGCTGGAACCTGATTACCTCGCGCAATCCCGACACTGGCGAAAGACTGCCATCAGGCTTCGAACTGGCGGGCGCCTTTCAGGAAGCGCTTAACAATGGTGAGCCGCCGCCGGTCAATGAAATCAGCAGAATGTCACGGCTCGACCTTGGCATCCGCACCGACATAGAGCTGTCGGTTGTGCTGATTGAACGCTCCGCCATCGCCGATCTCGATGCCCATGCCGTGGCCGATTACGCCACCATGCGGCTGCTCGCTTATGTCGAACCGCCAAGCCGTGAGAGTATTGTCAGCACCGTTCTGACCCTGTTTGAGCCAGTTGAAGGGGAATTCGCTCCCCAGCGCATGACAGCTTTCGATCAGGCCTATCTGCGCGCGCTTTACCGCAGCAGTCCCACTCGTCCGGCACGCATTGCGCTTGGCAATATCTCCGGTCTTATGGAAGATTTGGACGATGCAGAGGATGCGGAGGATGTACAAGAGCGATAGTCGCTCCGGGCAGTGACTCGGTGAACCGCCTGCGATAGTCTGCAGCCCATGAAAATCGCTCCGCTGCTCGCCGCTCTCGCCCTGCTCCCGCTGACCGCTTGCGAACAGGCCGCCGAAACCGCCCCGCAGACCGAGGCGGAAGTCGATGCCGCGCAGGCGCAGCCCGGCGGCGGCGATGGCCGCACGCTGATCTTCTCGGACGAATTTTCCGGCGACAGCCTCGACCGCACCAAATGGAACGTCGTCGGCATGGATTTCTGGGTCAATGATGAAGAGCAGGCCTATCTCGACAGCCCCGACACGATCCAGTTCCTGAGCGAAGCCGAAGGTGCCGACGGCGGCGTGCTGATGCTGCGCCCGGTCTATCGCCCCGGCGAAGACACACGCGAAGACCGCGATGCGGATTTCATCTCCGGCCGCGTCAACACGCGTGGGCAATTCGAATTCACCTATGGCCGCGCCGAAGCCCGCATCCGCATGCCCGACGCGACCGGCGTGTGGCCCGCCTTCTGGCTGCTCGGCAATGGTGAATGGCCGGATACCGGCGAAATCGACATTATGGAATATATCGGAGAGGCCGACTGGACCGGCACCGCGCTGCACGGCCCCGGCTATGCAGGCGATGCGGGAATTGATGACCGCTACTACTTCCCCGAAGGCAGCGACGTGACCGACTGGCATGTCTATGCGGTGGAATGGGAAGCCGACGTCATCCGTTTCTACATCGACGATGTCATGACGATGCGCATCCCCAAGGCCAATGTTGAATTCTTCGGCGAATGGGCCTTCGACAACCCCAAATATCTGATCCTGAACTTCGCCGTGGGCGGCATCTTCCCGCGCAAGATCAATGGGATTGAAGAGCCCTATGTGGGAATGCCGCAAGAGACAGCTGACCGTATCGAAGCGGGCGAACTGGCGATGGAAGTGGACTGGGTGCGGGTTTATTCTGCGGGGGAGTGAGTTAGGGGTTCGATTGCAAATGAGATTGCTCAAAGCACGAATTGCCTCGCCATATGCCAAAAGAGACAGCCTATCGAAATGAGCGCAAGTACATGGGGAACGCCAACTTCGATCCAGCGGAAATGCCACCTGTCCGTTCCACGTAATTTTGTGTCGAGCGCTAGGAATTCGGTGGTTTGCGTCTTGAGGCGATTCTCCAGAGAGTCGAGCCTAACACGTGCCTCTTTTAGAGAGTCGTCCATAGTAGGCTCTCGATTCTTGCCATGAAAAAGGGAACTATATACTTGTGTGACCCATTGACGTGGGTCCGATAAGTGCCTATAAGCAGGATAACAAAAGCGGAGATATCCTGTGCTAAAGTCCTTCAATTCACTGATCCAGATGATGGAAGCCATCCCTGACGAACAGGCGGCAATCGACCACTTTACGGCTATCCGCTGGAAGAACGGCGCGTTCTGTCCACACTGTGGAGCGACCCGCGTTTACCACTTTTCAAATGGCCGCAGCCACAAATGCGGAGAGTGCCGTAGGCGCTTCTCGATCCGCGTCGGGACCATCTTTGAGGACAGCAAGCTGCCACTTCGCAAGTGGCTCCTCGCTATCTGGCTCATCACCAGTCACAAGAAGGGCATCGCCAGCACGCAGCTGGCAAAGGATATTGGCATCACTCAGAAAAGCGCGTGGTTCGTCACGCAGCGCCTGCGTGAAGCCATCCGCACTCAATCTTTCAATCGCACCCTCAAAGGCGACGTTGAAGCAGACGAGACGTTCGTTGGTGGCAAAGAGAAGAACAAGCACGCATGGCAGCGCACTGGCGGTAAACAGGGCGGCAAAGGCAAGATTGCCGTTCTCGGTGTTCTTGAGCGCGACGGTGAACTGCGCACGACAATCACGCCAAATATGGGCGCTAAAGCGGTGCAGGCTGTTATTCGGGAGCACGTTGAGACGGGGGCAAACATGCTCACAGATGAGCACGGCTCGTTCGTCGGTCTGGCGCGTGATTACACGCACTTGCGGGTCAACCACAGTGCAGGCGAGTATGTCCGGCACTATTGCGTTCACAGCAATGGCATTGAGAGCGTTTGGGCCTTGTTCAAGCGCCAGATCATCGGCACCCACCATTCGCTGTCCCCCAAGCACTTGTCGCGCTATCTGGGTGAAATGACATGGCGCTTCAATCTACGGGAAATGGACGAAGGTGAGCGGGTTAACGCCCTCCTTGCCCAGACCAGTGGTCGGCTCACCTACAAGGAGCTGATAGCGTGACGAACGGCGAGAAGCGCGAAAAGCCGCTACATCTCGATATGGACCCAGACGAGGCGCTAGAGCGGTTCATGCAGACCGATCCGGCAGAATTGAAACGCAGACTGGATAAGAAAAAGCCCCCGCCGAAGCGGGGGCCAAGTGTTTCTAAAAAGCCGAAGCCGAGCGACTAGCTCTTGGTGCGGAAGTGGGCGCGGACGTGTTCGATACGTCCATGCCGGATACGGAAATACGCTTGGATATAGACCATCGGCCCCTCCATCGCATGATGTGGGTTGCATCCGGTGTCGTTTGGTGCGATTCAGAGTTTCCAGAACTGGTCGCTTCGGCACCGGAACGAGAGGCCACCCCTGCGGGTGGCCTTTTTCGTTTCTGGTTAGATCAGGGGTCCATAGTATGCTCCATCGGTTGCCGGTTTTCCGGGTTGCGATGGAAGCTCTCACAAAGGGCGAAGCATGTCGGACAGAAAAGGTCAGAAACTGATTTTCGACCAAACTGAAAAGGTCAAAAACTAGTTTTTGACCTCCGACTGAATAGCTTCCCAAAGCTGCTTAGCCCTTGACCTTACTGCCGTTTCTCCAGCCTTTTTGTCATTCGACACAAGCCAGTCGTGCATTGCTCGCTCGATATCAGCTTGGCGCTTCGGATTGAGGTCGCCGTTATAGAGTTGTGCCGCAATGGATGCCCACAGTTGATCCCAAAACTGCTTTGGAGGGCGACCACCGCTGCCCTGTTTTGATGGAATGCTGGGCCTGCCTAGATCGACGACTGAATTTGCAGCTTTCGAACAAAACTCGTTTATGGGACCGGGATCAAAACGGATGCCGGTCAAGTAGTGTTGGAACTCGCAGCGCTCAGTTGTGCGCCATCCCATATCCAGAGGATCATCAGGTTGAAAATCGCCAGATACCCAAAAATCGTCTTTCCATGGGATGGCCGCTATCCGATCCCACGTCCTGCCTTTGTGTAAGCCAACAATCGTCTCTGTCCTGAAGTCAGTAGGATCATCTGAAATCACCCGTACATGCCAGCCACCCGCACGGAGCGAGCCAGCTCGCAATCTGCCTTTGAGCCAATTGACGGCCTGCTCGCGATCATCAAGCCCTGCCGCTATGAGCGAGCGGACAACCTCGAACGGATCGGGCCAACTAAGCCAAACTTCTTCGGTAAAACGCGACTCACTGACCATCCGCCTATTTTGCCGGAATCTCGCTCTGGGTCAAACAGGTATATAGGCCCCATGAAAAACTGCAACGTTCTCTTCATGTTCTACAAATAATTCTGCAGTTTCGCCTATCCGGTCGGCATTCTTGTAAAGCTGCTGCGTATTTCGAAGGAGTATTGTGTAGTATTCTGCCAAGTCAGGGTAAGCCATATCTCGGTGCACTTCTGGCTTCTCGTTTTGGAAGCCCACCCAGCTCTGTTTGAAAACGTTTGCAGCAGATTTCAGCGCGATTGCTTCTTCTTTGAGTTTATCGGAATTGTGCTGAAGCCACTGCACACTTCTCGCTGCGGATCTAAAGTTTTCTTCAAACCCACTGAGTGAGTCACGCGCGCTCTTTAGGTCGCCTTCCACATTTGTATTCAGCTCCAAGAGCAGTGCCTGAGCATTGCTGCCGCGACGCGCCACCGCTATTTTCGAATTGTATTGCAAAACGATCCGGTGCGCCTCGCGACGGAAATGCCACCAAAGGAATAGAATCAGCGGCATCAGCAAGGCAGCCACCAACCAGCCTTCTATGGCGACTGCACCCACCAGCGTGCTGACCACTATTTCTCCCGCTTCCAACTCCTCTTTGGGAATTGGTCGCGAAAGCCCAAGCAAGACACCCCCAACGCCTACCCAAAGTAGATTGCGACGCGCTTTGCGAAACTCGTCATCAAGCAAGACAGCAGGCTTTTCCGCGTCACTTGCATTCCGCGCCTGACGCCAGTTTTGCCAAGCAAGTACAGGCGAGCGAATCCATTTGATCATGTGAGCAAACCATCCCAACTCCATCGCGTTAATGCCCGATAGGGTATGATCAACTCCAAACAGCCTCAGGCGGAAGGCTCATCAGGATAGCGTCGATATTGCCGCCGGTTTTCAGGCCGAACAGCGTGCCCCGGTCATACACCAGATTGAACTCGGCATAT
>Ga0209121_10005214_pt1 | contig 11857 bp, 1 predicted proteins | sample Cruoilmetagenom3_FD_187292 | JGI IMG/M metagenome (GOLD analysis project Ga0209121, IMG submission 187292) | Oil polluted marine microbial communities from Coal Oil Point, Santa Barbara, California, USA - Sample 3 (SPAdes) (version 2) | ecosystem: Environmental > Aquatic > Marine > Oil seeps ...
ATCCGCTTTACCCCCAATTTTAGATGTAGCTAAAGACAAAAGCAGGAATGTAGAGTTGCGTAAGATAATGATGAGTGAATTAGGATTTTCATATAATCCTGCAGTTACTGAACCATTGATAAACTTTCTTTTGAATAAGGCAGAGGACGAGTCAATAAGATATAATGCGGCTGATTTGTTAGGACGTATCTTGAAGGACACAACAGCAACAGAGGTATTAATAGAAACAATAGAAGATGAGAGTAATCCTGAAAATTTGAGAATAAAGTCTGCTTCATCTTTTATTTCTATTCGTGATAAGAGAGCAATTCCGCATCTGATTAAAATTGTGCAAAATGAAACGAACGAAGATATAAAAGCTATGGGAACAGCAGCATTAGGCTCAAATGCATATGCTTTTAAGGATACAAGTATTACTCCATTAATAATTGATTTATTAAGGAATGAGAAAAATAGTACAGTTAAAATGATGCAAATTGAATGTCTGGGATGTCTTGGTTCTCTTGGTGATAAAAGAGTTCTTGTTCCCTTAATAGATTTATTGGAATCTAGAGATTCGAATTTTCGTGATGCAATTAAAGCTCTCGGTAATATCGGAGAGCCAGAGGCAAAGGAGGCATTGATAGGACTTCTTAAAGATAAGAGTGAAAGTATTCGTTTTAATACAACAAAAGCCCTTATAAAGATGGGAGATAAATCCGTGATTCCAGAGATTGAGAAAGTTCTTCAAACACTTAATGAGAATCATAGAAGAATGATAGACAAAACACTGGATAGTTTAAAAAAATCAGATAAATAGGGGGGAGAAAGTGAGAATAAAAGTTTTTTTGCTTATAATGATTTTATCCTTGAACTCTGAGTTGTTCGCAGATGATTATTCTCCCGGCTCGGAAATAGGGGATGCAGTATTCAGACCCTTATCAGTTTATGACCCATCAGGGGCAGGATGGTCTGCTATTGGACATGCTGCACTTTACAGGAATAGTAAATCCATCGGTGATTGGAATCCTTTTACAGCTATTATAGAATCTGACCTTAATCATTCGGTGATACAGGCAACTGGAGAGGGTGTTTCAGTATCATGGCAGACATTCCAGTTTTTCTTAAGTGGATTTCAACAATCAGGATGGGGATATACATCTCCAAGCACACCTAGTACAGGGACGAGAAAGAATTTGATCCAGAATGCCAAATATCAATATGGAGCAGCATATCCGCAAAAATTTAATGAATGGTATTATCCAAAGATAATGACACCAAGAAATATGGCTCAGGGTGAACCTGGTTGTTTTCGTTGTGATGGATTAGTTGAGTATGTATACGAGCAGGAGGGAATGGGATTTTTTACTGAAGATGAAAAGTATCATTGTTGGTTTAAGGACTCAAGTGGTAGTTGGATTGGATATCCAGTGTTTTACCCAGAGGCATTAAGGGAGAAAATGAAACCGGAAGGTCCTTCTAAGCCTCTACTGGATCTAATTTCTCCCCAGAATGGAGATACAATAGAAGCAGAGGCCCAGATACAATTAACAACAGATGATGTTCCCACTGGTTCAGGCATAGACAGGGTGGATATTTTTATTGATAATCAATTAAAACTCAGGGATGATGAGGATTCAGATGGGGAGAAGGAAGTAAACTACACCTGGGATACTGAGGGTGCGCATGCAGGATTACATCGTATAACAATCAAATCCTATGATAGAGCTGGGAATATGAAAGAAGAAGAGATACTGGTATATAAGGGGAGGGCACCATGGGTAATATGGACGTACCCTTATAATGGAAAAACTGATGTATCAGTAGGTAAAGAAGATACCGATGTTTTTATTATATTTTCAAAACCAATGGATATAATGTCTACCCAAGGAGCGATAAGTATATCACCAGATGTTCCCCATCATTTCATCTGGAACCCTGATAATGAAGCTGTTACGATGGAATTGGATGAAAATCTCGATTACTGCCAGGAATACACTGTTACAATAACGGATGATGCGATGAGTGAGGATAGTATCCATCTTGATGGAGATGGGAATGGTGAGCCTGGTGGGAATTATAGTTTCTTTTTTACCACTCAAACTCCTCCCCTTAGCCTTAATATAGATCCCTCAATATATCATTTTGAATTGGAGGAACTGGGAAATTGTCAATCAATAAGTGGGAATGTTATCATTGATGGAAGTGATTTATTAAAAGAAGTTTCCTGTAAATTATCAAAAACAGTAGAAGGACATGGACTTAGTTTTTCAGGTGGTGAAGGAACATTTACAATTCCACCTGGAGGAAGTAAAAACGCCAATTTCACTGTTACTGCATGCAACGAGGGAGGAATCTCAGTTAAACTAAAGGCAACTTCTCCAAATGATACGAGGAAAATTTATGCAACAGCTGCGGGAGGATATTCGGCTTCAACAAAAGAAAAGGATGACCATCCAGATGAGAATCAGTCTCCGGGTCCAACTGTTTATCCCACCCCCCTTATTTTAAAGAGTGATTCTGCTTATAGTTCGGAGAATGTTGGTATATTCATTTATGGATGGACTGTAGGATATGCACATATACTCGGGAAATATGGAATAGCCACCACTCCTGTATTATCTGATCTCAAGTACTGGAGAAATCCGGATACAACTCTTCCTGATGTAATTGACTTACTTGTTATTGGTTCAGCGGCACTAAGTGGTTTTGATTCTCCCCAATTTAAGCAAAAATTAGAAAACTATGTAATAAGTGGAGGAAATCTTTTAGTCCTTACTCAGAAATTCGGGTCTGATTTATCTGCCTTACCTGGTGGGATAGATGGATATGGATGGCACGAGGATCAGTCCTGCTTCAGGAATGCCGCATACCTTAACCAATGGCACCCTGTATTTTCAGGGCAGAGTGAACAGGTAATGAGTTGTAATGTGGACGGATACCTTACACAATATCCTGATAATGCAGAGGTGCTACTTCGAAGAACGGCAAATGGAATGCCGGCACTCCTGTCTTACAATTATGGAGCAGGAACTGTTATAGTCTCTTCCTTGTATCCTGATTGGGGATATGGACATAATCAGACATCTCCTAAAGAGCTAAGATTACTCCGTGATTTAACCACCTGGGCATTGAATCCGGAGATGTCTATCCCTGAATTCTATCTGGATTCAGTGGTAAATGTTTCGGTCTCTATCAGATATACAACAGATGATACGGTAGAGGCAACCAGTGCAATTGTAAAGGTATTTACACCTGATAGGGATTTATATGATTCTGTTGCTGTTCCCGTTTCACTTCAATCAGGGGAAGAAATTCAGTGGGATTGGAATGAGGATTCATTGCCAGAGCTTCTTGGGTTATGGGTAATTGATTATGCATTAATGGATAGCAATAATGATTGGATTCAGGGTTATAATCGTGGTGCGATATTTGCCGAGAGGATGGATGTTCCTACCGGTGATTACAGCCTTGGAGACTTTCAGATATGGGCAAATTCGGATAAGGAAGAGGTTATACCTGGTGATACAGTGAATTATGAGGTTTTTGTGAGGAATAATACTGATTCTTCCTTTACAGGAAAGGTAATGATTGGAGTGCATGAAAAACGGGATGAAGGAGGCATAGGGTGGGGACTTGTTGATTCAATTACCGATATTACAATTCCTCCTGATACAGTGGTTAAGATAGTGTATCAAAGACCACTATGGATTTCAACCTCTACCTACTTTGGTCTATATAGCGATAATCAATTGGGTTATGGTCATTTCTTTCGGAATGCATTAGCGCGTTGTCAAAAAGGCGTATGGTTGGAATCACAGCCTTTTCCAGTATCTCTTTCATTAGATAAAAATCATTATATATGGAGAGAAGACACGGTACACTATAGTGTAAAGGTAGAAAATAAGAGAACCTACCCTTGTTCTGTGCGGGTGGAACAATATACTGTCCTGGATTTAATAAGATATAATATCAGGATTGATACTATAAGTCTTTCACCTTCTAGTTTCGCAGTAGTAGAAGGAGGATTCTTTCCGTTTGATTATGATTCAACTGCTTTAGGGAAACAAGTTCTTGGTTGCGATGTATACTACAGGGATGCTTTATGGAGTTCAAGGAGCAAGTTTTATAATATAGTCTATCCAGATGTTTTATGTTCTCTTGCTCTTCCCGATTCATTCTATTATAACGGTCCCAATCCCTATACCGTTACCCTGATTTCAGAAGGAGATTATCTGCCACCTGGTAAACTCCTCGTAACGGGAAAGGACTATTTTAATTCTCTAACAATCAACTGGTCTTCAAATCCAGAGACTACATTGACACTTGATTATCAGCCAGACGAATGGTGGGTGAATGATTGGATCGAGGCAGAATACAGGTTTGGGGATCAGAGGAGTAGTATAAAAGAGAATCTACCATTTGCTTTTCCACAATACTGTCATCTTGTTCCTAAATATTTCTGGGGAAAGGGTCATGGGTTTATGTCATACAAATGGGCAGAGTTTATAACAAAGGCAAAGGGAAGAGGAAATTTGATTGGAGCACCATTTAGCGTCTGGCTTTATACCTGTCCTCCCAATGGAGATACCCTAAGGGATACTGTCATAGTTAATCCCGATTCGGTAAGCCATATTTTGGTAAGTACCTATATCGATACAATATTAGACCCCGATAAATTCTATGGTTATTCTTTTGGTTATGAATACCTCAATGGGGAAGAGATATTTCAGGTAGTTAGAGGAGGATACAAAGTCAGAAGACCCCAGATATGTCTTGCTGGCACATTTTGTAGAGATACTTTTCATACAACAGAAAGAATCCCAATTGGGTTTGGGAATAGTCATCTCCAAACAACCTCTATCTCTATTGATTCGTTTCGCCTATTTGGAAATGGCGTATCTACTACAGAACCGGGCCCTGGAGTAGTAGAGGTTCCTAAAGAGAGTATTGTATATCCATGTTCACTTGATGTTCCCGAATGGGTTTCTGGGGAATATAGGATGAGTGTTTTTGCCGAGCCAGTGGAAGAAGGTTGGAGGATGCGAGGAGTTGGAGGGACGGATGGTTATCCATTCTATATAAACGGTATTGAATCGCAATTGACGGTCGACTCGGAGAAGGACTGGTACCAAAAAAATGAAGATAAACTTTTCTCATCCCTCCTTCAAAACGGGGAGGTTGGATATTCTGCAGTGGAGACCCTCTCGGTATATCCATTTGCAGAAGAGGCATTCACATGTACCCTAGACTTTCCCTTTGATACTACATTCCTATATGGGATTGAAATTGGAGACTCAGCATTCACCATTGCTCCATACTACTCCCTCCATTCTATTGAATGGTATTCGTTGCCTGGAAAAGGACGGGATGATTTCTTACCTGGATATGAAAGGGGAGGGAGTTTCCCATTCGTTGACCCACAGGGTAATGTATGGGTGGTGGATGGATGGTCTAAGACCTTTAGTAAATACAGTCATAATTTCAGTGAACTACTTGATACCTTTACACTCCCGGATAGTGTGGGAAATATCAGTGGTGCAGCACTAAAGGACGGATGGATCTATGCAATTGATTCAGATAACGGACTGATATGGAAGATAAACAGTATTTCAGGTGAACTCATAAATTCCTGGGGAGAATTGATGTATCCTCGAGGTATTACCATCAACCAGGGAGGCAACCTTCTTGTGGTTGATGATGGAACAAAGAATCTCTGGGAATTTTCGGAAACGGGTGATTCCATATCCACCTATCAGCTTCCGACTTCTCATTACTATTGCGATATCGACCATTATAATGGAAAGACATATCTATGTTGTAATGGTAAGATAATAACACTGCAAGAGGGAATGATTGATAGTTTTGAGGTATCCTGTCCTGTTATGGGTTATATTTCTCTTAAAGTGAGTGAAGAAGGCAAGATAGTGGTTAACTGGGCCAATGAATATGAGAGAGTTTGTATAACACTATTTAATTCACTCGAAGAGGAGGAAGCCACAACAGTAATAGAGGGAGAAGAGTGGATTGAGACAATTACTTTTGATGGGGAGGATATCCTCTGCTTCGGCTATGATTATGTTACCGTCTATCGTGAATTTGGGGTTGATAAGGGAATGATACTCTATCCTGAGGATATGTTTGAGTCTATAGGAATATACACATTTCTGGATTATCATCCGATAGAGGAATTGGGAACAGGTTTTATTACCTATGAAGGATTCCATCAATCCATCCGTGAAGGAGGAATCGCATTAGACCAGTTTAAGGGGACCCATCATCTTCCCGATATTGCGGTTACCCTGATGGGAGACTCAGAATATCCTAAGTATATGGGGTTGGCATTAAGTTTTAGTATTTTGTCTCAAGACTCGCTTATAGCGCAATTTGTTCACAACCCTACCCTTTCTCCTTATGAAGATTATACCACGAATGATACAATAACCGATTCCCTTCCTCCTGGTGATTATGCAGTAATAGGTGATCTATATACAGAAGCCAGTCAATTAGTAAACTCTGATATAGATTATTTCACAATTATAGGGAATGAGGTTGCATTGTTGATGCATCCCGATACCAATGATGTGCCAGTTGGATGGACATTCCATCCCAATATACAGGTAATAAATCCCTTACCTGATTTACAGGAGAACCTACACCTTACCTTACAAACATCTGATTCTGTGTATCTTGATACGATATTCACAATGGATTCATCGGAGGTGGATTCATTCCCCATTAGTTTAAATCCAATGTCTCCAATAGTTCTTTCAGGTGAACTTATCCTTCCGGGTAATGATACGATTAATAAGGATATTACCTTGAATGTGATAGGAGGAATTATATCCCTAGATGTTTCTGCACCTGATATTGTAGGTCTTGAACCATTCATTCTCCAGAGCGAACTTGAGAATTATTCGGTGATACCACAGGATGTAATCCTTAAGAGGAGATGGAGCAGTGATTCACTTATCGATACGGTTCTCGTTCCTGAAGGGGGAACGGTTATCTGGCTGGATTCATTATCCATAACTCAAGGAGAGACATTGAATGTTATTGCAACGGGAGGTTTTGGAGAGGAGAGTAAGGAACTACCAGTCAATTTTGGGATCAGGGGTGATATAACACTGGATACACTTTTTCAGGTTGCACCTGATTCGGTTGAGATGGAAGGGGTTGTAAGGAATAATGGGGTTTATCCTGTAAATCTTATGGCCCTATTCTGTCTTGTGGAGGATACATTGGGTAGGGGGATTATGCCCCTACAATCGGGTAAAGGGTTTGATAAATCAAACCCCTACAATAAAAAAATTGTGGGAGAGGTTTCCAAACCTCGAAATCGGGACTTGGAAGTCCCTCCTACAAATCGCGACAGGGATGTCGCTCCCACAAGAGGTGGGGGACAAGCCCCCACTCTACAAAAAGGATATCGCGACAGGGAAGTCGCTCCTACAAATCGCGACAGGGAAGTCGCTCCCACAACGGAAAAGGCAGTGCCTTTTCCCTACAATCAGAGCGCGAGACTTGTAGAGGCAATTCGTGAATTGCCACTACTCCAAAGGGATATAAAACGGGTTGGAAGGGAGAGTTCGTTTGAGGAATTTGTTCTGGAAATCGTAAGGGCTGATATCGATACATCCCTTTCTTACCTTTATCTTTCCCCTGGTGAGGTAGATACTATACCGATTATGTTTGATTTTCATAACCCCGGTGATTACTTTATCATTGGATATCTTTTCACCGAGACACTTTCAGTGTTTTTGGATTCCAGTTCTTCTTCAGTTAATGTTGTTGAGGAGGCATTGGTTTCCATTGATTCAATGATTCTTTCTCCACATTGTGACTCCACTGGTTCAGTTCCTCTATCAGTCCTTTTGGGTAATGAATCCTATAATTCCTTTTATGGGAGTCTTACCCTCTCTTCATCTTTATGCTATCTTGATACCACAGTTGATATATCCTCACAATCACAGGATACGATAGTCTTTTTATTGGATGAACCAGTAGATGAGGGGGAATATACATTTACTGCATCCCTTAAGGAAGGTGGTGTTGTATTGGATGAAAAACAAAAAGAAATACATTTTAAACCTTTATATAAGTTGGATTCAATACCGGAAGAGTTGAGTGTTTCTGTGGGAGATACTGGTTTTATCTTCCTTCGGGTAAGCAATATTGGTAATGGGAAAGGGGAAAGGAGGATATCAGCACAATGGGTGGATGTGATAAACCTTATTCAAGATGAGATAATAAATCCAGGGTCATTGGCAGTATTTACCTATGATTTCTTCATCCCCCTTGATATGCCTGGAGGAGTGTATTACTGCAATGTCTCTATTCTTAATGGTTCCTATCCAGAAGTGGATACCTTCTTTTCTGTAAATATAAATGGTGTTTCTATTGCTGCAAGGGATTCACTTGATAAAATGGTCTATCAGGTTGGGGATACTGCGGATTTCTCGATATTAATTGAGAATGAGAGTATGTGGAGTGGATATCTTGATGCATCCATCCAGTATGGGGATTTTTCTTCGGATACCTCCTTTATCCTTGGTGGTATGGAAAAGGGAGTCTGTAATGAATCCTTTCCCAGGGATACTTTATATCTTGATACCTCTGGCATATATATGTTTGATCCCTTTTATACTAAAGATTACGATTCTTTGGAGATTCAATGGAACTTATCTTCTAATTCACTTTCAATCGGTTTTAGAACGGATTCCTTGATTGGAAGAGGTAATTGGATTCATATAGACACTGGTGTGGTTTATCCTGTAGAAGAATGGACAGGGCTACGAATAGAAAATGAACTACCTGATACCCAGTGGATGAATTCCATTACCGTCCTTTTCTATCCTTGTGATACACTGTATCTCGATACCTTTCCTTTCCAGAGAGAGGTTGTGAGTTTTGATGTTTTAGTATCAGAAACAAATGCGAGGGCTTCCTGGGGTATCTATCATCCATCTGGTCGTTCCATTGTGCTTGATGAGAGATATATCTATCTTGAGGATGATTCCCTGACTATTTTTACTGATAAGGCTCGATATGAACTCCTTGATACGGTGAATGCAACACTATATAAATACTTCCCTGGTACGAATTATGATTTTCATTACTGGGTTTACTTCTCTCCAACTGAGATAATTGAGGATAGTTTTGCATTGATAGAGGATACAATGGAATTTGCACTTTTGGTTCCCGAATGGACAAGGTCGGGTAGTTATTCCATCGATTGGTGGGTAATGGATATAACCGGAAAAGAGAACAGTGAAATACGCTCGGAGGTAGACAGATATGATAAAAGAAGTACAATGTCCAATGTCAGTGAGTCAAGAGTCAAGCGTCAAAGAGTTGGTGAGTTAGTCGGTTCCTCCCAGACCTCCACCAAAAATAAGAAGAGCGAAGATGTGCATACTGTAAAACCTCCGAGCTTTTTCAATCGCGGGCAGAAGCCCGCTCCCACAAATTGGGACTGGGGAGTCGCTCTCACAGGGGATGAAAAAGGGCGTGAGCCCCTTGCAAAGCGGTGGGTTCTGGGGAAAGTTAAGCCCGAGAGGAATGATTCTGCAATAATAGAAGGGAGTCATCCCTTTGATGTTAATGGAATCACGGTTTACTTTGCAAATGCAATGATGGATACAAACTGGTATATCATTGGTGATACAGCATCAATATGGATGGATATATCATCGGATATTGATATCAATTGTGAGTTAATCGTCTCCTCAACAGGTTCGGTTGTAGATACTCATTCTCTTTCACTTAATAAGGATATTCCCAATTATTTTGAGTTTGAATATCCAATTACAGGATGTGATAGGGGAATGAATGAGTTATATCTACATTTAATAAAGGACTCTATGTCTCTTGCAGGAGAGGTCCTATATTTTGATGTATATATCCCGGATTCTATTCCTCCAATGATATCCATTATTGAGGAACCATCCAATACATATTCAAGCAGTCAGTTGTACAAGGTAAGGGCTCGTATATGGAACCCTGAGTCAAGCAATACCCCGTTTTATGATACGCTCTATTATCGTATAAGTTCTGTTGGAGGTGCCAATTGGCAATCACTTCTAACCCATTCAGTAAGGGGTGATACCCATCAATATCACATACCGTCACAACCAAATGGCTCATGGATCCAGTTTCATATTGCTGTTCGGGATTCATTTGGTAATCTTGTTCGTTATCCAGAGGAAGGAGAGCGGGACTTCTGGGTCCTTTCTCCAATGAAACCGAGCTGGAGTGAATTGACCTATACCCGGGATACAATAGCCGCACTTTACTGGAATCCACCAAAAGAACAGATCTCGTATCACTGTGGATTACATTCGGATACCATTCTTCTTAATGATAAGATAATTGCGGCCAGGTTCATACCAGAGTATCTTCCTGCAAGAATGGAGAAGATTGGGGTTGAGCTTATTAATGAAGATACTGTCTCCTCTATGGATACAATAGTAGTCCATCTATATGAGGTTCTGGATTCATTGCCAGGGGTTGAGATGGATTCCTCTATTTTTACTGATACATTAGACGGATATGAAGAATTCAACCTTCCTGGGATAGAAGTGCCTTCCGAAGGTATATTTATTGGAATGAGCAGTCCTTCTGAGCTCGGTGTTGTGCTTGATGGTTTTGGTAAAGGAACTCATACTGCAGTATATTCAGAGGGACAATGGAGTCTCTATACTTCGGGTGAGGTATTGATGGATGGATTCTTATCATATCTGCCTTCGGTTAAGAAGAGAGGGTCCGAGATACTATCCTTTGGTCTCCTTCGTGCTTCTGGTGATACTAACTGGACGAGCATTGCATCGGGCATCTCTGATACCACCTTTATTGATACCACGGTAATGGAGAATAGAGGGTATTCTTATAAGATAGAGGCGAGCTTCTCTAACCCTGCTGATACTTTCTTCTCAAATCCCTGGAGCATTTTTATAGACCTTACAATTCCAATATTGGATACGGTCATCCTTTCGTCTTCCGGAGATACCATTTTAATCAGCGCAACACTGATTGATACATCTAAAATTTATTGGGATTCATTGGGATATAAGAGAAATGATTCACTCTTTGTTATTCCAGAGGATAGTTGTTCCGGCAATAATCATTTCTTTTCGATTTACTTTACTGAAGATACTCTACAGTATTACCTCATAATGGGTGATTCATCACTTATCGGGAATATAGGAAGATATCCTGAAACTGGGTTTTATCAATGGGTGAAATCCAGTGGGGTTACTGAGAAGGATTATCCTGAGGTGACCTTCCTTGCCAATCTAGGAGAGAATCCAATAATAAGAAATACAGAGGTGAGATATGGGCTTGCGAGAGGAGGGAATGTGAGGATTGTTCTTTATGATGTTGTTGGTAGGATTGTGAAAACCTTAATTAATAGGAAGCAGGAGAGGGGGTATTATTCAATACCTTTGGATATTGGGCGAATGCCACAGGGGGTCTTTTTCCTACGGATGCGGGCTGGGGATTATGAGAGAACGCTCAAATTGGTGAAACTGCTTTAATTGCGTTCATTGCGTCTATTGCGTTTGTAGCGTCTGTTGCGTCTATAGCGTCGTTGGGTTCGTTGAGTTATTACCAGGATTATCGTGGTAAGGGTTATGTGATATGTGAAAATCATCGTGATAAGTGATATGAGTTATGTGATAGGGGACAAGGATTTAGGATTTAGATACTGAAAGCTGACTGCTGATAACTGAAAACTGATTGCTATATGACCAACCCATCTACCCAAAATACATTGACAAGAATATCGCGGTTTGGAAACCGCTCCCACAAAAAACATTGACAAATAGAAAAATTTTTCATATAATTATTCTATAAAAAAGGAGGTTGTTATGTTTAA
>Ga0209121_10005216_pt1 | contig 11852 bp, 11 predicted proteins | sample Cruoilmetagenom3_FD_187292 | JGI IMG/M metagenome (GOLD analysis project Ga0209121, IMG submission 187292) | Oil polluted marine microbial communities from Coal Oil Point, Santa Barbara, California, USA - Sample 3 (SPAdes) (version 2) | ecosystem: Environmental > Aquatic > Marine > Oil seeps ...
GATGCTTGAGCGGTATGAGGTGAAAGTCTCACGTACCGTTCTGAGATGAGGAGGGGCGGATAACCGCCCCCTTCTTAATCGGCGGTTTTCCAAAACCCATTCCAGAAGATAATAAAAAGTCTCGGTCCGGTCGCGCGTCGATGGGTTTAACAATGATAGCTACCCTCCAACATTCTACGTAACACAGGAGACAAATCTATGAACACAGGCATACTGGTACTCGGACACGGAAGCACACTTCCATACAACAAGGAACTCGTTGAGACGATATCCGGGATGATCGCCAATCAGGGCGATATCGTCGTGCGGACAGCGTTTTTGAACATGGACAAACCGACTCTGAAGCAGGGACTGGAGAGTTTCACTGGAACCGGCGTTGAAAGGATCGTTGCGCTTCCGATCTTCCTTGCGCACGGCGTCCACACGCTTGAGGACATCCCAAAGGAACTGAATCTGAACGAAGATAAGAGAGCAGTGACAGAGATCGACGGGAAGTCGGTCGATATCGTTTATGCCGATCCGCTCGGCGCAGATGCGTGTATCGCTGAACTTGCGTACAAGAGGGCAGAAGAAGCGCTTTCACGCTGAATATGAATATCGCGGTGCTCGATCTGACGCACGGCGGCGCTCTGATCGCGCAGTCTCTCGCAGAGACCGATACGGTCACCGCTGTCGATGTGTATGGCACTGTCAACGACGAAGCGCGCCGCGATCTTAAATCGTCAGGCATACCAGTTCTGACAGAACCGCCAGATGCAGGCGATTTCGATCTGATCGTTGCGCCTGTGCATCTCGATTCTGCGTACAGGACTCTTCACGATGCGCGCACTGCGGACGTGTCGGTACCGGTGATCACGCACCATGCAGCGGTCTACGAGATCCTGAAACAGCGTCTCGAGCGGTACCACGTCGTCGAGGTGACCGGCACGACCGCAAAGACGAGCACCGTACGGATGCTCGCAGGAATGTTATCGGAATGTGCTGGTAAAAAAATCATCTCGCATACCAGCGCAGGTGTTGAGTACTGGGATGGCAGTAGCGGAGATGGAGGTGGCGGCAGCAGTGCAAGAACGATCGCAAAGTGGAGCATTGCGCCGGCAAGCATCATCAGGGCGGTGGAATCGGTCAAAGCCGAGCCGGAAGTGGAACCGGATATCTTCATCTTCGAGGTCTCGCTCGGCGGCACAGGGCTGGCAGACACCGGCATCATCACTACGCTAACAGGTGATTACCTGATCGCAAACAAGACCATACTAGCGTCCAGCGCGAAGATGCAGATGGTAAAGCGTGCAAAACCCGGATCAACGCTGATCTTAAACCGCGATGTCGGTGTAACCTCTAACCCGGCTGCAAACATCCTCACATTCCGGGACGGGGGGGATGGGGGGGATGTGCGTTTCGAGGAGATCGACCATGAACATGCGGTCGTTACAGCGATGAACCGGCGCATCGAGTTCACAGTCAAGGACTATGACATCTTCTCGTACAGAACCGCAATTCTTGGTGCCGTTTCCGCTGCAATATCGATGAACACCGATCCGGACTGCATAAAGTCTTTTCTCGACGGTTTCAGCGGCGTAAGCGGGAGAATGAAGATCCTGGAGGTCGATGGCAGGACTGTCGTTGATAACTCGAACTCAGGCATGAACATACCGTCTGCGGAATCTGCGATCGACCATGTCAGACGCATCGCGGATGAGGGGCGGGGAAGGGTCGTCATGATCATCGGGATCGAGGAGTACAACGTCTGCGAGGGGCTTGACACGGATGAGGTGGCAGGGCTGATCGGGCGGAACCGGGACTTCATCGATCGCTTCATCACGGTTGGCATAGAGAGCGACTGCGAAGCGGATGATCTGGATTCCGGGATGGCAATGGCTATGGATCTGACAGAGGCGGGCGATACGATCATATCGTGCGTCAAGTGTTTCAGGTGAATGCAGGCTTCGCCGACAGCAATATTTATATCGCTACAGACCCATTTCCAGACAACTCGATTATGGGCTCGTGGTCTAGTCGGTTATGACATCGCCTTCACACGGCGGGGATCCTGCGTTCGAATCGCAGCGAGCCCATTTCAGTAGCATCCGCGGACGGTGGTTAGCCAGTCGCGCGGGTGGCATCCCGGCTTCGCATCCTCTTCTTCGCCCACCTCAGGCTATCTCATCAAATCGTTTAACTGTGATTGGGGACAAGTACTGCATAATGAAGTTCGATCCGGATGCAATCAGGAAATCAGCAGCGCAGGACTTTGAAGGGACATGGAATCGTGGTAAGGATATAATCCCGGTTCCAGGGATCAATCAGGCATATCCCCACCTCAAATTCGATTACGGAAAGCCACACCCGATCTTTGAGATGGTACATCGTCTCAGGGAGGCATATCTCAGGATGGGATTTTCCGAGACGATGAACCCGCTCATAGTCGAGGATCGGGAGGTGTACCGCCAGTTCGGATCAGAGGCGCAAGCTGTTCTGGACCGGTGTTTCTATCTCGCAGGGCTGCCGCGTCCTGATGTCGGGCTATCCGATGAACGGATCGCAAAGATCGGTGAGATCATCGGCAGGAACGTAAGCGAAGACGACGCGACAACGGTCAAGCAGGTGCTTCACTCGTACAAGAAAGGAGTGATCGAGGGCGATGACCTGATCCCGGTGCTCGCAAGGGAGCTTGAGATCGATGATCCGAAGGTTGCGGTGATGATCGATCAGGTCTTTCCTGAGTTTCGGGAACTGGTTCCGGAACCAACAAGAAAGACGCTTCGCAGCCACATGACTTCCGGCTGGTTCATCACACTGTCAGCACTCATCGGTAAACAGGAGCTTCCGCTGAAACTCTTCTCGATAGACCGGTGCTTCAGAAGGGAGCAGTCAGAGGACGCTTCCAGGTTGATGACGTACCATTCAGCCTCATGCGTTGCGGTTGGAGAAGATGTTACGGTTGATTACGGAAAAGCGGTATCCCAGGCTCTGTTATCCCAATTCGGGTTCGAGGAATTCAGGTTCCAGCCAGATGAGAAACGGAGCAAGTACTATGTGCCAGATACCCAGATCGAGGTCTATGCGTACCATCCTGCCCTGCACGACTCGGATACGAAGTATGCGGACGGCTGGATCGAGATTGCGACCTTCGGCATGTACTCGCCGATCGCACTTTCTGCTTACGAGATCTCTTATCCTGTGATGAACCTCGGTCTTGGCGTGGAGCGGCTCGCAATGATCCTCTACGGCGCCAGCGATGTCAGATCGCTCTCGTACCCGCAGTTCGATCAACTCTCGATGACCGATCACGAACTCGCATCATCGGTTTGTGCCAGAGAGTCCCCTGACACCGATACCGGACTTGCGATAGCCCGCGCAATCGCACGCGTCGCTGAAGACCACGGAAGCGATCCGAGTCCGTGCGAGTATCTGGCGTGGGCGGGCGAGATGTCCGGGCATCATCTTCGGGTGACGGTTGTCGAACCGGAAGAGAAGACGAAACTCTGCGGTCCTGCAGCGATGAACGAGGTCATGGTTCACGATGGTAATGTTCTCGGGGTGCCGCGTATCGAGAAATGGGATGCTGTATTCAAGGAAGGCGTCTCTGCCGGTTTCAGGTTCATCGATGTGTTTGCAGCGCAGGCAGCACGCGAGATCGAGAACGCGGCAAGATGCGGTCTGGGGTGCGAGGTCAGGGTCAAGGGTGTCAAGGTTCCGTCAGAGATCAATATCGAGATAAAGCCCCATGCGAACCGGTGGATCACGTCCGGCAACAAGAAGATCGACATCCGGGGACCGGTCTTTACCATGGTGCGGATGGAAGTTGTGTGATGTGTCTCATATATTGCTTGATTTCTGCGTTGGATGTATGAGTTCGCCTATCGGAACGTAAAACAGACTCACTCTGGGAGTTTCATCCAGCCTTTTTGATGCAGGTAATATCCATTACCATCCAAAAGGTATGCAGAAACCGTAATTTTTTCCAAGATGATATATGTATCTTCGTTATTTCTAACTTTACCTTCCAGTTCTTGAAGATAAGTGCTTATTCTATCAAAGAAATTTTCTGGAGGTGTAATCATATGGTCTCCAGCCACAATTCGATCCATGGCTGCTTTCATTTGATTATGCGATGCAGTCAAAACCATGAACACAAAAATGAGTTGTCGATCGAAGGTAGGATCTATGTTAAAAATCCTCTGTATCATCGCAGGCACTGCGCTATAGTAATATACCTTTTTTCTGATGTCAGATTCTCCATCCATCTTTTCGCGAGCGAATGCTATTTCATCTGCCAATATAGTTTTGTGTGGCTCTGATATACTCAACATGTTACTCCCTCCAGTAAACTGTCCTTCTTTCCATACCACTGCCCTGTGATGATTGGCACGGGCAGTGGTTCTGACGTCCCCGATGCAGTTATATCTGCCGATTCAACGATAGGTTGATACGGTCTGGCAAGCACACTGAATGCGGCTTTCAGGATATCTACACCAAAGTTAGTAAGTTCGTAATAAGAGTGATCTCTCTTACCTTCGGTATATTCAGTATAGTGGGTGACAATGGCGCCGTTTCTTAATTTTTTCAACTCGTTTGTGAGTACCCTCGGGTCAAGTTCGAGAGCGATTTTAAGTCGGCTAAACGTGAGTCGCCCATCATGTTCATACAATGCAACAACTATTGCGCACCGATTATCACTGCCAAACGCTTTGAATGCCTGTCTGACTATCAGCGGCATTTGGCTGGAATACTCTTCTACCTTTGTCACATCAATACCTCCTGTGCATGTTAGTGGAGTGAATAAATGTTCACCCGTACTATATTAAGTTTGCCCACGTTTAATAAGTTTGTGATGCCATGCCAATTTTGATCGATGATGTTCTTGGATATGAGGTTGAAAAAGAGATCGAATGGTCCAGGCAGGAACTACACATACTGATTCTGGGTGCGTATAGGCCAGAAAACGCAAAAAAGCGTTTAGAGAGACTTTGTAATTGTTTGATTGAAAGAGCATATAGCAACACCTACCTTGTAGCAGACTATCGAGATAATAATAAATCCGATGAAGATTGGAATATATATTGGGAAAGAAAATCTAATGAGTTGATGCTACATTCTGATTTGAATTTGTTTGTTTTCTTTGCAAACTGTAGCAATGAAGGGGTCACAGACGAACTTGCGCATTTCTGTAGCGAGATAAGGAAGTTCTCGGGATGCTATGTTATTTGCGAAGATAACTATGTGAGTAACATATCAACACGTATCAAAGCAAAGGTTAAGCGGTGCACTTTACCTAATACTGAGGTCGAAGATGGCAATGATGCTGAACTTTGTGATGCTGCATACGCTTTTGCCGAAATGATGATTGCCAGACACGTTAAAAATCTTTAAACTGCTGAGAGATAGCTTTTGAAGTCCACACCATCTAATCCAAAAGGAGAGTGAAAATTGCCGACTTTCGAGCGACCGATCACCCACTCTGTTAATATAACATTTCTCTGCGATCATGCCGCGATGAACGATGCCATGTTCACGTGACAATGTTCTCGGGGTGCCGCGCAGGCAGCACGCGAGATCGAGAACGCGGCACGATGCGGTGTGGGGTGCGAGGTCAGGGTCAAGGGTGCCAAGGTTCCGTCAGAGATCAATATCAAGATAAAGCCTCATGCGAACCGGTGGATCACGTCCGGCAACAAGAAGATCGACATCCGGGGACCGGTCTTCACCATGGTGCGTATGGAAGTCGATGGCTGATCAGAACTTCGATATCTCCTCGATATGCACGTAAAAGACCATGCCGCAGTTCCCGCATAGTCTGATGCTGACCGGATCCTTTCGGGTCACTCCAATCTCCAGATTTTTCTCACCGAGTTCAACAGTCTCTGATCCGCATCTCGGACATCTCGTATCCATGATGCATAAGTCCACACGATGACACTTTAAACCATCGGCAACATAGTATGGAGTTGAGATGTACCGGAGAATCCTCCTTGCTGTCGATGGCAGTTTCCATGCAGAAGCAGCGGCGAGGTATGCCATCCATCTGGCATGCGCATGTGGAGCAGAACTGTTTGTAGTTCATGTGGGCGAGTCTGCTGCTGGCAGAGAATCGGTCGACCGGGTGGTGTGGTATGCAGACTCACAGGGTCTGGCTGTGCATGGCATCGTTGAGACCGGGGCAGTCGTTCCTGCAATCGAAGCCATCGTCAGAAGGGAGCAGATCGATCTGACGGTCGCATCGCTCAGGCATTTCTTCAAAAAAACGATAATCAAGGATCTCATGGCATCTCTCCCATGTTCATTGCTTGCGATAAGAGTTGCCCATCTCGGGAGACTGACGCATCTTAAAAAAATTCTCGTTCCTGTAATCGGGGGTATGGAGTCTGACGAGCGTGCATACTTAACCTCAAAGCTCGCTAACGTTTTTAATGGGGCTGTTACGGCGCTGCATGTCCAAACGGTCTCGCGCTCCGGATTCATGGGACTTACTCATGAGAAGAAGAATATCGCACGGGTGCACGCGAGAAAAAGAGTAAAGGAGTTTGTGGATGCGCTTTCCTCGTACGGTGTAGCCGCTGAGATAAAAACAGCCATCGAGAGCGATGCAACCGATGCGATCGTCAGAGAGGCGGCATCAGGAAAGTATGATCTCATCATATTGGGAGCGACCAGAAGAGACTTCCTCAAACAACTTATCAGGGGCAATCCTGTCGAGAAAATCCTCGAAAAAGCACCATGCGACGTCGTCGTGTGGCGTCCGGTGAAGTGATTACAATGAGCATCAATGAACTGCCGATCGATGATGTCTATGTGCAACTCATGACATCGCCGGATGGGGTCGGTGACGATGAAGCAGACGCACGGATGCGCCAGTTCGGATACAACGAGATCAAGAAAGCCAGGAAAACCCCTCTAATATATCGATTTCTCGCCCAGTTCACCCATTTCTTTGCGCTGTTGCTCTGGATTGCCGCTGGGCTCGCGTTTCTCGGTGAATATCTCGATCCGGGACAGGGCATGTTCCATCTCGGCTGCTTCATCGTCGCAGTCATCATCGTCAATGCGGTTTTCACATTCATACAGGAATACCGTGCAGAACGTGCCGCAGAGGCGCTTCAGAGACTCCTTCCAAGTTTTGTCTCGGTGATTAGATCAGGGAGAGGGATGAAGGTCGATTCGAGAGATGTCGTGCCAGGCGATGTTGTGATACTCTCTGAAGGGGACCTTATTCCTGCCGATGCACGCGTAATCGAACAGTATGGGCTCAAAGTGAACAACACCCCCCTCACAGGCGAGTCGAAGGCTGTGAAACGATCTGCTGAGCCAACCTTCGAGGAGGAGTTCGTCGACAATCCAAATCTCGTCTTCGGCGGGACCACGGTTGCGGCAGGGTCCGGAAGGGCGGTCGTCTTCGCAACCGGCGCCAGCACCGAGTTTGGAAGGATCGCTCAACTAACACAGACCGTTCTGCCAGAACCAACCCCGCTCCAGAGAGAGATCCACAAGGTGACAAGGATCATCGCAGTCATCGCAACGATCATGGGGCTCGTTTTCTATATTCTCGGCGATATCAGGGGAAATGCTTTCTGGATCAACTTCAGTTTTGCGATCGGGATCATCGTTGCCAACGTTCCAGAAGGGCTTTTGCCAACGGTCACGCTCTCGCTTGCGATGGGAAGCCAGCGGATGGCGAAGCGGAATGCGCTTATCAAGAATCTGAACTCCGTCGAGACGCTCGGATGCACGACCGTCATCTGCACCGACAAGACAGGAACGCTTACAGAGAACCAGATGACCGCAAGGAAGATATATGCCAACCGTAAGGTGTTCGAGGTCAGCGGGACTGGATACGAGCCAGAAGGCAATTTTTATCGGGATGGAACGATACTCACAGATCAGGGGGTCAAAGAACTGACTCCCCTCCTGTCCACAGCCGCGCTCTGCAACGATGCGTCGCTTGTCGAAGATGATGGCACAAAGGGGATCCTCGGCGATCCGACAGAAGGTGCGCTCGCAGTGGCAGCGCAGAAGGCATTCGATATATGCGCGAGAAGAAGTGAGAATAAGCGGGTTTCCGTACTTCCATTCGACTCTGATCGGAAGAGGATGACCGTTGTAACCGAATCAGATGGGAAAAGGATAGCATGGGTAAAGGGAGCGCTTGACAGTCTGCTGCCGCGCTGTGACCGCATGATGGCAGGTGGCGAGACGATCGAGTTGACAGCAGAGCTGCGCGATGAGATCACAGGAATGAGTGAGTCATTTGCACGGGACGCGCTCAGGGTGCTTGCATTTGGATACAGAGAGGTTGGATCCGGGGATTATTCGGTTGAGGATACCGAAAAAGATCTGGTATTTCTGGGGCTTATCGGGATGATCGATCCGCCGCGCCCCGAAGTATCTGATGCGGTAAGAAAATGCAAGGATGCCGGAGTGAGGATCGTCATGATCACAGGCGATGACAGCGTCACAGCATCAGCGATCGCAAGGGACATCGGGATTATCAGCGATGATCCGGTCGTGATCACGGGCTCGCAACTGAAAAATATGAGCCATTCCGAACTGGTCGAAAAGCTTGAAGCGGAGGAGATCATCTTCTCCCGGATGACGCCTGAGCATAAGATGCGCATCGTAACAGCGCTTCAGGAGCGTGGCGAAATCGTTGCGGTCACAGGTGATGGTGTCAATGATGCGCCCGCGCTTGCAAAGGCAGACATCGGAATTGCGATGGGGATTGCCGGAACCGATGTTGCAAAGGAGTCGGCTGACATGATCCTGATCGATGATAACTTTGCATCGATCGTTTCTGCCATTGAGGAGGGAAGAGGCGTCTTTGATAACATCAAAAAGTTCGTAACATATATATTTGCAAGCAATATCCCAGAAATCATCCCCTATATTATATTCGTCATGTTCCCGGCATCGGTCGGTTATCTTGTCCCGCTTACGATCATGCAGATCCTTGCCATCGATCTTGGAACCGATATGCTCCCGGCACTCGCACTCGGAACCGAGAAGCCGGAACCGGATGTGATGAATAAGCCGCCAAGGTCTCCTGACAAGCGATTGCTCGATCGCGCACTGCTTGCAAGGGCGTATCTGTTTCTTGGACCGATCCAGGCGCTTGCAGCAATGTCTGGCTACTTCTGGATGCTCTCGAAGAGCGGATGGGTCTCTGGTGCCCTTTATGCATCCGATATTGCGTACCGGAAGGCAATAACCATGGCGCAGACCGCGATCGTGATCACGCAGGTTGCAAACGCTATGGTCTGCAGAACAGCAAGAGAAGCGGTACACAGGATCGGGTTCTTCACAAATCGATTGCTCTTGATAGGGATTGTTGCAGAGATCGCGCTCCAGATATGTATCGTCTACCATCCGATCGGAAATGCCATTCTAAATACCGCACCGATCGATATCTCGGACTGGCTCCTGCTTCTTCCGTTTGCGGTGTTCTTGTTTGTGGCTGAGGAGGCGAGAAAAGCGGTCATGAGGTCTGTCCGGAGAAGCGGTAACCGATGAGCATGGATTTGGTGGATATCCCTCGATCCGGCACCGGTGTCCGTGTCTCTGATCGATTTTATATGCGATGACCGTGCCAAAGCATAATTGATGTTCAGAACCATCCTCGTGCTGGATATATTCGATGGTGTTGTGGTACATGCGCTCAGGGGCAAGCGGGAAGAGTACCTGCCAGTAGCGGATTTTAGTTCGGTCTGCGAAACATCAGACGCAGCGGATATCGCAAGAACGCTACGCCCGACAGAGGTGTACGCTGCCGACCTCAACCGGATACGCGGAATTGGGGACAATTTCCAGGTCATAAAGGATGTCTCGGAATACTGCAGGACGATACTCAGTTGCGGTGTCAGGTCCGCGGAAGACGCGGCGCTTGGGCTTACAATCGCCGATACCGTCACCATCGGAACCGAGAATGCCGATTTCGGCGTGATCGGAGATGCGTGCGAGATGTGTGACGTAAGCCGGCTGCATGTTAACATCGACCTGATGGATGGCAGGATCCTCACAAACACCAGAATATCGCTCACTCCACCAGAAGCGGTCGAGAGACTGAACGATTATCCGATCAACCACCTGATCATCATCGACCTGACGAAGGTTGGCACGGAATACGGTATCGATCTCGATCTTATCGGGGATGCGGTCGCGCGCTCGGATCATCCAGTCATCTTCGGCGGGGGCGTGCGGGACCTGAATGATCTCGATCTGCTGCGTGACATCGGGGTTGCAGGCGCGCTGGTTGCGACCGGCGTGCATAACAGGGCGATGCCTGTGGATCTACTGCAGTGGTGATCCGGATTCTTGGCACCGTCTGAAAATCAAGTAATTCAGGGTCTTTGGTATCTCGCGTTGCGGTGACCACAACCCGGAGACTTTTTGATATTTTCGAAATAAAGTTTCGGAAAACCACAGAGTGACACAGGGTGACACAGAGGGGGCGAAAGATGAAAATAACAACTCTCTGTGATCCTCTGTGGTTTAATCTTCCTTACTATAGCCGGATCCTTAGGAAATGAAAAAGTGCATGCACTCGCGAATTACCAGAGAGCCGTAATTTATCACCGCGGAGAACGCAGAGTTCCGAGACCGTTTCCAAGTCTCTGCGTGGCTCTGCGCACTCTGCGGTAGAATCTAATAGTATGGCGATTCCACTTGAGAAGCGCCAGTGCCGGATTCCATCAGCCACCTCGTTTACTGCATCGATTCGAGCGCTGATGCCACCATCTGCCTGTACTGCTCAAGATCCATCGAATAGTTCTCCTCAACCATCGAAAGATTTTCTGAACTCCCTTCCTCCAGTTCCCTGATCCGGTCAAGCGTCTGGCGCGCTGTCTCAAGCACCCAGCGGTCACGAACCAGCGCATCCACCACCGAGATCGTCTCCGGGCGGATCGATGTCATCACGCGCCCGTCTTCGGTCGTGTACACGCTAACCTTGCCGACCACTGCCAGGAATTCAGGAACCGACGCATCCGTAAGCGCCCGCGTTGCATCCGGCTGGTACTGCCCGGCGTACATAAAGAACGCGCCAGTCGGGTCAGATATCCGCGCCCGCCAGTATTCGGTGTCGGTGCCGATGTCTTCCTTCTCAGTAAGCGTGCCGATGACAAAGACGCGGTTGACCTTCGCTCCGGTCGGCGTCAGCACGTACTGGGGCGCATACGCATCATCCGGGTCACGTTCCAGCGCAACGGTTGTATCGTAGAGTTCCCTGGCAAAGATCCGGTATGCCACCTCTCTTACAAAGCCAGCCATCTCAGGTTACCTCCGCAAGCAGAGCATCGACCCCATTGTCAGGCATCCCTTCCACTAGCTGAACATTCTCGACGAGCATGTACCGGTCAAGGATTCGCCCGGACATGGCGTAATACCTGCCGAGGAGCCGTTTCTTCATCTCGTCCAGCACCACGCTCTGGTCGAGCGCGTCCACAGCCATCTCTTTTGCCTCCTCAAGCGTGATCCCACTGACGCTTTCGGTGATCTCGCGGTTGAAGAGCGCCTCCTGCACCATAGTCCCGTTATCCAGCACCGCTTTGATCCGGAGGTCATGGATTCCATCCACATTCCCGTGTTCCATGCATGTCCCTTTCATGAGCGCACGGTTGCAGATCGGGCACCGTCTGATCAGTCCGGAGCCGTCCTGGATGTGAACCATGGCGCCTGTGAACTCGGTGGCAGAGAACCCAACTTCGATATCCTCATCGAGTTCCTTAATCGATGAGCTCTTGTTAAACTTCACGCTGAATCGTTCTTCAAACTCATCTGTCGTCAGATTCTCGAATGAATAACTTTTACCCTCAACGAGTGCTGGTAACTCGGATTTCGCCCACTTAACAAACTTGATCGTC